>RRYU01004287.1_pt1 | contig 44185 bp, 35 predicted proteins | sample 2162651 | NCBI WGS metagenome assembly RRYU01 (sample SAMN10267283, study PRJNA491782) | microbial mat metagenome | isolation source: biomat in the production well | place: Japan: Minami-Kanto gas field, natural gas well KTG3 | collected 2017-06
AAAAAACAGTTCGTCGGTTTCGAACTACCTGGTCGAACCTTGGGCGTAATTGGCCTTGGGGCTATCGGTGTAAAGGTAGCCAATGCTGCGCGTGCTTTGGGTATGAATGTAATCGGATACGATCCCACCATTACCATGAAGAGTGCCTGGCAGTTGTCGTCAGATGTTAAAGAGGCCATAAGTGTAGATGACCTATTATCAAAGTCTGATTTTGTCACCTTTCATGTGCCACTGGTTGATTCCACCAAGAACATGATCAATGCGGAACGTATCAAGATTTTGAAAGACAACGCGATACTGCTGAACTTTTCGCGTAATGGGATTATTGATGATGAGGCTGTAGTTCCTGCATTGGACAAGGGGAAGATATACGCCTACGTTTGCGACTTTCCAAGTAATCTCCTCAAAGATCATCCGCGCTGCATAACCTTGCCGCATCTAGGCGCGTCTACCTCTGAAGCTGAGGTGAACTGTGCCGTGATGGTAGCAGACCAAGTTCGTGACTATCTCGAAAACGGCAATATCTCCAACTCGGTTAACTTTCCGAATATAAGATTAGGCCGCAACGGCGGGTTCAGAATTTCTGTAATCAATTCAAATGTGCCAAATATGCTGGGGCAGATATCAACTGACCTGGCTGAGGCCAATCTTAATATTATCGACATGGTTAATAAGTCCCGGGGTGAAATAGCGATAACCCTGCTAGATGTGGACAAGGAACCTGATCAGGCCACTCTTGATCGCATACTCAGTATTGATGGTGTCCTTTCTGTACGTTGCTTGGGATCTTAAGCTGCAACCAAAAGCGGATCACTCCTGACATGAATGAGAATGAAAAACTACAACAGATACGTGAGCGCATAGATTCTCTAGATTTGCAGATCCAAAATCTTATAAATCAGCGTGCAAGTGCTGCTCAGGAAGTGGCTCATGTAAAACGGTCAGAAGACGAGGATGCATTCTTCTATCGACCAGAGCGCGAGGCTGAAGTACTTGCAGCAGTCAGGGACCGTAACCGTGGCCCTCTGGGTGATGAAGATATGACTCGTTTATTCAGGGAGATTATGTCTGCCTGTCTGGCCTTAGAACAGCCTCTCAAAATTGCATTTTTGGGACCGAAGGGCACCTTTACCCAATCAGCGGCGCTCAAGCATTTCGGACATTCGGTGGAAACCGTGGCTATGGGTTCTATTCCAGATATATTTAGGGATGTGGAATCTGGAGCCTGCAACTATGGTGTGGTGCCAGTAGAAAATTCAACGGAAGGAGTAATTAGTCATACACTGGATATGTTTCTTAATTCCGGCCTTCAGATATGTGGTGAGGTGACCCTGCGTATCCACCATCATCTGATGAGTAAAGAGAAGGATATGGCCTCTGTAACCAAGGTCTATTCCCATCAACAATCGCTTGCTCAATGTCGTCTTTGGCTGGACAGAAATTTGCATCTTGCAGAGCAGAAATCTGTGGGAAGCAATGCCGAAGCTGCTCGTTTGGCAAGTAGTGAGGAAAACTCAGCAGCTATTGCAGGCGAAATGGCAGCAGAGATATATGGCCTTGATCTTCTTGCTAAGAGTATTGAGGACGAACCGGATAACACAACCAGATTTCTTATCATCGGTCGCCAAAGCGTAGCCGCAAGCGGTAACGATAAGACAACCTTACTACTGTCTGCGCGCAATGTTGCCGGTAGTTTGAATACTCTGCTTAGGCCTTTGGCTGAACATAATGTAAGCATGACTAGAATCGAATCAAGGCCATCCAAGCGCGGCATGTGGGACTATGTTTTTTTTATAGATATTCAGGGACACAAGGACGATCATGAAGTCGCTCAGGCAATGGAAGAGTTGCGCAACGATGCCAATCTGTTCAAGGTTTTGGGTTCATATCCGGTTGCCGTACTTTGAATCTGAAAAGAACCTATGCACTATAGGTTTGATGTCCCGTGGCGTGAACTTCTTTATCAAAGTGTAATGATATAACAATGAGCAACAATCATAATCAATTCGTAAAACTAGCAGCCTCGGGCGTGGCTAATCTCAACCCATATGTTCCAGGAAAGCCGGTATCGGAACTGGAACGTGAACTGGGCATAACCAATTCTGTAAAGCTCGCTTCAAATGAGAACCCACTGGGGTGCAGTCCAAAAGCCATCGCGGCAATAAATGGAGAGCTAGGTGAGATTGCACGCTATCCGGATGGTGGTGGCTATGAATTGCGTAACGCCCTGGCCAATAAGCATGGACTTAGTTCCAGTTGCGTCACCTTAGGCAATGGCTCAAATGATGTGTTAGATATGATTGCCCGCGTCTTTTTGGGACCAGGCAAGGAATCATTATTTTCACAGCACGCATTTGCGGTTTATCCAATTAGCAGTCAGGCGGTTGGTTCTGATCTCAAAATAGCACCGGCAAAAGATTACGGACATGATCTGGATGCTATGGCCAAAATGATAACTGAACGTACATCCGTAATCTGGATAGCTAACCCAAACAATCCGACAGGGAATTGGCTAGGTTCCAGAGAGCTACGCTCCTTCGTTGAATCTGTATCATCTGAAATTATCGTGGTGGTAGATGAGGCCTACATAGAATATGTCGAAGAGGATGATTATCCGGATGCTTCCAAATGGCTATCTGACTTTCCTAATCTTATAGTTACCCGCACTTTTTCCAAGGCCTATGGATTGGCAAGCCTGCGCGTTGGATACGGCCTTTCCCATCCAGACGTTGCTGATCTTCTCAATCGTGTACGCCAGCCTTTTAACGTCAACTCCATGGCTCTTGCCGCTGCTAGAGCTGCAATGGAAGACACTGATTTTATTCGCCGTGCAATAGAAACGAACAGAGATGGCATGTCACAACTTGTACAAGGATTTGACCAGATGGGTTTGGAGTATATCCCGTCGGTTGGCAATTTTATTACCGTAGATGTTCAGCGATCTGGCCCTGAAGTCGACCAAGCTCTTTTACGCGAGGGCTGCATCGTTCGCCCGGTGGCTAACTATGGTCTTCCTAACCACCTACGTGTATCGATTGGATTGCCGGGTGAGAATGCAAGATTACTGGATGCCATGAAAAAGGTGCTGGGCTGATGTTGATAAAAAGATTAGCCATTATTGGTGTCGGTCTTATTGGCGGATCTCTTGCTCGCGCCCTACGCAGCGCCGGTGAGGTTGGTGAAGTAATTGGTTGTGGTCGTGGAAAAGAGAACCTGGAAAGAGCCGTAGAGCTTGGTGTTATCGACAGTTACACCCATGACGCAGGTGAAGCGGTAGCAGATGCCGATATGGTTTTCCTGGCGGTTCCGCTCGGAGCAATGCGCGATACCTTCGCTGCGATGAAGAATCGGCTTAAGCATAGTGCGATCATCACTGATGGCGGAAGCGCCAAGGCGAGTGTTGTAGAAGATTGTTTGGCTGTCTTTGGTGAAGAGTTGCCAGGTTTTGTTCCTGGTCATCCGATTGCCGGAACTGAAAATAGTGGGGTAGAGGCTTCTTATGCCGAACTCTACCAGAATAGAAGAGTAATTCTTACTCCTACGCCAAAGACCTCCGATACGGCTTTAGAATTAGTTACTGCCATGTGGAAGACCTGCGGTAGTGATGTAACTAAGATGTCGGTCAAGCATCATGATGAGGTGTTGGCTGCAACCTCTCACCTTCCTCATATGCTGGCATTTGCCCTGGTCGATTCCCTTGCCAGTATGAAGGAAAACGATGAGATCTTCCGTTATGCGGCCGGTGGTTTTCGTGACTTCACCCGTATTGCATCGTCTAGCCCTGTGATGTGGCGTGACATATGTATTGCGAATCGAGAGGCCCTCGGTGCCATTATGAAAAGTTACATCGATAATATGGCAGACCTTACAGATACTATCAGCAAGGGCGATGGTGACCGGCTGCTGGAGATTTTTGAGAGAGCTAAAGAGTCTCGTGACAGATACATTGATGGCATTCTTGATTCATCTGAATAAATAATTTTTCGCTACTCTGATATTGCTCTTCGCAAATCTAGAAACATCATGAAAACCCCTGTCATTCTTCTCCTGTTAATACTTGTCTGCGGACTGCTCTTTAGCGGTTGGAAGGCATGGGAGCAGGCACTTGCCTATGAGAAAGAGACAGTAAATGTAATACAGCGTCTGGATGCTAATTCTAAGCTCGAAAGTACGGGGCAACGCATGTTGGAATGGCTTAGTCTTGGGCTTTATGATGGCTACTCAAGTGAACTCAAAGAGATAATAAAACATAAACAACTACAGCAGGAGTACGGCAAGTCAGCTTGGTTGTTAACTGCGTTTTTTTTCGTACTAGCATTGCCTGTCATCGTCTTGGCATATGCATTGCGAACCGACGTTTGCGATATGGCTTACGCTATGCTGGTTGTGTCTATCATTGCCCTGGCCGTAGGTCTGGTTACCCCCATTTTATCTGTGAGTGCGCAGCAGGACTTACCGGTAATTGGTGAGACGGTGTTACAGTTTAAGTCTAAAGGCATTGTCTCAACCATTCTTGGTCTCAAGAATGCGGGTAATATTTGGCTGGCGCTATTGTTATTTTTATTCAGCGTACTAATCCCCATAGTCAAAACATCTCTAGTGGCGATTACAATCTTTGCCCGTAGTCACCAACTTACTCTCAAAGGCCTGAACTGGAGTAAAAATATCGGCAAATGGTCTATGGCAGATGTGTTTGTGGTTGCCGTATTGGTGGTATTCTTTGCCAACGAGCAGAATGGGCTTACCCAGGCTGAGATTCAGGTTGGTCTTTGCTTCTTTGCAGGTTATGTGGTTTTGTCACTACTCAGTACCAGTATCATAAATCACCGTTTGAACCTCAAAAACGGCATTTCATAGACCTGCATCGGGCGGATGTTTTTTGCCTATTTCTTGATGGCCTGAAACAGCACCATAATGCAGCTAAGCCCAACCAGCATGGCCATTATCACCCCTGCGTTAACGTGTTCTGAAGTGACCAGAGATGTGATCAGGAAGACAAACGCACTAACCAGACCAGCAAAAAATGCCATAATCATAAATGCCCAGAAGGATTTGTAGGCATGGGTCTTTACCGGCCCAACTATTAGTCTCCAGTAGATGTAGAACATGACGGAGAGGACTATTACTGCGGCAATTTGTGCAACTATATTCATCATATCTAAGAAATTATCTAATTTTGGTGGAGTAACAAACCGCGCGATGTTACGCCCAACAGAGGCTGATGTGAATGATATATGACAATTCTTTACTCATCTAATAGTCCACAAATCACCCGCGCTTGGCTTGATTGTGCGTGATTAGTAAAAATATCTGGTAACTGTTTGTTTTAAATGATATTCAAGTTTACATGTGTTGGGTGAAGGGTTAAGCTTCTGCGTTTCCAAAAAACGCTACTATAACAATCTGACTGGAGTAAGATTTGAGCTCATCCAGTAATCTTGTCTTTTCTGTCCAGCCTGGTGGAGTCCTTACGGGGAGTCTGCGAGTTCCTGGTGATAAATCCATTTCTCACCGTTCCATTATGCTTGGTTCGCTGGCTGAAGGGGTGACTCATGTGTCTGGTTTTCTCGAAGGAGAAGACAGCCTGGCCACATTGCAAGCATTCCGAGACATGGGAGTTGATATACAGGGTCCGGATAATGGAAAGGTTATTATCCATGGTGTTGGTATGCACGGACTGAAACAACCAGAATCCCCATTGGACCTGGGCAACTCCGGCACCTCAATGCGTCTGCTTTCAGGTCTGTTGGCAGGGCAGGGTTTTGATACCACGTTAATTGGCGATAGCTCTCTGACAGCACGTCCCATGCGCCGGGTTACTGAGCCTCTGGCTAGAATGGGAGCGCAAATTGATTCTACCGAGAAGGGTACAGCGCCCTTGCAGATCAAAGGCGGAATTCAGTTAAGGGGGATTGACTACCAGATGCCTGTAGCGAGCGCGCAGGTTAAATCATCGCTGTTACTTGCAGGCCTTTATGCAGACGGGACAACAAGTGTCATAGAGCCAGCGCCAACCCGTGATCACACCGAACGCATGTTGACTGGCTATGGTTACCAGGTTAAACGCGAAGAGAATCGCATAAGTTTGGTTGGCGGCGGAAAGCTAACGGCATGTGATATTGACGTGCCAGCCGATATCTCGTCAGCTGCATTTTTTCTAGTGGGAGCAAGCATCGCACCCGACTCGGATTTACTGCTGGAACATGTAGGAATCAACAAGACCCGAGATGGTGTCATCAATATTCTTCGTCTGATGGGTGCGGACATCGATGTGTTAAATCAGAGGGATGTAGGTGGTGAAACAGTTGCGGACATTAGGGTAAGGTCTGCAAATCTCAAAGGTATACGGATACCGGAAGAGCAAGTTCCACTGGCAATCGATGAATTCCCGGCTATCTTTGTGGCTGCCGCTTGTGCAGAAGGAGAGACAATTCTTACCGGGGCTGAAGAGCTGAGGGTTAAGGAGAGTGATCGTATTCAGGTCATGGCAGACGGATTGGTGACCTTGGGTATAGATGCAAAGTCTACTTCGGACGGTATTCACATCACAGGCGGATATCTCAAAGAAGGAGAGGTGGATAGTCATGGGGATCACCGCATTGCTATGGCCTTTGCCATGGCGGCTCTAAGGGCAGATGGTCAGATCAGAATCAATGACTGTAGAAATGTAGATACCTCATTCCCAGGCTTTGTCACAATGGCAAAAGAGGCTGGTCTTGGCATAGCTACCGTGGAAGATGCATAAACAATGGTGCCTGTTATTACAATCGATGGACCAAGCGGTTCCGGCAAGGGAACCATAGCCAATTTACTTGCAGAAAAATTGGGCTGGGCTGTTCTGGATAGTGGGGCACTTTATCGATTGGTTGGATATACGGCGGAAAAATCAGGCATAAGCTTCGATCAGGTTGATAAGTTATGTGAAATCGCTCGAAGCATGGATGTTGAGTTCAAAGGTGATCAGGTCTACCTGGATGGAGAAGAGATTAGTAGTTTTATTCGCACTGAAGTGGCGGGGAACAGAGCATCTAAGGTTGCGGCCATACCAGAGGTCAGGAATGAGTTACTAGAATGGCAACAATCATTCGCTAAAGAACCAGGATTGGTGGCAGATGGCCGTGATATGGGGAGCGTAGTCTTCCCAAATGCAGCCGTTAAGGTCTTTCTTACAGCAAGTGCTGAAGAAAGGGCTAATCGGCGTTATAACCAGTTGAAACAGAAAGGAATAAGTGTTAGTTTACGCGATCTTGTCAGGGATATACGTGAACGCGATGAGCGGGATCAGAACCGTGACGTTGCTCCACTGATAGCGCCGGTCGCAGCGCTTGAACTGGAGTCAACTTCACTGTCCATTGATGAGGTGTTGGAAAGGGTCTTGGAAAAAGTGCGCAGCACACTTCCAGATCTGAATGTATAGGGTGCTCACTTGCAGCTATAGCGGTGGGTTTTTATTTAACTTTTACCGTCGATCATCACGTGATCAGACGATATATGCGACCATTTCTAGGAATTTCAACTCATGACCGAAAGTTTTGCAGAATTATTTGAAGAGAGTATTGCCAATACTCAGCTACGTCCAGGCGCTATCGTAATTGGTACGGTATTGGACATTACCTCGGATTCAGTCGTTGTTAACGCAGGACTAAAATCCGAAGGCGTAATACCAAAGAATCAGTTTTTTGATGCCAATGGTGAACTTGAAGTTGCCGTTGGTGATCAGGTGGAAGTTGCTCTGGATGCCGTAGAAGACGGTTTTGGTGCAACTCGCCTATCACGCGAAAAGGCCAAGCGTGAACAGTCCTGGACCTTCCTGGATAAAGCTTTTGAAGCCCAGGATACGGTTACTGGCCGTATCAACGGCAAAGTCAAAGGCGGCTTTACTGTGGAATTGGGCGAGATTCGTGCATTCCTACCTGGCTCTCTCGTAGATGTACGTCCAGTTCGCGATACCTCTTATCTGGAAGGCAAGGATTTGGAGTTCAAAGTAATCAAGCTAGACCGTCGTCGCAACAATGTTGTGGTATCGCGTCGTGCAGTGGTTGAAACCGAATATAGTGCAGAACGTGAAGCCCTTCTTGAGGGGCTGGAAGAAGGTATGGAGGTCAAGGGTGTCGTTAAAAACCTGACAGATTACGGTGCATTCGTTGACTTGGGCGGTATCGATGGCCTGTTGCACATCACGGATATGGCCTGGAAACGTGTTAAGCATCCTTCTGAGGTTGTTGAGATTGCCGACGAGATCATGGTTAAGGTTCTTAAATTTGACCGTGATAAGCAGAGAGTCTCACTTGGTCTTAAGCAAATGGGTGACGATCCATGGTCAAATCTGGCTCGTCGTTATCCTGAGAACACCAGAATCTTTGGTAAGGTTACCAACTTGGCTGACTACGGTTGCTTTGTTGAGATTGAAGAGGGTGTTGAAGGTCTGGTTCATGTATCAGAAATGGACTGGACTAATAAGAATATCCATCCTTCTAAGCTGGTACAACTTGGTGATGAGGTTGAAGTTGTTGTTCTCGATATCGACGAAGAGCGTCGCCGCATTTCTCTGGGCATGAAGCAGTGTCAGGCTAACCCTTGGGAAGATTTCGCTGAGAAACACAATAAAGGTGATCACATCACCGGTAATATTAAGTCGATTACTGACTTTGGTATCTTTATCGGTCTTGATGGCAATATCGATGGTCTGGTTCATCTTTCAGATATCTCATGGGATGACGCAGGCGAAGAGGCTGTTCACAATTTCAAAAAAGGGCAGGAGATCGAGACGGTTGTTCTTTCTGTTGACCCAGAACGTGAGCGTATCTCTCTAGGTGTGAAGCATCTCGATAAAGACCCCTTCTCCAGCTACGTTGGTTCTCATGCCAAAGGAAGTATCGTCAACGGTATTGTGAAGGAAGTTGATCCTAAAGGCGCTGTTATTACGCTAGCTGAAGGTATCGAAGGTTATCTGCGAGCATCTGAACTGTCTCGTGACAGGGTTGAAGATGCACGTACAGTACTGAAAGAAGGTAGTGAGATCGAGGCGAAATTCCTTGGTGTAGATAGGAAAAATCGCACGATCTCTCTTTCAATCAAGGCAAAGGACGTAGAAGAAGAGGCTGCAGCTATCCAAAACTACGCTTCTGGTTCCAAGCCTGGTACTGCAACCCTCGGTGATTTGCTGAAGGGACAAATGACAGATAAAGGCGAGTAAATTACCTTATCTTAATTGAAGGTCGGGTCCGGGGGTCACAGCGACCCCCGGCCATATAATCAAGGGGAAAAACAAGAATGACAAAATCTGAACTGATTGATGTCATCGCAAAAGAGCAAAGTCATCTTGCGTATCGTGATGTAGAGCTTGCGGTCAAGTGTATGCTTGAGCAGATGAGTCAGGCGTTGTCATCTGGTGAGAGAATTGAAATTCGCGGGTTTGGAAGCTTTTCTTTGCATTATCGTCCACCGCGTCAGGGAAGAAATCCAAAAACCGGGACCACTGTTGCTCTTGCTGGAAAGCATGTGCCGCACTTTAAACCGGGTAAAGAGCTACGCGAACGTGTGAACAATGGTTTTCAGAAAGAAAGAGCGGCTAAATCGCAAATCTAGCACTATGTAGCTGTCATGTAATATTTATGGCTGTGTTTTTGTATGTGTTTGCCTAAGTTGCATGCCGTACCATATCACCCGGATAGCGCTCGCATATTTTCGGCCATAGCTGACTGGCCATGGTCAGTTTTCCTTGATAGTGGCAAACCAGGCTCAGCCCAAGGGCGATACGATGTAATAGCAGCAGAACCTATTGTTACGATCGTAACCAAAAATGGCAAGACTCAACTAAACGGACCTAAGGGAAGGACCGTATCCACAGACTCACCATTAAGTCTAATAAGAGAAGCGCTTGGTAAACACCAAGAAGCTGGAGCACTGCCATTTGCTGGTGGAGCTATCGGCTACATAGGTTATGGTTTGGCACGATATTTTTCAGACCTCCCAAATATTGCAAATGATCCACTTGGCATGCCGGATATATGTATTGGCATATATGAGTGGATCTTTGTGGTTGATCATCTAGAAAAAAAGAGCTGGTTGGTTAGACAAAAGGAGAGCAAGATAACAAGTGAGCGTTGGGATGAGATAATAAGCATATTCTCCTCACACCAAAGTAAATCTCAAGCCATATCCTTCCAGGTGAAAGGATCGATCAGATCCAATATTTCGTTTGCGCAATACTCTGAAAAATTTAAACGTATCCAACAGTATATTCATGATGGCGATTGCTATCAGGTGAATTTGGCTCAAAAATTTACGGCTGATTGTAAGGGAGATCCTTGGCATGCCTACGTTAGATTGCGTGAAATAAATCCTTCACCCTTTGGTGCGTATATAAACACTCCATACGGCCAGGTGTTAAGTTGTTCACCAGAACGATTTCTAAGGTTGAATAACGGATATGTTGAGACTAAGCCGATTAAGGGGACCAGACCACGTTCACATATACCAGAACAGGATGAAAGATTACGCATTGAACTACAAGAGAGCAGTAAGGATCGCGCTGAAAATCTGATGATCGTAGATCTGTTGCGAAACGATCTTGGTAAAAGTTGCGAACCAGGTAGCATTGATGTCCCATCATTATTCAAGGTAGAAACCTTTGCGAGAGTTCACCATTTGGTAAGTAGGGTCACTGGAAAGCTTTCTAGGGGAAAGGATGCTTTTTCACTTTTATCCGACTGCTTTCCTGGAGGTTCTATTACAGGTGCGCCTAAATACAGGGCTATGGAGATTATTGAAGAGTTGGAGCCTGATCGACGTGGGATTTATTGTGGCAGTATTGGGTATGTAGGATTTGATGGAAATATGGACACTAATATAGCCATCCGTACGATGGTACATCAAAATGGGAAGATCAATTTCTCCACAGGTGGTGGTATTGTTGCCGATTCAAAGATGGAGTCCGAGTATCAAGAGACCTTTGACAAAGCAAGTGCAATGTTAGATATGCTTAAAGGTACGAGTTAAGCACCTGTCACTAAAATCGAAGAAATCTAAATGTAATCATTGAGATAATAACGATTGATATTTGGCCCACAAATCTAAAAATAGGAAAATCTCTTCCACACTCCATTAGGCTTGGTACTAAATTATGTACCTGATCGCGCATTATAAAGTTATTAGTGTCATTCATCTTATAGCCCTCATAATCTAAGTATTGACTCTGAAGACAGTGGTAAATTGTTATAAGATCCCTTTAGTGACAACAGACGGTAACTGTCTTATGTTCTTTGTATGTTCTATCTTAGCACAAGAAGAACATAAAGAGAACAGATAAATTCAGAAGAGAATAGTTACGCCTGTGTACATGTTCTAATTAAAGATAAAATTTCCCTGGGATATGGGAAGTGACAGCAAGAAGAGAAATCAATCTGCTGATCTTGGCGAGTGGGAAATTTCAGTTCATTTGTAGTACAAGAACTACGAATTCTAATGATAGCGCCTCATCTGTCCCACTAAAATGCCTTGTATATCGACCTGATCTGGTTTGTAGTGCATAGGTTTGTAATCTGCATTTGCAGGGTGCAATGTTACCTTACCTGGTTTTTGCTCGATTCGTTTTAAAGTTGCTTCTGAGTTGTCGATTAACGCGACTACGATGCTACCATTACTGGCTTGTGAGCGCTTTTCTACAATTATGAAGTCCCCATCAAAGATACCTTCATCAATCATGGAATCGCCTTTAATCTGGAGTACGTAGCAGGGTTTATTAGTACGGAGAGACTCAGGAACCTGGATATTTTCCTGGTGGTCAATGGCTTCAATTGGCCTGCCTGCTGCTATGTAGCCAAGCATGGGCAGCAAGTTTTCATCTTGAACTGCTTGATCGGTGAGGCGAACACCTCTGCGTAGATTGTTCATGGGCTCGACTAGCCCGGCATCGATTAGGGCCTGAATCTGTTTATGTAGTGAGCCTTTCGAACTTAGCCCTAGTGCCATGCATAATTCATCTAGCGTTGGAGGATGGGAAAAGTCGTCCAGATTCTCTACTAGAAAATCATAGATCTCTTGCTGGCGTCGTGTAATTGTGATTGACATTGCACCTCTCCCAGTTCTATGCAGGTTCTATTCTAGCAGAGTTAGAACTAATAGGGAACTGCATCAACTGGGATTTTTTATGTAAGGTCTTTATTAGTAAAATCTGACATTAATGTTCGGCTGCTTTTACTTGATTTCTTCCAGCCAATTTAGCTTTGTACAGGGCTTTGTCTGCATCATTTATAAGTTGGGTTGACGGTGCTTTCTGTCCAGGTACACGAGAGGCTGCACCCAGGCTAAGAGTTACTACGTTTAGATTCGCATTCTTGGCATGAGGAATCTTAAGTCCCTGTACCTCTGCTCGTATGCGTTCTGCTACGTACATGGCACCACTCATATCAGTATTAGGTAGGATTACACAGAACTCTTCACCTCCATAACGACCGACCAGGTCTTCTGGTCGCCTGACAGTGTTTTTCAGAACCTTTGATATCTTTTTCAAACAACTATCACCAGCGACATGACCGTAGGTATCGTTGTAGGCCTTAAAGTTATCAAGGTCCATCATAATCACAGCAATCGGGTGTTCGCTTCGAATTGAGCGCGCCGTTTCTTTTTCCAGATACTGATCGATAATACGTCGGTTTGCGAGTCCAGTCAGACCGTCGGCATTAGCAAGTTTTTGCAACTCGCTGTTGGCACTCTCCAGTTCGTTTGACACCGAGATGAGTCGGTGGCGCATTGCTGCTATGCGTTGCATGGCAGTCATCTTTGCGGCTAATACTGTTTCATCCACTGGTTTGCTCAGATAATCGTCGCCACCGGCAGAGATTCCTGCTGCGATATCATCCGGGCTGGTACGTCCGCTGAGAAAAATAATTGGTACCCAGTCATTCTCCAGAGTTCTGATTCGACGTGCCGCTTCATGCCCGTCCATGATTGGCATGATTACATCCATTAGTACAAGATCGAAATCATACTTGTTGTACAATTCAATTGCTTCCTGCCCATTGGAACAACAAATGACTTCATGCCCCATCTCGTTTAGACGGACTGTCATGATGTGTTGCTCTGTACGTGTGTCGTCAACCAGTAGAATATTCATCGCAAATACTAAAGTCTATCGACATTAGCCTTTATTGTAGTTAGGGTATTGTTTAACATGTGATCTTTTATACCGTCCAGTTCTATAGGCTCTGATCTATTAACATATTGCAACTATTAGTATTAACTATTGCTCCATGAGTAGACTGCTTCCACCTGGTTTCCAGGTTCTTTATAGGTTAATGAATTACATAGTTCCCTGAGAAGCTGGATGCCGCGTCCAGAAAAGCGAGAGTGATCTGATTCATCACAATGGTAATGGCTAAAATCAAACCCTGGGCCGCTATCTTCCACACTAATAGCCATTTCTCCACCACTGGTGTTTGAATGTGAGTTTACAGAAATGCGAACATATCCAGTGGATAATCTGTCCAGTCTTTTCTCACGCTCTGTGAAATAGTGAGTAAAACCGTCTTTGTCATCCTTGATACTTGAATCCAACCCTAACACTCCGTGATCCAAGGCATTTGTGTAAAGTTCAGTCAGGATGGTAAACAGGAGCCTTCTATGCTCACCTAAACCTTCTATTTCATGTATATGGTTGATAAGTAGCGGTATCGGGTCAGCATCACATAGACGTGATCCATGCAGTGTCATGGTGAAGACCACCGTATCGTTATCAAGAATATCTGTTGAAGGGATAATTTCTTGATCTATCTGTGGTGCGTTATGCGTAATTTTCTGCAACAGATCTTTGCTGCATGGGATCTCTGCCAGACTGATGTCATCGGCCTGTGATGCTTCGCCACAAAATTCTTGTAGCGATTTAGAAATACTTTCTATGGCAGTCTCATTAGCGCGACGATTGGTGATAGCGGTTTCAAGCCTGTTTACACCAAATTGTTCACTGTTAGCATTGACCGCCTCAGTTATTCCGTCAGTAACTAGCAATATACTGTCATTTGGTTCTACTTTTACCACTTCAATAAAATCGTTGTAATCCACATTGCCACTGATCCCAAGTGGAATGCAAAGGGAAGATGCGCGATACTTTATCTTATTGTTGCTGCTATCTAAAAAAAGTATGTCTGGCATACCGCAATTACACACGGAAACATGGTCCAAGGAATTAGCAACAGTTACAAACTGAGTTGCCAGAAACATTCCGGTTGGAAGCAAACCAAGCAGCTTTGAATTGATTCCAGATAGTATCTGCTGAGTAGAGAAGCCCTTGCTTGTCATGGCTCGAAATACTTCTGATGCCGGCATAGCTCCAAGTGCTGCGGCAAGACCGTGTCCAGTAAAATCTCCCATCAGTACATTCAGGTCACCAGAAGGGGAGTACGCAGTTAGAAGAACATCACCACTAAATAATTCAGCTGGTTTTAGCAGTGTCTGAATTGTATTCAATGCAACATTTTCTGCTATTACTGCACCGGCAAAAACCTCTTCTGCCAAACGTTGATCTTGCTGAGTTCTTGCATACAGCATATTCACCTGTTTATGGAGATAGGAAAATCTCTCCATAGACTGAATCTTTGCCTCAAGTAGAGTAGGGCTAAGTGGCTTGGTCAGAAAGTCATCACCACCAACATCGATACATTTTGCCAGATCCTGCTCATCGGTTACGCCAGTAAGAAAAATTACCGGAGTGAATGTATCAGTGGGAATAGATTTTATCTCTTTTACGGCATCGTAGCCGTTCATAACCGGCATCATCACATCCATCAGAATGATATCTGGATGTTCTGTTTTAAATAACTCTACAGCTTCTGAACCATTTTCAGCCTGAATGACTTCATAGCCAAGCTGCTTAAGAATGACGCCAAGAATCATTCGGTTAGAGCGCTCATCATCAGCTACCAAGGCCTTGCCTTTGATGTTTGTGTCAACAGATTTCTTAGACAATCTACTCATGAAGTTGCGGTCAAACGACTCTCCAGATTGCGATATTATTCAATAAATATAAGGATGAATAGGTTCTACTGCTTACGCCTGTATCGGCATATGAATATAATTCTTTAATCATTATTGTACGAATATTTCAACTGCAAACAGTAAGTTATATTTTTGTTTTTACTACTATGCATGATGCAGATTACAAAATTTGCCACTTGACCACACAAACGTATCCCATTAGAGTTCCCGTCACCTGAGGTATCTGCACCATGCAGATAAATGGGAAGTCGGTGCGACTCTGTGTTTTTTGAGCCAATTCCGACACTGCCCCCGCAACGGTAAACAGGGTATGCGAGCAGCATTAAGCCACTGTGTGAAAGCATGGGAAGGCGCTGAGACGTAGGAAATATCCACCCTGTGAGTCCGGAGACCAGCCTTTGGTAATAACCCATGGATGTTGCGGAGGGCGACACAGGTGAACATTCTGGCCAGATCTGGCTGACTGATTCGCTAACTTCCCCCGCTTATCCCTGATCTCTGTAATAACAAACGGCACGGGTGAGCGCCGTCGGGGAAATCATAATGAAAAGATCCATCTTCCTGCTATCCATATTGGGTGGCGTTTTTAGTCAGGCCTTAGCCGAGGTCGCAACAGAACTTGGCAGTGTAGTAGTAAGTGCCACTCGGTCAGAACAGGCAACAGTTCCAACTCCAGCAAGCATCACAGTAATATCATCCGATGACATCGAGAAGAGTGGTGCCAGAAATGTGGCAGAGCTTCTACGTGGCCAGGCGGGAATACAGGTGAGTGACAAATATGGTGACGGTGGTGGTGCGACATTTGATATGCGTGGATTTGGTGATGCAGCAGTTTCAAATACACTGATCATGGTAGATGGCCGACGTCTCAATAATGCATCTGACATGGCTGCACCGGATGTTTCCACCATCGCGCTTAAGGATATTGAGCACATCGAGGTGATCCAGGGTAGTGCTGGAACTCTGTTTGGAAACCAGGCGGTAGGTGGCGTGATCAATATCATAACCCGCAGGCCCCAGGAGTTTCATGCTGATGTGGATGTTACTCTGGGAAGTTATGATAGCCACGGTTTAACTGCTTCTTTGGTAAATCGTCACGATAATGGTATTTCATATAGATTATCTGCTGAAAAACGTCAGTCAGATAACTATCGAGATAATAGTGACGTTGACTATGAAAACATTCTGGCGCGTTTGGACTACGAACACTCAAGTGGAAGAGTATTTGGTGAATTTCATTATATCGATGAAGATAGGGATTTACCTGGTGCCTTGAAACTGGCTGAGTTCAAAGTAGACCGCAGACAATCAACCAAAGCCGACTATTCTAAAACCAAGACCAACCTGAGTCGTTTTGGTTTAAATCATTATTTAAGCGATGACTGGAGCTTTGATGTAGAGCTTGCATCCAGGGATATTGATATAGAGTCTCGTTTTGGAGCTTCTATTAGCAAGCAAAAAAGAGATATCTATACCCTAACGCCACGTCTAGTAGGTACTGTACCGATGAATGGCGGAGATGGCTTATTTACAATTGGTGCTGATTTGGAGAATACAGACTATAACATCACCAGTCCTTTTGGAGTGACGGACATTGATCAGACAATCTATGCCTATTACTTACAAGCTGTTCTGCCGATTAATGATAAATGGTCTGTGACGACCGGTGTACGCAGAGCATTGGTCAGAAATAATATCACTGATAGTTCTGCCTTCCCAACAGGCGAGGACCTAGATGATGGGATTACTGTTGGAACCTTTGGTATAGTTTTTCGCCCAAACCAATCATGGCGACTGTTTGCACGAGCTGACGAGAACTTCCGTTTTGCCAAGGCAGATGAGCACAACTTTACTGAAGCTGGCACTACTGGGCTAAAAAACCAGACCGGTATCTCATACGAGATCGGAGGAGAGTGGGTTGGTGACTATAGCAGCGTCAAAGCAACAGCCTATCATCTCGAACTAGACGATGAGATAAGTTTTGACGGGACGGTAACCGGGCCTTGGGGACCAGGTGCAAATATAAACTTGGAATCTACAGAACGTCAGGGGCTTACATTAGAGGCAAGGACCAGAGTTCATAAAGATATAGAACTGGGTTTTAATTACAGTTTTGTAGATGCAGAGGTAGCATCAGGTACTTATAAAGGGAAAAGAGTACCTTCAGTTGCAGAACATAGTGCCACTATATTGATTGACTATACGCTAAACCACGCACTGAATATGCATGCTGAAATCAAATACATTGGAGATCAGTACCTAAGTGGTGATTATGATAATTCTGACCCAAAACTAGATGATTACACTGTTGTAAATCTGAGTGGAGAGTACAGAGTCGATGGCTGGAGATTTGGTGCTAAGCTAAATAATCTGTTTGACAGGGAATATAGTGAATACGGAGTTGCTTCATCGACCTGGTCTACGGAATCCTTCTACCCATCCCCAGAACGCAACTTCTGGCTAACCGCCGGTTACGATTTTTATTGATGCAGTTACTAACTGTCACTCTGCTCCCAATGCAGGGTGACAGCTTCTGCTGTTGAATTAACACTATCTCTTACCTTGATGCCGTAGACCTCACTCAGATTCACTGCGTTGAGTACATTAGTCGGTTCACCTACTGCAACCGTTCGCCCTGAATTCAGTAGTTGCAGCCGATCACAAAAGTGCGAAGCCAGAGCCAGGTCATGCAGAACTACTACCGCAGCACCGCCTTTTTTACAGTGATCTTGCAGTAGCTGCATAACACCCAGTTGATGAGCAGGATCAAGTGCAGCGACTGGTTCATCTGCAAGTAGAATCGCCGGTTCAGAAGCCATAGCCCGAGCCAGCAAGACGCGCATGGCCTCGCCGCCGGAAAGAGTGTCAAAGATACGGTAGCGCAGGTATTCCACATCCGTCTGTTTCAATACTTGGTTGATAACATCCATATCCTTAGATGTCGGCTGTTGCCAGCCATCAAGATGGGGCAGGCGCCCTAACTCAACTAGACGTTCTACGATCAATGGCCAGTGGACTGTACCTTCCTGAGATAGATATGCGATTTTACGGGCGCGTGTTCTTGGGTCCATATTACGTAGGTTGTTGTCATCCAGCAGAACCGATCCGCTACCTCGTTTGTTCAGCCCGGCGAGTGTGCGTAGCAGAGTGCTTTTACCAGCACCATTTGGACCGATCAGGCCGAGTAATTCACCAGCTTTTAACTTGAGATCTACATTATCGAGAATCACTACGCCTTCAATAGAAAGTGAAATGCCTCTGGCCTGAAGCAACTTCATATCTGTACCCTCCGGGTCTTCAGGATCAGATACAGAAAAAATGGTGCGCCGACCAGTGAGGTGATGACTCCAACCTTAATCTCTTGTCCCGGAGGCAGCAGACGTACCAGTATATCGGCTAGCAATAGAATGGCAGCGCCACCAAGCGCACTGGCGGTTAATAGACGACTTGGTTGGTGTCCTACAAGTGGTCTGATCAGATGCGGTGTCACCAGTCCTACAAAGCCGATGGCTCCTGTGATTGATACGGCGGCACCAACTGCAAGCGCAGTGGCGAGGAACAGCCGCCAGCGGATTGCTGACAGATTGAACCCGAGCGTATAGGCGGTATCTTCGCCCAGTGTCAGCGCATCCAGAGCTTTACCTGAACCGGCCAAAAGGCTCCATCCGATCAGGGTAGGGAACAGCAGTAGCCAGAAGTCATTCATCCCCTTGTCTGCAACTGAGCCCAGCATCCAAAGTGCAATCTCCTGAACAGCATAAGGGCTTGGGGCCAAGTTTAGAATCAACGACACTAGCGCCAGCGCCAGAGTGTTGATGGCGACACCAGCCAGTATCAGGGTCACGATACTGGAATCACGTCCAGCCAGAACAAAGACCAGAAGCATAGCTAGCAGTGAACCGATCATACCTCCGATGGGCAGGGCCACCGGCATTATCTCTGCCATTCCAAGATAGAGCATCAGTACTGCGCCGAATGCAGCACCACTGGAACTGCCGATCAGACCGGGGCTGGCGAGTGGATTGCGTAGCAGCCCTTGCATGACTGCACCGCACAAACCCAGGCTTGCGCCTGCGAGTAGTGCAATCAGTGTGCGCGGCAGTCTGATCTCAGTGAGTATCAGGGATATAACAGAAGGGTTATCCGTTATTGCTCCGCTTGCGGCTTTAAATAATGAGAGGGGGCTGTTGCCAGTGGTCAGTGAGACAAAAAATAGCACAATCAATGCAAAAGAAAGCAAAAGGATTAGCCGCCGCTGAGAGATAACGAATCTAGAGGTCATTTGTGGGCAGCCGCCAATGCCTCAATTGCATCGGCAATCATCGGTCCGTCGCAGATCCAAAGTCTGTAATCTACCTCTATCATCGGGTTGTCTCGAGTAAGCTTACGAATTACCGGATGCTGCAACTGACGCTGAGCCATTGAACTTGTGTCAGGCGCGTATGTAGAGGTGAAGATCTGTTCAGGCTGTGCCATCATCAACTCCTCCAACCCAATACTGCTGTAGCCCTCAATACCAACCTCAGACGCTACATTTCTCCAGCCAGCAAGCTTCAATGCCTCATCTTGAAGAGTATTTTTACCGCTGGTATATCCCCGTGGTTGATAGAAAATTGCCTTTTTATCAGGTCCAGTCAATTGTTTTCTTGTCCACTCAATCCTCTCATCCATTTGTTTAATCAGCTGCTGACCTTTTTCTGCTTCCCCCACCAGAGAGGCAAGCGTGGAGATGTTATTACGAATACCAGCAATATCGGTGGCCATAGGCAACAGTTCGACCCTGTGGCCGAGTTTGCGCATCAGCTCAACCGCTGGTCTGGCGGCAAAACCACTGGCCAGAACCAAATCTGGTTTCAGTGGCAACAGTTCTTCGGTCTTACCATGGTTAGCGTGATGTCCGGCGGCAACATCAGCCATATAAGAGCTTTGCGGATCTAACGAAAGGGCGCTTATAGATACTATCCTTTCGGACGGAACCAGCATCAACAACAGCTGGTCGGTGCAAAGATTGATAGAGACAATGCGCTGAGGTTTGGCTATTGCCCCGGTTGCTGGAAATAGCGTGAGCAAAAGAACGGCCAGAGATATGGCAACGAGTTGTGGTGTGCTAATTCTCATGACGTATCTTCTGTGGCTGCTCAATGGCATTTATGTATAAACAGGTTTGAATAAACAGTGATTACTTTAAATTATAGGTAATTGGTATAGCAAACTTCCATTGGCTGCGATTTACTCCCGACGGGAAGGGAGGGGCGTTTCCAATCCGCGTTATGGTGTTGATGGCCGCCTGATCCAGAATAGATTTGTCTGAACTCTGGGCAATGGCAATATTCTCGATTTCGCCGTTTTTTCTTACTACGAATGAGACCGTCGTCTTGCCTTCGATGCCCTTGCGTTTGGCGCGCAGAGGATAATATTTATATCTTTCAATCAGGCGCAGTATGGTTGATCGGTAGTCTCTCGATAGCTTGGATTGTTTACCAAGGGATGCGATCTGCATAGGTTTTGTTACTTTTGGTTTGGTACCTTTTTTATTTGTAGCTGGTGAGCTATTGGATGAGGCGGCAAGCTTTGGAGTGGTTTGTTTAGGTTGATCTATTTTTTTGTTATCAGCAGTTTCACTGTCGATCGCCTGAGGTTCAGGTTTTATATCTTCTTCTTCTGCTTTCCTGGCGGTGCTAATTTGTTTATTCGATTCTTTAGCGACCAGTATTTTTTTTGCAACGAGATCTGGCTCCTTTGTTTTTTCCTTTAGCTCCTTCTGATGTTTTGCAACCGGAATAACTTCTTGTTGTGGAGTAACCTGCTTTTGTTCTGAGGTCTCAGGAGATGGATTCTCTTTAGCTACAGTGTCAGCAGGTTCAATACGCTGGACACTTACATGCATGGCGCTTTGACTCTCAGCCGTCCCGGTATCGGTCTCACCAATAGGCATGGGTATACTCATAAGCACTGCGGCATGCACCGCTACAGAGGCTAGCAGACTAACCAACCTGACACTGATGCTCATGCCAAATATTACTTCTTGTGAGCTCAAGTGGCTGCTCCTGCATTCACTATCTCTGCCTCAGTTTTGGAATAAAGCTGTATCGCTTTTAGCAAATTACGTAGTAATAGTGCGTTAGAGATTGCAAATATAATTGCAGCCGGCAGAAGAAACCAGTTTGGCAAATACACCGCTGTTACTAACATGAGCAGGGCGGTCAGATGAAACCAGAATTGAGCCTTTGCCATATCATCTGGGATAATCTTTTTGATATTCGGAATCATACGCCGACTTAGTTTCAGTTCAGTCACTTTGATACTGAGATGGAGCCAGATTAGAAATGGAATTATTTTATAGAGCATTCCATTTATCAGGCCTACTGCAAATCCTAGTATAACCAACACACCGAGCAACATCTGGTAGCCAGGGTGTTGTGCGATATCCGTAAAATATTGTGCATAAAGCCATATGGATGTTGCTATCAATATAGTAATTGTACCGCTTCGCCAAAACCAGACTGCAATATCAGCCGTTTTCTTTTTACGTCTGCTTTGCAACCACAGAGTTGTAGCTGCAAAGAATGAAATGGTTATCGCAGCCGCCAATCCTCCGAGCTTTGTTAGTAAAGATTCAGGGGCGATTACCCAACAAGACCACAATACAAGTGAGATAATATGTGCGGGTGCTAGCCAACGAGTCACTATTTTTGGATAAGGAGGAGTAAGCTGAAACATTGGGACAACCTCATACGCGACAGTTATCAACAGTAGACCTACCCATCCCAATAGTCCCCAGACCAGGTGAGTGTCGGTCAGAGATCTCTGTAGCTGAATTCCATCCCAGCCATAACCTGCCGCTAGCCATAGGCCCAGCAGAACAGCGACGATCAGCGCGATTATGGCCAGACCAATACCAACACCGGAATCGCGCTTGGTACTACTATTAAAGACAGCCCTGGCAATGACAAAAATGAAAGTGGTAAATGATATAGCAAGAAATATCACTGCGCCTTGCATCAATAGCGGATGCAAATAGATTAAACCTTCAGCCAGTAGTATTACACCAACAGATAAGGTCGAATGGATCAGAATACCCATCATGTTTATGTGATTAATTTTTCCTCCAATCAGTACTGAGACTACCTGGATCAGTGCCCCCATCATCACCATAGCCATGAATCCAAGTACCAACAGATGAGTAGTGGCCAGTACAGGAGCAGTCCAGCGGCTGACAAAAGGATCTGTGCCATGCCAGATAATCAGGACAGAAGCGAGAATCGCAAACACTGGCGCAGTCAAAAAGAATCGCAGTGGTACCCATGGGGGAGGTGACTGGGAAAGGATAAGCTTGGCCTGACTCATGGGTGGAATTATCTATGAATCTGTGGGGCTCTGCGAATAAAAAAGATGACGTTAATAAACTTTTGTAGCATATGCCGCTCCAATAGTGAGATTAGCTAGAGGTTATAGTTTCCTTCTCGCAACTACTCCATTATCCTTCATCTAATAAACGTAACTGCTATGCTTATAAAATATTCTATAAGCTACTATATATCCCAAAATCCAAGAGATCTTTAATAGGGGTTCGAAAGTAAATATGATCGCGTCTGTTGAGACTGTATTGAATGGCACTAACCTGACCTTTGTGGCTGAGGTATATTCCAGATTTCTGAATGATCCACATTCAGTAGATTCGAGCTGGAGCAAGTTTTTTACCGAGCTAGGGGATGATGCCAACTCGCTATTGAAGGATCTGCACGGAGCAAGCTGGAACGCGTCCGAATCAAGTATAATCGGACAGGTATCCCAAGAAGAGATTAGGTACCAGCCTGACTTCGCCCCGGTAAATACCACCCAGCACTCGGCCTCAACCAGAGCAGCAACCCTGCAATCGATCAGGGCTTTAATGATGATCCGTGCTTACCGGGTACGAGGCCATCTGATAGCACGTTTTGATCCACTGGGTCTGGAAGGAAATGACAGTCATCCAGAGCTGGACTACCGCAGTTACGGCTTCAGCGATGCCGATATGGATCAGCAGATCTTCATCGACCATGTACTGGGGCTTGAGTTTGCCACCCTGCGCCAGATCCTGCAGATTCTCAAGGATACCTACTGCGGGACCATCGGCGTCGAGTTCATGCATATCCAGGAGCCGGACCAGAAGTCCTGGATTCAGCGTCGTATAGAAAGCATTCACAACCAGACCCAGTTTACCGAGAAGGGAAAGCGGGCAATATACGAGAGGCTGGTCGAGGCGGAAGGCTTTGAACAGTTTCTGCATATAAAACATACTGGCACAAAACGCTTCGGGCTGGATGGAGGTGAGAGCCTGATACCGGCGCTAGAGCAGATTCTGAAGCGTGGTGGGCAGTTGGGCCTCAAAGAAGTTGTTATTGGCATGCCACATCGTGGACGGCTTAATGTGCTGGCCAATGTCATGCATAAGCCCTATCGCGCCATATTCTCTGAGTTTATTGGAACTCCGTCCCAGCCGGATGAGGTGCAGGGATCCGGTGATGTTAAATACCATCTGGGAACATCTGCTGACCGTGAGTTTGACGGCAATCTAGTACACCTCTCACTCACCGCTAATCCGTCTCACCTGGAGGCGGTTAATCCAGTTGTTCTTGGCAAGGTCAGAGCCAAGCAGACCCAAATGGGAGATATACAGAAGCATCATGTAATGGGGCTTTTGATGCACGGAGATGCTGCGTTTGCTGGTCAGGGTTTGGTTCCAGAGAGCCTGGATCTTTCACAGCTTACCGGTTATAGAACCGGCGGCACTATTCATTTCATAGTCAATAATCAGATTGGCTTTACCACCAGCCCCAGTTTTTCCCGCTCGTCGCCTTATCCTTCTGACGTGGCAAAAATGATCCAGGCCCCAATATTTCATGTAAACGGGGATGATCCTGAAGCCGTGGTACACGTGGCCAGAATTGCCACCGAGTATCGCCAGGAGTTCAAGCATGATGTAGTCATCGATATGTTCTGCTACAGACGTTACGGCCACAATGAAAGTGATGAACCATCTTTTACTCAGCCCATAATGTATCGGGCTATCGCAGAGCATAAATCCACTCGAGAAATATACGCAAAACGCCTGATTGAAGAGGGGCTGCACTCTCAGGAAAGTGCCGATAAGGTTGTGACTGATCTGCGGGAATATATGGACAAGGCGTTTGATCTGGCCGATTCGTACAGGCCGGATAAGGCCGACTGGCTGGGCGGCAAATGGAAGGGACTTTCAACTTTGCAGGAAGAAGAGGAGTTCAAATACTACGACACAGCTGTTTCTATAGAATTATTAAAAGAGGTTGGTCAAGCAATCACTACAGCTCCGGATGATTTCGTAGTGCACAGGAAACTCCTGCGCCAACTAACGAATAAACGGAGCATCATCGAGTCAGGTAATGGTATCGACTGGGCAACCGCCGAGGCTTTAGCGTTTGGAACACTTCTTTGTGAAGGAACACCAGTACGGTTGTCCGGGCAAGATTCAGGACGCGGTACATTTTCCCAGCGGCACTCTGTTCTGATTCATCAGGAGGATGAGTCACGCTATATTCCGCTAAATCACATAAGAGGTGACCAAGCCAGATTCGAGGTTATAGACAGTCCGTTATCTGAAGCGGCCGTGCTGGGTTATGAGTACGGCTATACCCTGTCTGATCCTGAGACACTGGTACTGTGGGAGGCGCAGTTTGGTGACTTTGCCAACGGTGCCCAGATGATTATCGACCAGTTTATCTCATCGGGTGAATCCAAGTGGCTGCGGATGTCAGGCCTTGTGATGTTGTTACCCCATGGCTATGAAGGACAGGGTCCAGAACACTCATCTGCAAGACTAGAGCGCTACCTGCAATCTTGCGCCCAGGACAATATGCAGGTGGTGAACGTCTCTACCCCAGCCAATTATTTTCATGTGTTGAGACGGCAGATCCGTAGTAATTTCAGAAAGCCACTTGTGGTCATGGCTCCAAAATCTATGCTGAGGCACAAGCTTTGTGTCAGCAGTCTTGAACAGATGGGTCCCGATACCCACTTCCAAAGAGTCATAGGTGAAACTGGAAAACTAGTTGCCAAGGACAGGGTTAAACGGGTAGTTCTCTGTACCGGCAAGGTCTACTATGACCTGCTGCAGGATAGGGAAGAGCGCAAAATTGATGACGTTGCCATCATCCGGGTTGAGCAGATCTACCCATGGCCACGCGATCTACTGATAGAAAAGATTGGTGAATATAATAACGCCGATCTGATCTGGTGTCAGGAAGAGTCAGCAAACATGGGAGCGTGGATGTTTGTCCTACCTAGGCTGCAATATATCTTGGATATGATCAGTTGCGTAAATAAGCGTCCGGTATATGTTGGCCGCAATGCATCAGCATCACCTGCGACAGGTTATATGTCCGCCCATATCAAGGAACAAAAGCTACTATTGGAACAGGCACTAACCTGGAAAATTGCTGATATTCCACAGCCGTTCAAACGAGAAGAAAATCTGAGTGAGCTGGCGCAAAACTACTTCAAAGACTGTTCCTAGCAGAGCTGGAATCTAAAAAACACAAACATTGAGGATGTCATGACGACCGAAATAATTGTACCAACCGTTGGAGAATCTATTACAGAGGCTACTGTTCTTAAATGGCTGAAGAGTGTGGGCGACAGTGTTACCGTGGATGAGCCACTGGTGGAACTGGAGACTGATAAAGTTACGGTCGAGGTGAATGCGCCTGCAACCGGCGTGTTGGAGAGTATTCTGGCGAATGAAGAAGCTGACGTAGAGATAGGCGCGGTTCTGGGTACTATAGCTGAAGGAGTAACTGCAGATAAACCAGCAACAGAAGCCAAGGTTGAACAGCAGGCAGCAGCAGAACCTAAGCCTGAGAAGGGTGCAAAATCTTCAAATGAGACCATGGCCCCGGCGGTGCGACGTCTGGTAGAAGAGCATGATCTGGATCCGTCTGATATAGCCGCTTCTGGTAAAGATGGCCGTCTGACCAAGGGTGATGTCTTAGCTAATATTGAGGCTAACAAAGCGTTACGGAAAGCACGAGAGTCGGCTCTGACTGAGAATCCTGCGCCTACTCCTGTAGCTGCGGTGGCTCCATCTGCACAGGTTCCACCAGCTGTGGCGGGGCCTAGAGAAGAACGAGTTCGGATGACTCGTCTTCGTCAGCGAGTAGCTGAGCGCCTTAAAGATGCCCAAAATACTGCAGCTATGCTCACTACTTTCAACGAAGTAGATATGACCGCCAGCATGGAGATGCGTAGTAACTACAATGAGGCATTCGAGAAGAAGCATGGGGTAAAGATCGGGTTCATGTCCATCTTTGCCAAGGCCTGTGTGGTTGCATTGCAGGAGTACCCGGCCATCAACGCCGAGATCAGCGGCGATGAGATCATCTATAAAAACTACTACGATATCGGTATTGCCGTTGGTACAGAGCAGGGCCTAGTCGTTCCAGTTGTACGCGATGTGGGTGCCATGGGTTTTGCCCAGATTGAAACCCAGATTAGAGAGTATGGAAAGCGTGCTCGAGATGGTTTGCTATCGATTGACGAACTCCAAGGTGGAACCTTCACGATCACCAATGGCGGTGTTTATGGATCTATGATGTCTACACCGATCCTGAATGTTCCCCAGTCTGGAATCCTGGGTATGCACAACATTGTAAAGCGTGCCATGGTGATGCCGGATGGCGACATCCAGGCCAGACCTATGATGTATCTTGCCCTCACCTATGATCACAGAGTTGTAGATGGTAGAGAGGCAGTAGGTTTTTTGGTACGGGTAAAGGAATGTGTCGAAGATCCGCGACGCATCATGTTGGATACATAAAAGGTATAACTTAAATGAGTGAAAGTAGCTTTGATCTGGTAGTGATTGGCGGTGGTCCTGGTGGCTATGTTGCAGCAATTCGCGCAGCACAACTGGGAATGAATGTGGCGTGCGTTGAGAAGCGCGGAACTCTGGGTGGAACTTGCCTGAATGTAGGTTGTATCCCATCCAAGGCCTTGTTGCAGTCATCTCATCACTATGAGACAGCAAACCACGAGTTCGCAGCCCATGGCATCAAGACAACTGGTCTTGAAGTTGATCTGGCAACCATGCTCAAGCGCAAGGACAAGGTGGTAGAAGATCTAACCAAGGGCATAGAGTTTCTATTCAAGAAAAACAAGGTCACACACATACAGGGAACAGGCGTACTAGCTGGCAATGGTCGGATCAATATTACTTTGCAAAATGATGAAGAGCAGGAAATCAGCGCGACCAATATTGTTATCGCGACCGGTTCTGACGTAGCGCCACTTCCCGGCGTAGAGATAGATGAAGAACAGATAGTATCCAGTACTGGAGCACTATCCCTGAACAAAATCCCATCCAGCATGATTGTGGTTGGTGGTGGTGTTATCGGGCTGGAGCTGGGCTCGGTCTGGCGTCGACTGGGCACAGAAGTGACAGTAGTAGAATTCATGGATACCTTGCTTCCTGGCATGGATGTGGATGTGCGCAAACAGATGCAACGCACCATGAAAAAGCAGAAGATGAAGATCAAGCTCTCCACCAAGGTGACAGCAGCAAAGAAGAATAAGAACGGAGTTTCCCTGACCGTGGAGTCTATCAAGAAAGGTGACACAGAAACACTACAGGCTGAAGTGGTACTAGTTGCCATAGGTAGAATCCCATACACCCAAGATTTAGGACTTAAAGAGGTTGGTGTTGCCACCGATGAGAAAGGCTTCATTCAGGTAGATGAGAAACTTAAGACCAGCGTTGATGGAATTTATGCCATTGGAGACGTGATTGGTGGACCTATGCTTGCACACAAGGCAGAAGAGGAGGGCGTTGCCCTAGCTGAAAACCTTGCAGGCAAACCTGGGCACGTCAATTATGGAACCATTCCGGGTGTTGTCTACACCTGGCCAGAGGTGGCCAGCGTTGGTCGTACCGAGGATGGACTGAAACGCGATGAGGTTTCATACACCGTGGGGAAGTTTCCGTTTAGTGCAAATTCAAGGGCTCGATCCAGCGGTGAGAGCGAGGGTTTTGTAAAAATCCTGGCCGATGCCGAGACCGACAGAGTATTGGGTGTACACATAGTTGGTCCGGGTGCCGGTGAACTTATTGCCGAGGTGGTAAGCGTGATGGAGTTTGGCGGTTCCGCAGAGGATATCGCCCGTACCTGCCATGCCCATCCGACCTTGAGTGAGGCGGTAAAAGAGGCGGCACTGGATGTGGATGGCAGGGCAATCCATGCTTAATATGCATAAACGACCAAAAACTTTCCGGTTCAGAATCATGCGTCTGATTATGTGCTTGGGTTTGATCATCATCCCTACATCCAGCTTCGCCAGCACTGCCGATTTGGCCGCAGCCTTAGATGTCATGGCCAAAGGTGATCTATATAAAGGCGTGAAGCTGCTTGGACCTATCGCAAGAAAAGGCAATCCCGAGGCGCAGTATCTGTTGGGAAGGGCATATAGCCACGGTGAAGGGGTTGATCCAGATCCGGCGCAGGCGGTTAAATGGTTAGAGCGTGCGGCAGATCAAATGCATTACGCCGCCGCCAACACCCTGGGTAAGATCTACGCCAGCGGCATGGGTGTTGAGATCAATGCCGAGCTTGCTGCCAAGTGGTTTGAGCGTGCAGCGGATATTGCCGAGAAGAGCGATGAAGAGCACGAGGATTGTGATTAGTTAACTTATGGAAGCTCTGATTAATTCTATTTCTGTCATCCCTTAGCTATTATCCTGGAGTGAAGTATGAAGGAGTCTCTCCAAGTAAGTTTTCCCGGCGGCAAAAAAGTCGACGTAGATGTAAGTAATTTTAAAATCTGCACCGACCAATCACCGCAGCATGGCGGAGAGGCCTCCGCCCCAGAACCATTCCATATGTTCCTAGCATCACTGGCCAGTTGTGCTGGTATATTTGCGCTAGGTTTCTGCCAATCAAGAGAACTACCAACCGAAGGATTAGCACTTTACCTGGATTGGGAGAACGAAGATAAACCTCCCTTTGAAGCAAAAGCGGTCTTTCGTGTGACCTTGCCTCGAGAGTTTCCTGAAAAGTATCGTTCCAGCATTGTCAGATCAATCGAGAAGTGTAAAGTTAAGTACTACATCCAAAACCCTCCAGAGTTCAGTATTGAGTTAGAGTAGCTCATGTAAATTAGGTCAGACAGGTATTAAGCAAACACTTTTTAAAAGATAACTAATCTCCTTGATTGAAATAAGGAATATGAAACAATAAGCAGGATGCGCCCCCAAAAGGAAACCGACCTTAGCTTAACCTAAATGAGAATTTTTGCTGATGCGGAATATTACAATGTCGGTGCCAGAGTGATAATCAACGTTAGCAAAATAAAGGGAAAGGTCAAGGTGCATCACGTTAGTCCATTGGCAACTCTAACCAAAAACACAAAGGTAAAGCTTACTGATCTAATGCTCCTCTGCTCAAATTGCCACTTTGCTGTACATCAAGGTGATGCTGAGGAAAATCTTATTCTTGCAATGGAGCATTTTGAGCAGCAGGATGCAACGCGATAATGAACATCGCCATACAAGCAGGTCAAATACACTCCGGGCCTACGGCCCTGCGCGGAACGTCTGTCTTCGTCAGCCGTACCTTACCCAAAACGTTATTTACGGCCGCAAGAGTTCTTAAATTATTTAACGATATTTCTAGATTTTAAAAACAGTTGACTCCAGATATGAACGATAATTTATTTACAGAAGACTCAGAGCATAAATTAAATTTGCGCAATCTCGAGTTAAGTGACTATGTTTATCTTAAAGAAGTGATGGATATTGTATACCCAGGCATGGGAGGTGCCTGGCCGGAGAAAAAATTCAGGGCTCAGTTATCTACCTTTCCGGAGGGGCAAATATGTATAGAAGATCACGGTAAAGTTATTGCCGCTGCCTTTTCACTCATTGTAGATTACGACAAATTTGGTGATCACCATACTTACGATGAAATTACTGGAGATGCTTACCTGACAACTCATGATCCAATGGGTGATGTTTTGTATGGTGCCGAGGTTGTAGTACACCCACAATATCAAGGCATGCGTCTTGGTAGACGATTATATGAAGCTAGAAAAGAGCTTTGCCAAAATTTGAATCTTAAATCCATTGTGGCGGGTGGACGTATACCCAATTATAAAATTCATGCGAAAGAGATGTCACCTCAAAAGTATATTGAGCTCGTCAAAAAGAAAGAATTTTATGATCCCATTCTTACTTTTCAGCTTTCAAATGATTTTGAAGTGAAGCGCGTTCTTAGTGACTATTTGCCTGAGGATAAAGAGTCCAAAGGTTATGCAACTCTTTTGGAATGGACTAACCTATATTACGATAAAGAAAAAACCCCCTTGTTTGGTGCGATCAAAACATCGGCAAGAATAGGTTGTATTCAGTGGCAAATGAGACCCTTAAAATCTGTTGATGAACTCATTCAACAAGTTGAATTTTTTATTGACGCCCTCTCCGACTATCAATGCGACTTAGCGCTATTGCCAGAGTTTTTTAATGCACCGTTAATGGGGATTGAGACATATAAGACTTCCATTGATTCCATTAAAGCATTATCTGAATTTTCTGAAGAAATTATTGAAGCAATATCGCGCTTAGCGGTTAGTTATAACATCAATATCATAGCAGGCTCATTACCCGTTATGGAGAACAGCCAGCTATACAATGTTTCCTATTTTTGTCGTCGCGACGGTACATTGGAGTCACAATATAAAATCCATCCTACGCCACATGAAAAAAGAGCTTGGATTATGAAAGGTGGCGATAATCTGAATGTTTTTGATACTGATTTCGGGAAAATTGGTATCTTGATTTGCTACGATGTCGAATTCCCCGAGCTTGCCCGACTACAATCTGAGGAAGGCATGAAATTATTATTTGTTCCATTCTGGACGGACACAAAGAACGCCTATTTAAGAGTGCGTTGTTGTGCGCAAGCCCGTGCGATTGAAAATGAATGCTATGTCGCCATAGCAGGTAGTGTAGGTAATTTACCTAAGGTCGATGGCGCCGACATTCAATATGCCCAGTCTGCTGTTTTTTCACCATCAGACTTTTCCTTTCCTCATGATGCGATTATGGCTGAGACAACGCCAAATACAGAAATGACTTTAATTGTTGATCTTGATTTAGAAAAACTGGATACGTTGCGAAATGAAGGGTCTGTAAGAAATTATTTGGACAAACGTCGTGATTTATACCGGATAAGATGGTTGGGTGGTGAGGACGATAAATAACAAAGCATTGCACCGGATGGGCCGTTGAGATCAGATTCGATTGAAACATGCATCAATGGTGACAGACCAGGGTTTCAGACTTATCCATAGCAAATCAAGTCAATCTGAATTGAGCGGTCAAGCCACGGAATGACACGGTTTTTTCTAAGTAACCAACAATACAATCAGGTCTGTTGGGCCATGCACTCCATAGGCAAGGGTCTGTTCAATATCTGCCGATTTGGATGGGCCGGAGATTAGCAGAGCATTTGTCGGCATTCCGTTTTTCCACCCCTCCTTTTCAACCGCTTCGGCAAAGGTGTTGTGCAGGTTTTCAGCCTTGAGGATTGCGAAGTGTACCGGAGGAACCAGTGAGAAGGTGCGTGGTTCTTCTTTGGTTGGCCAGAGGATAAGACTGCCAACCTCAGCGATGCCACTGCGGACGGATGTTACAGCGGCATCAATGTTGAAGAAGATCTCTTCTTTCCACTCCTCAATGAAACCTTCTCTGGTGATAAGTTTGGTTGTCGTTTCAGCTTGCGACCACGAAGACTCTATTTTTTCTGCCAGTGGTCCTTTGGGTGCATAGAGAAGGTTTCCCAGCTGTTTTTCGTCAGCCAGTTCTACTAGCTTTGTTGGCCACTCGCTTTCAGAAACTTTATGCACTTCTGCTCGAACCGAAGCCATTCGGTTACAGAACTGTTCTATGCGCTCTTCATGTGTCCATGAGAATTTATTTGGTAGTTCTTGTTCTGCCTGTTCAGGAAATTCCGGTCTGCCTGCACGCAGACGGTTAAGTATATTCTCTCTGCTAGTGCTCATCTTTAACTCCCATCTCGCGGGCCAGTTCATGTAATGTTTTTGGTGCAATGGCCGGAGCCTTGCGTATCCTGGTCCAGGGGCCAAGTTTTTGTGGAATGATGCCGCGCAGTCGGGTAATGACTGTACAACCCAATCGATAGAGGGCAGGGTGATTATTGGCCCAACTCCATAGACTCCAGATGATTGACTCCCTGGTAGAGCGCTGGCTTCCCTGTCCCATGGTGTTGTCGGTGACATTCGGTCTCACCTGTTCGTATCGCAGACGGTTGAGCAGTTTGGGTAGTGGGATGCGTACCGGGCATGCCTCTCCGCAGGCCCCACACAGGCTGGAGGCTGTGGGTAGAACTCCAAGTTTATCTAATCCGATTTTCAATGGCTCAATCACCGAACCGATGGGGCCGGGGATGGTGGAGCCATAGGCGTGGCCGCCAACGCGGGTGTATACCGGGCAGTGATTCATACATGCGCCACAGCGGATGCAGCGCAGGCTTTCCATCAGTTCTTTATCTTCGTAGATCCGGGAGCGGCCGTTATCCAGCAGTACCAGATGCACCTCTTTGGGACCGTCCCGCTCGCCATCTTTTCTGGGGGAGCTGATCATGTTGAAGTAGGTGGTGATGTGTTGTCCGGTGGCGGAGGGCGGTAACAACTCCATCAGGGGCGGCACGTCCGAGAGTTTTTCCAGCACCTTCTCGATACCGGTTACGGCAATATGTACATCTGGTGCCGTGGTACACATGCGTCCGTTGCCTTCGTTCTCAACCAGGCAGATGGTTCCAGTTTCGGCTACGGCAAAGTTTACTCCGGAAAGCCCGATCTTGGCTTCAAAGAACTTGCGTCGCAGTATATCTCTTGAGCTACGGGTCAAGGTGTCTACATCCTCACTGTAGGGGATGTCCGGGAACTTCTCCTTGAACAGTTCGGCTATGTCCTGACGGCTTTTATGAATGGCCGGGGCTACGATGTGCGAAGGGGGTTCTTCCGCGAGTTGTACGATAAACTCACCCAGATCAGATTCCAGCGCCTCAATACCGCGCTGCTCAAGGAAATGGTTAAGTCCCATCTCCTCTGAAACCATGGACTTGCCCTTGATTAGATGTTTGGTGTCATGGCTTTGCATAATACCCAGAACAGCCTGATTGGCCTGTTCTACGGTTTCAGCCCAATGTACCTGTATGCCATTTTGAATGCATTTTGTCTCTAATTGTTCCAGCAGTTCCGGCAGTTTGCTAAGGGCATTGGTCCTGATCATTGCGCCTTGAAAGCGTAATAGATCCAGCCTTTTCGGATCAGGCAATGCCACCAGACGCTTGGCTATCAGGCCATCCATGGCCTTGCGGAAGTTATTCCTGAGCTGTGTATTGTTCAGGGCCTGGTGGACGCGCTGATGGAATTCAATCTTTTGCTGCATTGGTGCGCTCCCAGAGAAGTGTTGCTATGTGCTGTCCTTCAGGACCGCTGCCGGTGTGTTGCATATGACCGGTGATATTCATCAGGCAGCCGCAGTCACCGCTCACCAATTTGTCTGCGCCGGTATCCTTAATTGCTTTGGCCTTATCCTCAACCATAGCTGCGGATATTTCAGGATGTTTTACTGCGAAGGTTCCGCCGAAACCGCAGCACTCTCTTTTGCGTTCCTGTTCCACCACTTGAATATTGTTGAGCTGACTTAACAGGCTTGCGTGCTCGTCAGCCACACCCATTTCGCGCAGGGCGGAGCAGGAGGTGTGCAGGGCAATCTTGGTGGGCTCGCCCAGATCCTTGAGTTCGACCTTGAGCACATGTACCAGAAATTCGGTAAGTTCAAATACCCGATTGGAAAAGTTCTGGACTCGAGCATATTCAGGGTGGTCTTTGAACAGCTCAGGATATTGGTATCGCATCATGCCGGCACAGGAGCCGGAGGGAACCACTATCGGCAAGTCGTCGGGAAAACACTCCAGCTGGGCCAGGGCTACCTCGCGCGCCTGCTTACGATAGCCGGAATTCCAGGCCGGTTGGCCGCAGCAGGTTTGATCTTGCGGGAAGATAACCTTTATCCCCTCTCGCTGGATCAGCTGTATTCCAGCCATGCCTGCCTGAGGGTAGATCAGGTCCACCAGACAGGTGCCGAAGAAGTAGGCCGAAGAGGGCTTGTCTGGATAATGATTATGCGGCTTCATGATGTTCTCCCACTACAGCTCAAACTCCGCCCAGATCGGGCAGTGGTCGGACGGTCTGTCCATGGCACGTATATCGTAGGCTATACCGGTATCTACGCAACTGGCGCTGAGTCCCTTTGTTGCCATGATCAGATCAATGCGTAGACCACGCCTCGGTTCTTTATCAAAGCCACGACTGCGGTAGTCAAACCAGCTAAATTGGTCGTTTACCTCCGGATAATGGCTGCGAAAGGTGTCTTCCAGGCCCCAACCTTTTAGCCGTTCCATCCATTCTCGCTCTTCCGGTAGAAAGCTGCACTTACCGGTACGCAACCAGCGTTTGGCGTTATCCGCTCCTATACCGATGTCATTATCGACTGGCGCAATGTTCATATCGCCTATAACCAGGAGGTTATCCTGCGGGGTAAAGTTCGCCTCTAAATAATCCATCAGGTCGGAGTAGAATTTCTGTTTCGCAGGAAATTTGATTGGATGGTCTCGCTCTTCACCCTGGGGGAAATAGCCATTGATGACGGTGAGATTTTTTCCTCCGTCCAGATCAAAGCTGGCGCTGATGAGGCGGCGCTGAGCATCTTCCAGATCAGACGGGAATCCTTTCTGGACGGAAGTTGGGATCTGTTTGGAGAGCAATGCAACTCCGTAGTGGGTCTTTTGACCGAAGTAATGCGGCGTGTAGCCAAGCCCGGAGATCATCTCCAGCGGAAAATCCTGATCCTGAACCTTACTCTCCTGAATACCTATAATATCAGGGTCATACTTCTGTTTTAGAGCCTCCAATTGATGCTGTCTGGTTCTGATTCCATTGGTATTGAAAGAGACTATTTTTATGCGCACTTTGAGTTTCCTGTTTAATCTGTGGTCATACACTTGAGTTGTCCCTAAACCCTGCTCAAATATGGTTGAATTTGAGGCTCGGTATGGGATCATCACTACACAAGACAATTAATAAGAGTATAACCCTATGTTGATGGTCATATCTCCTGCAAAAACCCTGGATTTTTCTAATAAGCCTGCAACCAGGCGTTGCACCAAACCACAGTTTCTGAATGATTCAGAACGACTGATAAACCATTTGAGAAAATACTCAACGACAGAGCTGGCTAAACTCATGAAGCTAAGCGAAAAGCTTGCGCAACTTAACCACGAACGCTATCAAAGTTGGGGCCCTAACTTTACTACCGACAATTCGAAACAAGCGGTGTTAGCAATGAAGGGAGATGTATATGTCGGGCTGGATGCTGATAGCTTCAATCAGGGCGACTTCGATTTCGCTCAGAAACATCTGCGTATTCTGTCCGGACTGTATGGTGTACTCCGACCGCTGGATTTGATGCAAGCATATCGTCTGGAGATGGGTACAAAACTTGAGACTGACGCGGGTACAAATCTGTATCAATTCTGGGGTGATGCTCTAACCAATCAGATCAATAAAACATTAACCAAACAAGGGAATGATGTGCTGGTTAACCTAGCCTCAAATGAATATTTCAAGGCCATCAAACCAAAGTTAGTGAACGGAAGAATAATAACCCCGCAGTTCAAGGAAAAGAAAAGCGACGGATATATTATGATCGGTGTTTTTGCCAAGAAGGCCCGTGGTATGATGGCAAGATATATAATCAAGAATCGGATAACCAAGATTGATAGCCTGAAGGATTTCGATTCTAGTGGGTATAAATTCAACAAATCCCAATCTGACCGTGACAACTGGGTATTTACAAGAAAGTAGCTTAAAACTCCATTTTTCAACTACAAGCCAGAACGGTTTCCACTATCATTTCAGTAATGAGCCCAAAAGAATACTATAAGACTAAGGTCGATAGCGGTGAAGTCCAGCCGGATGAATATCAGGCACAGGTATTAGACGCTTTACAAGATCTGTACGAACGCCTACTAAATACCAACAAGCCAAAATCTCCTAGTCTTATCGATAGATTGTTAAGAAAAAAAACCAGGGAGATCAAACCTGAAACCGGGCTATACATATGGGGCGGAGTAGGGCGCGGCAAGACATGGTTGGTTGATATTTTTTTCAACCAGCTTCCAATCAATGCAAAAATGCGCAGACATTTTCACCACTTTATGAGTGAAGTTCACGAGTCTTTGGATCATCTAACAGGACAGAGTGATCCATTGGATATAGTTGCAGAGAAACTTTCCAAGCGTATTCGGGTACTTTGTCTGGATGAGTTTATTGTAATTGATATTACCGATGCGATGATTCTGGCGCAGCTTCTAAAAGCTCTATTTGCTCGTGGTGTCACTCTGGTGACAACATCCAATACCATGCCGGACAACCTGTATGAGAACGGCCTACAAAGGGCTAATTTTCTCCCTGCGATAGAGATGTTGAAACTCCACACCAATGTAATAAAACTTGATAGCGAAGTCGACTACAGACTGCGTTACCTGGAACAGGCAACTGTTTACCACACCCCGCTTGGACCCGAAGTAGATTTACGATTGGAGGAAGAGTTCGAACATCTCTCTCCAGAAGAAGGGCATCATGGCGGAAGCGTACATGTCTTTGGACGAGATATTCCCATAAAACGCATAGCTGATGACTTAATCTGGTTTGATTTTATGGCCTTGTGCGGACCACCCAGAAGTCAGGCGGACTATCTGGAATTAGCTCGCTGTTACCATACAGTTATAATCTCTGATGTGCCCATACTCGGACCTTCCTTAGATGATGCAACACGTCGTTTTCTATACTTGGTAGACGAGTTTTACGATAGGGGTGTAAAGCTGATCCTAAGTGCTGCGACTACGCCAGAGTCTCTATATCAAGGTAAGAGACTGGCCTTTGATTTCCAGCGCGCAGTAAGTCGACTGCAAGAGATGCAATCCAAGGCTTATCTTGCCATGGAGCATAAACCGTAACCCCGTCATCTCCAGTGGTGCATACTATGAATAAGTTATCGGATGATATAGGTGTTCCTGCGAGAAAGGATCTATTTATGAGTAGAGTTAAGTCTCGGCTTAAATTTTCCTGAAGTACGAGAATTGACTTAAATTATTTGCTAATCCGTAAAACATATTCAATGTCTTGATAGGAGTATGACGGTAGGTAATAATGTCCTATAACCAAATGGGTTTGGTTTCTTTAGTTTCGATTACGTTTGGGGAAAGATTTGGTTGAGGATAGTAATAATCATATAGGCAAAAGGATTGTCAATCTTCATGAGCAGATGCGTACCGTCTGGCCGCATCTATGTCGCATCGCCATTGCTATATACGATGAAAAAACAGACCTGTTAAAGACGTTTATTAATAGCACTGATGGTGATGATTCTCTTACCCACTATAGTGTGAAACTAAAATCTGTAAAATCACTTCAGAAGTTGGCCGATGCCCGCAAATCACGAATAATAAACGATCTTAGAACACTATCTGGCTCAAAAACAGAACATACAAAATGGCTTCTTGAAAAAGGATTTAAGTCTAGTTATACCGTACCAATCCATGGCCATGAAAGCCTGATTGGCTTCCTGTTTTTTGATGCTGATGAGAAAGATTACTTTGCAGATATAATCGTCAAAAGTCTCTCGGTCTATTCTGAGCTAATCGGAGCTCTACTTATAAATGAGCTGGCTCCAATTCACACGCTTCGAGGTATTTTAAATACAGCAAAGCACTTTACCTTCCAACGCGATGAAGAGACATCTGGTCATATACAAAGGATGTCTCATTACTCCCATCTGATAGCCATGAAACTGGCACAAACGATGGACCTTGATGACGATTATATAGAATATATATTACGTTACTCGCCCCTACACGATATTGGAAAAATTGGGATACCAGACTATATCCTGCTGAAGGATGGGCCTTTGACTCTAGAGGAGTTTGCCTTAGCAAGGGAACATGTTCTAAAAGGTCTTGAGATTATTGACACCATTATAGGCGAGTTCGATTTGTCACATTTAACTCACCTGGAGATACTGAGAAATATTATAGCTTGTCACCATGAGCGCTATGATGGTTCAGGATATCCCAAAGGGCTTGCCGGTGAGTCTATACCCTTGGAAGGACGTATAGTTGCCATCGCAGATGTATTAGATGCCCTTACCGCAAGAAGGCATTATAAAGGCGCTTGGGATTTCGATAAATCAGTAGATTACATCTGTGACAATGCCAACGTTATGTTTGATCATGCTTGTGCATCAGTACTGGATAATAATAGGGACGAGTTTAAAGAGATCCTCATGACATTTCGGGAATAATAAATACATCTTTATCCCACCACTATGAGCAACCGCTCGAGTAGTTACATTTTATTACAAACAAGAAACAGATCTGAAACATAGCTCATATATTGTACCCGAGAATTTTCACACAACACGAGGTACATCATGTCTACAACAAAGCAGTGGCGGGTTATGGATTATCTGCCAAGGAAAATTATCACCCCGATTACAGGAGTTTTATCACTGGTAATTGGAATTTCAGGCGTAATGCTTTTTTTTCATTTTGGAGAAGGATTGGTAAAGGGCGTGCACGAATGGCTGGGCATAGTGTTTGCGTTGATAATGCTGATTCACCTTACGCTTAACTGGAATGCATTCATAAAGCATTTTAAAAAACCAATAGCATGGGCTGGTACTGGAATAGTTACTGCCATAAGCGCAATGTTTCTGGTAACCGCAATGTCAAGTACAAACGGAAGCCCAATGAAATCGATTGTACAATCCATTGAGACATCTGCTGTTTCTGATCTCGCCCCGGTATTTAAAATCAGCCAATCAGAGATGGTTAAGAGGCTAAATCAGGCCGGTGTAGAAGTAGAGACTGGACGGGAGACTCTTCAGGAATTGGCAGAAAAATATAAGGTAGCACCACGTAAATTGGTTGTAACATTAGTGCGTACAGATAGCCTGGATACTGTTGATAATAGCGGTAGATGATAAAAATCAAATACACGACTGGATTTTACGAGATTATCCTGTAGTAGCCGTATACTTTTTTACAACAAATAATCCTGTTCCCCTATATCAATTTAATTGATTATGATTTGATTGACAATCATCAATCAATCTATCACGATGCCCATATACCTTATAGAAAAACAGTGAGATATATTTATTGCAGCATCTATGTGGTCTCTTAATAAACGACAGTAAGAGGAAGGGGAATATGCGAAATAAACAACACCTAGCTTGGGCGGTGGCTTTACTAATGGCCATACCTGGATCGTCTATGGCTACCAATGGATATTTTTCGCACGGCTACGGGGTTAAGAGCAAGGCCATGGCTGGTACTGGCGTCGCCATGCCATTGGATGCTCTGGCGGCAGCGACCAATCCAGCCGGGATGGCGTTCGTCGGGAACCGTTTCGATATTGGGGCAGACTTGTTTCGGCCAGATCGTGATTCTGACGTATCCTACGGAGCGATCAATGATAATTATGAAGGGAACGGTAAAGAAGCCTTCATCATCCCTGAGTTTGGATACAATCGGCAGTTGAGTGATAAAATCACTCTCGGTATCAGCGTGTATGCCAACGGAGGCATGAATACCAAATATGATGAGGGCATATACTCAAAAATGGGCAATCCGGCAAATGCTGGGGAGCGGACTGGTATAGATCTAGCTCAATTGTTCATAGCACCAACCGTAACCTACAAGGTAAACGAAAATCACTCTATTGGTGCCTCTTTGAATGTTGTATACCAGCGTTTCAAGGCAACGGGTCTAAGCGATTTCCGCTTTTTTACTAGGTCTGGCACAACAGCGTATCTTACCGATCAAGGCTATGACGACTCATACGGAATGGGCATTAAACTGGGCTGGACCGGTAAGGTCACAGATACACTAACACTGGGCGCAACCTACCAGTCTCGGTCTTACATGACCAAATTCAATAAATATAAAGAGCTTTTTGCCGAGGGTGGAGATTTCGACATCCCGGCACACTACAGCATTGGTGCCGCCTGGAAGGCCACCCCGAAGACCACCATCGCCTTTGATATACAGCACATTGAGTATGGAAGTATAAAATCAATAGCTAATTCCAACAATGCCACAATGGGTAATACCTACTTAGGTGATAGTGATGGCAAGGGCTTTGGCTGGGACGACATGACCATCTTCAAGTTAGGTCTGGAACACCAGTACAGCAATACCCTGACTCTGCGTGCTGGCTTCAGTCATGGCGAGCAGCCCATCGGGCAGAACGATACAGACTTTAATCTTGTTGCACCTGCAGTCATTGAAGACCACCTCACCCTTGGTGCCACCTGGACCATGAACAACGGTTCTGAGCTGACTGCATTTTACATGCATGGGTTTGAAAATGACGTCAAAGGAGACGGATCAGCCAGTGCCAATGATGCTGATAAGATTCAAATGTACCAGGATTCCGTGGGTATTTCTTACGGCTGGACCTTCTGAGCCACCTGACAAAAATAATAGTATTGGGGGCTACTGCCCCCTTTTTTTGCCTGTTAATATGGTGTTATCAAATAAATAACCTAGGGAAAGTATTTTGCTGTCTCGGTGTTGGTTGATGTTTATTTTGACGCCACTTTCTTGGTCTCGACACTATTGTTAAGGACCGTAGTGCAAGCCTTTGGAAGATCTGCCAGTCGCATAGGCGGTTTCTGCTTGATCTTCTCACCAGGCTTGGGCGGCGTGTGTCTATAGGGCTTATTGGAAAGCCACCAAGCCAGCTTCTTGCCGCATCCTGGTCCGGGAGGAGGAGGTGGTTGATTTTTGCAGCCACGGTCACCCTCAGGACAGGTCAGTCGCACATGGAAGTGATAGTGGTGGCCATACCAGGGTCTGATCTTACGTAACCAGGAACGGTCTTTTTGATCTTCCGACCAGTCACACATTTGTTTTTTTATGGCTGGGTGGACAAATATTCTGGCAACCTTCTTATCTGAAGCTGCTCTACGCAATAGTTTCGCTTGCCCTATTGTCCAGGTATTTGGATTGATTTCACTTTTGCTCTTTATCATAGATACTGCGCTTACATTTTCACGCGCTTTCGAACTTAGAATTTTTTTCGGCATCGGCTTAAGCCAGATATCCGCATCCAGACCGATTTGATGACTTGCGTGGCCACCAGGCATAGGCCCGCCCCTTGGTTGGGCAAGATCACCCACCAGAAGTCCAGGCCAACCATCCTTCTCTGTTACCATCTTAGATAGCCGCTCTATGAACGCTATTAATTCCGGATGACCCCAGTTTCTATTTCTGCTTAGACGCATTGTCTGCCAGCCAGAACCGTTTGCTGGCAACTGCTCTGCTCCTGCCAGACAACCCTTTGCGTAGCCACCAATGGCTTGCGGTTTCATCTGAGCAGGTATCTTTACTTCGCCAAAAAGTTGTTTTGCCGGGACAGATTTGTTTGATTTGGCTTTCTTGGCTTCAACCATACCGGCCAGACCAAAAATCAGCATAAGACTTAGCAGAATTCTCAACGGCAATCTCCCTAAGATACAAGGTGCTACAAGCTAAAGCTTCATATGTATGGATTGTAACGGCCTAAACAGAACTATAGACAAAATCTCTTGGGAGGGGATTATGCTATGGAAAACATACTCCTACAGCCTTAGAGACAGACGCATTATATGTCATAATAGGAAAACCCGATACTCCATCACTCCACCATAGGTTTAATTGCCGCTAACTCGCGCTCAGTGGTTGCAATTGCATAGGGCTGCCGCTGTTCGTTGATTAGCGCGGTTGCAGTGAGCCAGATCATTTTTTTTGAACCGTCTCTACTGATACGTTGCGTCTCGAATGAGGCCACTAACTCACCTTTTCTGAGAGCCGTCATCATTTTGAGATAGTCATTGCGTTGCTCTTCTGGAATCATGAGATCCATGCTCATCTTAAGCGCTTGCTCTTCAGAATAACCGTACAGGCGAGCCGCCGATTGGTTCCATGCCATAATATTGCCTGCAAAATCCTGCACTGTAATCGCATCGTTGGAGTCTCTGACTATAGTGGCAAGCCTGCGTTCCTGGTCCAAGGTGGATTGCAGGCGTTCAACATCCTTCAGGTTATCTATGTCAACGAAGGTGAGTACTGTCCCTGCGATCCTCTTATCCATAGTCTTGTATGGCCGCATCCGCACCGAATACCAGTGTCCGGTCTTGTCTTTGAGCTCGATGTTTTTGGTGGTCATGGTATCAGTGACTTCCAACAACATGGTCTCCAGGTCAGGTATCTCGATATTTGGTTTAATGTCGCTTATGGGTCGTCCCAAGTCGGTACCAATCAGGTTAAACAGTTGTTCCGCTTGGGGTGTAAACTGGCGGATTTTCAGGTCTAGTCCCAGAATTAGAATAGGCAGGTTGATGCTGGCCAACAGGTTGGTCAGATCATTGTTGGCACTGCCTAGGTCTATGTTGCGAATTTCCAGCTCTTCATTGACGGTTGCCAGCTCTTCATTGGTTGACTGTAGCTCTTCCTTGGCAGTCTCCAGTTCCTCATTGGTGCTCTGGAGCTCCTCGTTAGTGGACTGGATCTCTTCGTTTGCGGATTTGAGCTCTTCGTTTGCGCCTTCATGCTCTTCGATGATGGACTGCATGTATTCCCGTGTGGAGGCAAGTTCTTGTTCCAGTGCTTTGATCTGATCAACATTGGTGCTGGTCTGTTGGATTGTGTCTTTACCTATCTCTGGTTCAGGAAGATTAGTTGGTAAAACTGTTTCTTCAAACAGCACCAGCATAGAAGGAGCGTCTACTGTATTTCTGCACATAGGTATAACGATGATATTAACCATGTTTCTATCACCATTGCGCAGATAATACACATTGTCTTTACGCACCGTAGTTTTGTCTTTGCGCACCTTGTGTACTGCGGCGCGCAATTCCATAGAAAGCTCATGATGCACCAGTTTCATCAGGTTAAGACTGGCTACGCCAGGCGTTGGATTGAAATATGGTCCGGTTTTGCCGCGAAAACAGATGATGTCCATATCCTGATTGATCACTACACCAGCCGGTCCATATTTATCCAGAACCAGTAGGTCGGCCTCTTGCTGTAGGTTCATCATCGGCGCGCGTTGTTCCTTGTCTTGATTCATGGGAGTTATAGCATCGGGCCTGAATACGCGTGGGTTAAATTCATATTCGATGCGTGAGGGGATGGATTTTTTTGTATAGAGTTTGCTTTTTCTGTCCACTAATGCGAATAGGTCAGCGTGTTTGCCGATGGATTCGGACGTGCCCAGCATCATAAAGCCTCTGGGTTTGAGTGCATAGTTGAATATCTGAAATACTTTTTTTTGCAGTTCGCCGCCCAAGTAAATCATCAGATTGCGGCAGCAGATTAGGTCCAGATTGGAAAAGGGCGGGTCTTTTATTACATTCTGCACTGCAAATACGCACATATCGCGAATGGTATTGCTGATCTGGTAACCGTTGGCAACCTTGACGAAGTGCCGATTCAGGCGTCCCTTCGAGACTTCCTTGGTGATATTGCCTGGATAAATGCCGCTGCGCGCCTTCTCAATGGACCTTTCGTCTATATCAGTGGCAAAGATCTGTATATGTGGCTGGCTGTTTAGCAAATCCGCCTGTTCCAGGATGGCAATAGCTATCGAATAGGCCTCTTGCCCCGTAGAGCAGCCTGGAACCCAAATGCGTATATACTCATCCTGCTGGTATTTTTGTAGGATTGTCTTCAGCACCTTCTCTTTCAGCGCATCAAAAGAGTCTGGATCGCGGAAAAAGCTGGTGACATTAATGAGAAGATCCTGAAACAGTAGATTTACCTCAGTGGGAGTATCCTGGAGAAAGCGTACGTAGTCTGGCAGTCGTTCGAACCATCATGCGGCGTCTGATCCGGCGCAGTATGGTATTCTGCTTGTAATGGGTGAAATCGTTGCCGGTACGTGAGCGTAACAACAGAAATATCTTACCCATGTCATCTATTTCTTTTGATTCTGGAGCTAATTCAACCTCCCGACCCTGGGTCAGGAACGGATGTCGGGCGATGCGAGCCAATTC
>RRYU01022420.1_pt1 | contig 44110 bp, 43 predicted proteins | sample 2162651 | NCBI WGS metagenome assembly RRYU01 (sample SAMN10267283, study PRJNA491782) | microbial mat metagenome | isolation source: biomat in the production well | place: Japan: Minami-Kanto gas field, natural gas well KTG3 | collected 2017-06
TTTTTTGGTTGAGGGTTTATGTATTCGATAATGAACACACCAATTGTACCCAAAAACCAAAACAATAGTATTATTAGGGTCATTTTGAACTCCTTTCCTTTGTTGTTTGTCTTTATTTGTAGTACTGTACTACAAAACATAAGTATTGTGTTTTCAGATAGATAGGAATCTAGGGGAGTACTTTGAATCTGATTTGTGTTTAAAATCTTATAAAAGATTACTACAGAAAACCAAAACCAGCAAAGTAGATGAAGAAAAAAATTACTTCTACCATTCCTAATAACTAAAGCAGTTGATCCAAACAATCCTAAGAATAGTAGTAATTCAATCACTTTGAACTCCTTTTTGTATTTTTTAAATAAGCTTTTTTATTATCTTTCAGCTTTCTTGGGGGGAAACAAAAAAGGCTTCCGCCCGGGGTTTTATTCCCTAGGCTGAAAGCCTTTGATAGTTTTTCTATTCAGGCGCAGTAGAAAATATTAACTACTGCTTGAGGTACGTGCCTCTCTTATGTGTATTATATTACTAAGAGATCATAGAAGTTTCAAGGAATATTTTAATATTACGTTGCTTAAGAAGATTTCCCCTTTTTCTTATATGATGTGATTACCATTTCTTTTGTAATTGGCTGAATTAATTGAGTATCAATTGTTTCTTTCATACCAACATTTGTAATACCTACTTTATCACTTGCAAATATTTTACTACATAAACTTTTATCTGGTAATGAAAATGTACATTCTTCAGGTTTAACGTTATTAATTATTAATAGAGAACTAATTATATTTTTAATTGACATTGAAATAAAAAATAGTGCATGAACTAGATAATCTGGATCCCAATTCATTCTTTGATTGTAAAGACCAAAGTTACTTTTTGAATCTTTAAATATATATTCTTTACAGAAAAAATTTGTACCATATTCGCTTCCTCCCATATCAATCATTTTCTCTGGGGGTGCTGGTACTCCAATTTTTTCTTCTTCTCCCAAAAATAAGGAAAAACCACCTGGTTTAGTTCTTAATCCATGTTTTGCACTATTATATTCATTAATAATAATGTCATTTATAAAATCTGAAGAAATTTTCTTCCAAAAATCACCGAATCGTTTTATTACCCATTCTTTTTCACTATTTAAAGATGTGAAAGACATTATAAGTTCTGCTAATCTATTCCATGTCATATTTTTAATATTCCATCTTGAATGTATATCTTTATTATTTGAAACATTTTTTACAAGTTCTCTCAGTTCTAAATTTTTATATGACAACATCCAACCAGCTACACAATTAGGGGCTTGAATAAAAGAACCAATTAATGCAAATAGAACTTCAATAGATTGATAGTAAGCTATTCGAATTGCTAAAGCAGCTTGGTGGCTTTTTTCACTATTCAGATTATTTCCATGTGTTTCTGCAATATAAATTAAATAGTCAATGTCTATATTATTTAAAAAATCTATGTTCTTTTTCTGTAGCTCATACCCCCAACATGCATAGGGTGTTTCATTTACCACAAAAGATACGTATTTCACTTGATCATCCATAATTGTTCACTTAACTAATTATTTTACATTAATATTTTATCAGATAAGATAATAATTTATATAGATGAAATCCGACCCAATAAAAGTAGTTACCCTAAAAGATAAACTCCACTGTCCGCATTGCCAAAGCAATAAATGGAAATGGATTAAAACTATTCCGGCCTCACCAAAATCAATAGGCAAATTCCTTGTAATGTTATATGAATGCGAAAACTGTGGAAATAAATTTATTGCTCAAGAAAAGGCGAAAGCTATACTAGTAAAATCAGCTGAAAAATGTGCTAATTGCAACAGTACACACATTGAAAAAATCTCAAAACCTAATGCAGATTTAGAGTTATATTTCTGCAAGCAATGTCGGTGCTATATGGGGGTGGAAGTATTAGATAATTAATTATTCATTATCTGTTTATATTTATATATACCGAAAGAATTTAATCTATCCCAATCATCAGGATAATCCTCAACTAATGTAGTAAATGCATTAAAAAGTTCTAAAAATTTTTCAATGTGTTCTTCTCCATAAAGATAAACACACTTATTTTCAAAATTATAAACAGTGATAACCTTATCATCAAAAATGTTAAAATCCCAGTTTTCCACTCTTTTACCATCTATACTTCCATATGTACCAAAAAAATTAATATCCAAATTTTTAGCTATGTTGTGATTTCTCTTAAAGTATGTAATAAAATCATCAAGTTTTATGAAATATGTATAAATATTATTTAAACAGGGTAACATTAAATATCTTATATAAATTTTATTATCTAACATTTCTTGCCAATTCGAATTATTTAATAAAAATAATCGTTTACGATTTTCGGGCTCTTCCATAGTCGCAAAATCTGCATAATGTTCTGGATAATATAATAACAATTCATTTGGGCTAATATCTTGTTTATTGGGAGGTATTAATTGACGTATGTCTTTTTGATCTTGCACAAATCCATTGTTTCCGTGTAAACTCGAAAAATCGCTTACTAATTTATTATATTCAGCTGTATCGACTTTATTCTGATCAATAGGAATAAATGTAGATTCTCCTCTTATTAGAGAATGCATCCATTTATTTGGACTATCAACTATTGTCGACTTTATATAATTCGCTTTTTCTAAACATAATTGAAAAAATCTTGTATGATCAACAAATTTTTGATGACTTATTTTTATTTTATCTTTTTCAAAATTTGAATCTAGTGATTTGGAAATTGCTTTAGCTACTATAGTAGGAATTTCATTTTGATCATAGAAAGGATTTCCTAAATTTGCCAACCACCGATCGAATCCTCTATTTCTTGTAAATAATGCACTAGCCGATATCATTCCTTTCAAGCGTTCATCTAAAGGAATTTTTATTTTCTTTTCTAATAGTCCAATAGGATAACAGGATTTTGTTTGAAGATAGTTGTTAATAATAGGATATGATAAAAATGTAGATATTGTTGCACCGATACTAAAAGCCAATGTAATGTGTTCCCATGGTTCTAAAGAATCTTTCCATTTTGTTGAAAGAAAATAAATTATCCATGAGGAAAAAAATCCAAATAAAATATTAAGAGTATAATCTTTGAGTATTATTAGATTTTTTAAGGATTCAATTATTTTTTTAAACTTCATACTATTAATCCTTTTGTAAATTTCTTTGTAGACCTATTTCTAATGGATCATTTACACTATCTCTTATTAAAATTACTTTATCATCTTTTATTGCATATTCTGGTGGTTTAGGGAATCCTAAAAAATGATATGAGCCTACTCTACCGTATGCACCTGCATCAAGAACTATGACAAAATCACCGGGCTCAGGATTATTTAATTCGCATAATCCTGGTATTATTTGATCAGTTGATAATGTGCTTGCCCCGCAAATTTTACTTAAATAAGACATACCTTTTTTTAAATTTCCGGTTTTATCCACAACAAATGCTTGATGAAAGGTATTAGTTAATTTAGGACTTGGAAATTGGGTGAAACAAGCATCAGTAAACACATTATAATGTATATTCGATATTTTTTTTACGTCTACAATCTTTGTTATAAAATAACCACTATTAACAAATAAAATTCTCCCGGGCTCAAAACAAATTTTAATGTTGGTGGGGATATCATGATTTTTTAATATTTTATTCAATCCATTAAAATAGGTATCTAAACATATAGCTGGTTTCCTATAAACATAGTCATATCCAAAACCACCGGAAAGATTGATTTCTTTTACTGCAGGTTTTATTTGTTTACTTATTAGAAATAATTCTAAAGCAAACCTTAACAGTCTGTGCTCATCTAGCACATTAGTACCTGGATAACCATGAAGCGAATAAATTTTACACGACGCTTTTTTAATTATTTCTAAGGCTAATGGTAATTCATTAGCTTTAATTCCCTTTAATCCATCTCCGAGAACATCAATCCTTAATCCGATTTTTGTTGATTCTGGAATTGAATCACAGTATTGTGACAGCTGTTCTATTGAAGCAATGTGAGGTATCACTTGGTTTGTACTTACATATTTCAAAATTGATAAAGGCTGTATTCCACCAACATATCTAATTTTGTCAGGTGGTAATTTGAGATTATTAATTACTGCATCTAGTTCAGCGGGCGAATTAACCGCGATTCCGAATGACGGATTTGAATTACAGATTTCATTATGTAAAAATAAATTATTATTTGTGAATATTGCCGAATAAATACCTAATGGATTATTAATAATATTTTTTTTATATGCTTCAATAAAATGAGTCGCGCTTTTTATTAATTCGTCTATATTATATAAATAAAAAGGTGTATCAATATCTCTGATGAGATTTTTTAAATGTATTACTATATTATTAAAATTCTCGTTTTTGTTGTTATGTTTACTTTTATCCATAAAATGCTAATCTTTTAACGTCATTTTTATTTATATATTTTGTGATTGGTTCATCGTCAATAATTTTCCCAGAATGTTGTATAATAATTCTTGTACCCATTCTTAGACCAACTTCTAAATTATGTGTTACAATTATCGTTGTCATATTATTTTGAATAATAATTTTATGCACAAGTTTAATAAGGGCTTCACTAACACGAAAATCCAGCGCTTGTGTAAATTCATCTAAAAGTAATATTTCAGAGTTTTCAATTATACCCATTAAAATAGCAAGTCCTTGTCTTTCACCGCCTGAAAGGGATAATACTTTTTGGTTTAATCGGTTATTAAGCCATGGTAGAGATTTCACGATTTTATTAGATAATGCAGGTTTTCGCCTTATAAACTTTCTTCCCCTTGTCCTATTCTTTGCTAAAATAATATTTTCTTCAACAGTTAAATGTGAAAAAGTACCCTTCTCTATTTTTTGATTAATTGTTGCAATTTTTTCTGCTCGTCTATACGAAGATTGATCTGTAATGTTTTTTCCATTTAAAATAATCTTTCCTGAATCAGGTTTTACTAAACCATTAATTACATTAATTAAGCTTGATTTCCCTGATCCATTCTGACCATATAGAAAAATTCTGTCACCCTGATAAATTTCCAAACTAACTTCATCAAGAGCAGGGATTTTAAAACCTGTAATGTTATACTTTTTGTTTATATCAATTAATTTTAATAACGGATCAGACATCTGTAATAATTCACCAATTACTTTTAAATATTTTTTCTCGTTCTTTTGTATTACGAATTATCAGCATCAAAATAATTATTAAACCAGTAATTAATTTTAAGGCTGTAGGTGGTAATCCTAAACGAAGTGCAAAGATTATTATTAAGTAAAAAATGATACTTCCAACAATTGGAGTCAAAGTAAATAATATTATATTCTTACTTCTAATTATTGATTCACCAATAATTAGCGCAGATAATGCCATCATTATTGAACCTACACCATCGGAAATATCAGAATATCTATGATATTGTGAAACTAAACTACCAGATAGTGCAACCATACTATTCCCGATAATTAGGCCAATCATTGTATAGAGTTTTACATTTATGCCTAAATTAGAAGATAGCGAAGGATTAATTCCAATTGATCTCATTGATAATCCATACTCACCATACAAAAACAACGAAACCAGCAGAACTAAAATAATTGGTACTATAAATGAGATAGAGATAACAAAGTATGGATTTGAAAAAAATGGAAAAATGTTGGTTTTTGATAGTAAAGATATATTTGCACCTTTCATTATAATTAGATTTATTGAATATAGTATAGTCATAGTAATAATACCTGACAATAGCTTGCTAATATTTAAGAAATTATAAAGGATTGAGGTTATTATACCAGCAAGGCATCCTCCAAGTACAGCTATTATGATTGGAAAAGGTTGAGGCACATTATTAATAATTAAAACGGACGAAATAGCGGCGCCAAGTACAAAGCTACCATCAAAAGTAAGATCTGGGAAATCTATTATTCTAATTGTTATTGATAATCCCAATACTGCAATGGAGAATAATAAACCTTCGATTAATGCTGCTTGAATTGAGTAAAGCATATTTTATTTTATTACTATTTGCGCTTCCTCGATTATACTTTCATCAATATTAATACCAAACTTTTTTGCAGCATTTAAATTAATAATAAGATCTGCTTTTTCTGCTAATCTTACACTTAGTGACGAGGGGGATTTATTCTCAAATAATACTTCATATGCCATTTTTCCACTTTCTTTACCAATTTCATAATAGTTGGTTCCTAGTGTTGCTATAGCCCCTTCTTCAACAGAGCCTGATTCTCCTGCAAATACAGGAATATTATTGTTCAAACCTACTTGAATTATCGATGCAGCAGCAGTTATAGCAGTATTATCTGATGGAATATAAAGCGCATCACATCTGCCTATTAATGATTGAGCAGCTAAATATACTTCTGAAGTATTACTGACCGAGGCTTCAACAATATTCAAATTTAATTCTTTAACTGCTTTTCTAGTTAAAATCATATTGTAAACTGAATTACTTTCGCCAGGATTGTGTACTACCCCAACTATTTCTAAATTTGGCAGGAGGTCTTTAAATAATTTAAACTGATTCTTAAATGGCCATACGTCACTGGTACCTGTAGCATTTCCTCCAGGTATTTCATTAGATTTTACTAATCCAGCACTTATAGGATCTGAAATTGCACCAAATATAATTGGAATTGAATCAGTCAAGGCTTTCGCAGCTTGTGCAGTTGGTGTTGCAATAGCAAAAATTAAGTCGACTCCCGAGTTAATATAATTCGCTGCGATTAATCTATTTGTTGTATTCATTGTCTGAGCGTTTTCGTAATCTATACTTATATTTTCCCCATCTTTATAACCGAGTTCAGCTAATTGATCTATAAAACCAGTTCGAACTTTATCAAGTATAGTATTTTCAGCATGTTGGATAATACCAATTTTAGGTATAGTTACATTTTCGGTTTTTTTTGAACAGTTGGTACTTAGAAGTATTAATATTACACTCAAAATAATTCTAGAAAACATTGACATAAATACCTCTCTTTAATTAATAATGTTATAGTTGATATTGATAAAATACTTATTATACTGATTTCAATACAAATTCCTTTTTAAACACCCCACAACCCCACTATAAACCTTTCTAAACTTCAACCTATATCTATTGAAGTGTGGTAAACTTACTTCTTTAGTCCAAAATACTACAATCTTTTCATTAGGTTTTAATCCATACTGATTAACCAAGATCTCAGCAAAGTTATAAATGTAAAATCAGCTACAAAGTGTGCTAATTGCAACAGCAGTCATATTGAGAAAATATCAAAACCAAATGCAGATTTAGAGTTATACTTCTGTTAGTAGTGTCAGTGTTATATGGGTGTTGAAAACTAGCTTTATTTTTAATATTTAGTCCAGTACAGATAATTATTTATACTATTATAATTATCCTTTTATATAAAAAATGATAAATAGTAATAAATGTGTTTATAATCATATACATTTTGGAAATATAATATTTAAAAATAAAATACAATTGACTAATATTAACAGTATAGTCTTGAGACTTAATAAAAATAAAAACATTAATAGTATTATAATCAGAAAAGTTAAGAAAAAGAATTGGTCTATATATTTAATCTTCAAATGTGATGGTAATTGCAGTAAAGGAAATATAAACAAGGAAACCGAAAATATCTTAAAATCTATTGTGGATTATATTCCATTAGCCGATATAAAAAGCTATGATTTTATTGGTGGAGAGATGTTAATTAAATAAATTCTATTGCTAAATCCATTGAGTAATTTTGTCAATTTTTCTCAATAAATTTTGGTATCAATTCTTCAGCATGAATTAAAGGTATTTTTTTAGCCATATAGTGAAATAGTGCCTTATAGAACTCACAATATATGTCTTTACAATTTTCATTCATCCCTGTATTAATCATTCCTCCAGGACATCCACCACCGCAAAAGTATTTCCAATTACATTCACGACAATCTTCAATATCATTAATTTCTCGCTTAGCACGAAAACCCTTTGAAGAATTTATGCTATTCAATAAAGTATATTTTCCTATTTCACCCAATTTATGAACTGAATTTCCCCACAAATAATCACATTCATATATCGCTCCATCAATGTCAATAGCTAATAAAGGATGATTGGGTCCTGCTCCACATAAAGTGCAATTTGTTGTAGTCTTTGGTTTAAAAAACAACTTTAATATTTTTTTAAAATTTTCAATTTCTATTGTATTGCTTTTTTGAATACACTGATTTAAATATTCATCAAATATATTATAATATGATGATATTAATTCGTTAGTATTTGGTAGTAACTCATTATTTTTTTCTACATAAACTGGATTAAAAAGAATTGAATCTACTCCCATTCCATCAAATGTTTTTATAATACTATCTAGATTATTTACATTATTACTTGATACAACCGTAATTATTGAAATTCCACCTTGGATATCTTTAACTAATTCAATTTTCTTTTTTATAATCTTTGATGTAGGTTTGAAGTTCTTAAAAGTCCTTGTTTTGTCTTGATATATATCAAGCCCGTCACAACTTATTCCAATTCCAACATTATTTTTTACTAACCATTTAACATTTTCTTTTGTAAATAAAGATCCATTAGATTGTAAACAAAATTCTATATTAATACCACTTTTTTTGCAATCATTTACATACTTTTTAATATACTTGTAGTACATCATGGGTTCGCTACCATGAAAGACTAGCTGAATATTTTTATCTTTTATTTCAATTATGTTTTTTAAAACTATTTTCCAAATATTATCATCTAAAGACTCATGATTATTCTTTTTTGATCCGACATGGCAATATTTGCAACTAAAATTGCATTTTCTTCCAACATTTAATACAATTTGACTTACACCAGTAAAACCTTTTCCCTTTACCGGATGTGAAATTTCATTTATTACCTGTTTATTATTCTTTTTTGCAATTACCCACCTACCTGTTTCTCTATTGCAAATAAATTTTAAATCATCTAGGTCTGTATTGATTACAAATATATCTTTAGTATATTTATTCAAACTGTATTAATCTAAACTATATTATAGCACATTATTAAATTTTCCAAAATCACCCCACCGATCCCATTCAGTATTGTTCCAATCCGCCCAATCAGATAAATCGTTAATATCAGAATTATCTGATGCTTTGAGTGAAGGATAGTATTGACTCAAAATATCGAAACTATTTACATATTCTTTCTTATCATTAATAAATGAGCATGTTTTTTCATTTTTGTTTTTTGACAATTCACCGGAACTATTTTGTTTACTCATTATACCTCCAAGTTAATATATTTAATTATACTATAAAAAATATACATATTCTATAAATATTAATAACATTATAATTCCTTTTAAATCTCACCAACACTACCACTATAAACCTTCCTAAACTTAATTCTATACCGGTTGAAGTGAGGCAAATTAATTTCTTTAGTCCAAAATACTACAATCTTTTCATCAGGTTTTAATCCATATTCTTTAATCAATATATCAGCCATATTAGGATATGGATTCTTAAAAGTTGTAACATATACAGCTTTTCTCAAGTTTAAATACTTCTTGGGAACTTTGTCTTTTTTAGTGTAAACCGGCACTAGCCTTTTCACAATTAATACCATCTTCTTACCCTAAGGGTAACCTACAGCAAACTTTCCTTTATCAATTTTAATTAATGGTACTTGTAGGTGTATCGGATTATCAAATCTTTCTTTTAATTTTACTATAGCTTTCCCTATTTTTAATTTATCTATATAGCGTTCTTCTTCTCGTGTTAGATTCATCGCTTTAGCGATTGTAGCTACATCATGCCCACTGCCCAAAGTGAAGCATATTTTACAGTTTGTGTTAGCCAAGATTGATTTACTTAGTTTGCTTGGTTCTTGATCTATAACAATTATACTTTCACCAAACTCTCTGATCATTCTGATAATTGTTTCAACGATTGTTTCTTCACCTGCTTGAGTTTCTTTTGATCCAGATAAAATATGATGAGCTTCTTCAATAATTATGGCATGTTTGAATTTTTCTCTTGTTGATTCAAGTTTTCGATATTCATATATCCATAATAATAAACTCTCAATAAAGAAGATTTTCTCTGTAGTAGATAGATTATCAAGTTCAATAATTACACTTTTATTTAACAACTTATCAATTCCTTGATGTTTTCTGACATTCAGTACTTCACCAAGTAATCCTGAAAATGTTAATACAGCCAACACCCTTTTAACAGCACTCATCCATAATACTTCTCTGCCACGCGTATATTCTTTTTTTAATAGTAATTCAAGATCACTAAACTCAGGATAGTTTGTTTTACCATTATAAATACCAAATCTTTCATATAGGTAATCAATCCCTTTTCTTAAGAAGTATTCTACTCCATGACCAACATAAAAAGCATGTTTCATTACATCAATAAGCATTGCTAGCCAATGTTTAGGATTTACACCTTTGGGTGGAATTAACGGATTAAACTTAAAATCACATTTTTCATCAGCTATTCTGATAATTTCTAAATCTTTGAACTCAGGTAATTGTTTTAAATCTCGGTAAGTTTTTTTCCAATCAAAGACTAGGAAGGGTTTATTTTGCTGTTTAAGCTGCTTTAAGAGCTGAAAACTAAGATTAGTCTTACCGGTACCGGTCATACCTACAATAAGCAAGTGGCGGATAAATTCAGCTTCTTTCAAACTAAATTCACTATATGCAGTTTCAGGATAAAGTACAACACCAAGTTTATATTCACCTTTTAGTTTATCTTTATCAATTGGCGGCGGAAGTCTGATAACTTCCTGATAATTTAGTTTTGCTTTTTTATTTGTTATTAATTTGAGTAATTCAAGATTACTAATTGAAGATTTCTTGTCATTATTCAATAAATTAAAAAACCAATAGCCCAATGTTTTATCTTTTAATATTGGTTCAAGTTTTCGTAATAGGTCATCTGTAGGGGATGGCATTTAGTATTAGTAAGTGTAGGATATTATATGTTTTGTGTAATTTTGATGTGTGAAATTGAATAATAATAGGAGAATCTAATGGCAAAAAGAAAAACTTATCATGTGACTAAAACAGATGACGGTTGGCAGGGAAAATTAGAAGGAGGACAAAGAGCATCTGTAAAAGGAGAGACTAAAGCTGAGGTTATGCAGCAAACTATTGATATTGCAAAAAATCAAGGTAACACATCTGTTAAGATTCATAAATCTGATGGAAAATTTCAAGAAGAAAGAACTTATCCAAAAAGTTCAGATCCCTTCCCACCTGAAGGATAAAAAATACGTTTAAATCATGATTATAAGCCCAAAATCATTAGAAAAATTAAGACTTCTGATTAACGAAGAAACAGAATATAGATCAGGGCCTAAGCTTGTTGCATTCTTTAATGACTTGGGATTTAATGATATTTATGGGAAAGGATTTCCATCTAGGTGGATGTATACAGATGAAAAGCTATCACAAATAAATGGAACTACAGAATTAGACAAATGTATTAAAAAATTATTTACACCAATCAATTTCATCGGTCGATATAATGAACTTGATGGTTATATTAAAGATTTTAATAAGTATATTGCTTTCGATAAATGGAAGTTAGTCCGCAATAATGCAGAAATAACTTTTAAAAAAGTGGACGAAATAAAAATTGAACAATATTCAATTAATGACGAATTAGAAGAAGATGAATTTCTGAAGTATGAATTTAAAGATGTAAAACTTGAAGCTATAGGGTTGGATGGTGTAATTACTGATACACTTAATTTACGATTTGATGAAATAAAGGAATGTTTGAAATCTAATGCTCCATTGGCGGTTATTTTCCTTTGTGGTAGTACATTAGAAGGAATTTTACTTGGTGTTGCATTAAAAAATCCAAAAAAATTTAATAAAGCCAAGTCAGCTCCATTAGACAAAAAAGGGAAAGTAAAAAAGTTACATGATTGGACATTAAATAACTTAATCAACACTGCTTTTGAAATTGGATTTTTAAAAGAAGATGTGAAAAAATTCAGTCATTCGTTAAGAGATTTTAGGAATTATATTCATCCATATGAACAGTTGAGTTCGGGATTTAATCCTGATAAGCATACAGCAAAAATATCTTGGCAAGTTTTGAAAGCTGCAATATTTCAATTGAGTAATTAAATATATCATATTAAAAAACCTACATATCATTAAGTAAATAGATGTTTATATTAATTTTCTCTTAAAACTCTCCACCTTCAATTCACCCCTAGCTTCCTGAAGCATTTCTTTTAATATTGGTTCAAGTTTTCTGTGTAGGTCGTTTGTTGGAGTGGGCATAGTCTGATAGAAGAAGGTGCATAATATTGTATGTTTTGTGTGAGTACAGTGTGAAATATTATACATGAAATAATTGGATTTTATTTCAAATGACATTTTAAATTGAATAAAGTTAATTAACTGTCACATTAATATTTAAGGTATACATTTTTTAAAATTTATTTTTAAATGATCTTAATAAAGATATGGAGAAACAATTATGAAATTTTTTGTTCCAGCAGCTGAGGATGATGCTCAAGCTGAAAGAGTATATAAATCAATTGCTGAATTTGTTAAAGCACCTATCAATGATGAGAGAATCTGGAAACTTGAATGGATACATAATAGCATGTCTATGCAGTGTGAAGTCGGTAAACCAATGCCAAGTTATTATGAAACTGGAGATGATCCTGTTTTAGCTATATTTGATTGTGGTAATTTTTATATAATTTGTACAACAAATAGAGGGGGAGTAAGGGGAGAGCCCATTCTTGCAGGCAAGGATTATAATTCGATTCCTACATATTTTAATTGATAAAAATAATACAATAAAATTTAATGAGTTTAAGAAAAGGTAAAACCAAATCAACACTACAAAGCTCAATTAATGCTGCATTACTAGCAGTAGAAATATACAACAAACCAAAAACATCATTTAGAGTCGAAGGTTTTATTACAAATATGGTAATCGCATGGACAAGATTTTTTCATGCTTACTTTAATCACACAATCGGCGATAAATATTATTATAAACATAAAAATGGTAGATATAAAAGGATTGATGGAGAGAAAAAATCGTGGGAATTGCAGACATGCATAAATAAACATGGAAAAATTTCTGAACCTATCAAATCAAATCTTCAATTTTTCGTCAAATTAAGAAACAAAATTGAACATAGATATATTGATAAGGATGAAATTGGTATCTTAATATTTGGAGAATGCCAAGCACTGCTCTACAATTATGAAAATACTTTAATAGAATATTTTGGTGAAGAATATGCCCTTAATGAGAGTCTGGCATTTTCAATCCAATTTTCTAGGATTAGAAAAAAGTCTCAAATTGATTCAAGTAAAAAGCTTTTATCAAAGGAAGTAAAAGAGCTAAAATCGTTTATAGAAAAATATAGAAGTTTGTTACCGGATGAATTATTTAATTCTCAAGAGTATAGTATAAAACTCATTCAAGTACCTAAAATCTCAAATACCAATAGAAATGATTTGGCTATTGAATTTGTTAATTGGAGCGCATTATCTAGGGAAGATAGAGAAAACTATGAAAAAATCACAACTATTATAAAAGATAAGGTTGTGAAAAAAGAAGCTATTAATCCAGGAAAACGGAAACCAGGCGATGTTGTCAAGAAAATAAATACTGAAATTGATTTTGAAATAAATCAATATGATCATGAGTGCCTATATTGTTGTTTTCGGATAAGACCGGGGAGGGGAAATGATTTAGTTGATCCATTTGACACTAACACATCCTACTGTCATTACGATGAAGTTCATAATGATTATGTATACCAAGATGAATGGGCGAAACTATTAATCAGAAATATTAAAACAGGTAAGTTAATTCGGGAGGAATGGAGAAAAAGATATAAGCAGAAAGAAAGTTTTAACATAAAAAATTACGAAAAATAGAACAGGCATTTATAGAAATGAATACTTTTATAAATATAATAACTGTACGTATTCAAATAATACATTTCGATTAATATTTACTCAATCAACCTTTCCTTAAACCTCTCCATATTTAATTCACCCCTAGCTTCTTGAAGTTTTTCTTTTAAATGTAACATATCTCTAAAATATTCTGTCCATTCGCTTATTATCTTAAAATCTAGGTGTGATAAATCCCTAATCATCATTTCTCGACCTTGAAAATCAACATATCTAAACCTATGTAATCTATCTTCTAATCTGATTTTATTAGTTCCAAGATTAGACATAACCTTGTCAAATATTTGTTGACGGTTAATTAATTCATTTTCCAATAATTTGAGCTTATCCTCAAGATTATTCTTAGTTATATTCAATAAACCAGTTATAATATCATTTTCAGCCTCTTTTGTAGTATAGTTCATTATTTAATTGATGACTTAATACTCATAACAGCTTGTGACACTTCTTTGCCTTTATCGGTTAGTATTATCCACTTGATCTTTTTTGAAGGATAGATTTGAATAAAATTTTCATTTTCTAATCTTTTTAATATTGCTCTTAAGTGATTGATTGACATTTTTAATACTCTCTGCAGTTTTTGACTGTAACGCTTGTTCTCAGGTGCATTATTGATTTTCATTAATACTTCCAGCCATTTTGGTAAATACAATAATTGTCTCATTTTATTTTAGGTGTAATATTTAATTGTGATAATCTTTTCTTAGCTATTTTGCAATACTCGTTAGAAATCTCAAATCCGATGAACTTCCTGTTATTTTCTTTACATACTATAGCAGTAGTTCCTGATCCCATAAAACAATCAACTATCAGATCGTCTTCTTTTGAGTGGCTTAGAATTAACTCTTTTACAGCTTCTTGACTTTTAGCTGTCGGGTGATACCAATTTTCCTTTTTCTTATGATTACTGATAATGACATCATGAATAAACTTTTCACCTTCATGGTTTAATACTTTTGTAGATGACAAAACTAAAAATATTTCAGAGGTTCTTAAGATTCTGTTATGGGCATAAGAACAGTCATTTGGTTTATATAAAAAACCCGCTTTTTGAATATATAATCCGCTAAATAGCAAACACTTAAATAATAGATTTAATCTTTTTCCGCTGTCAAAAAAGATTATAATAGAATGCTTAGGTTTTATTATCCTTTTAAACTGATTTAGAATTGGTAATAGAAAGGCAATATAATCTTCTTCTGTCAAATTATCATTTTCAAAATCCTTATCAAGATTATAAGGCGGATCAGTTAATATTAAATCTATGCTTTTATCATCTATCTGTTTTAATCCGTCTGATGCATCTTTATTATAGATTCTATTTACTTCTATGATTTTAGGTTAAACCTCCTGAATCAATGATTATCATATCTTTAGGATAGTATTTTAGAGGGAAAAGTGTGGTTTGCTTTTCTGCTAAATACTTAGGTTTTGTAGAAGGTACGCACCACGAGTTTGCATATTTCCAATTGTTTATACTGTCCTTAACAATCGCATCAATTTTACAGCGCGGTTTATTAGTACATAGGATATATCCCTTAATATTATGGATAATCATATTTGTTAAAGCTATTTGATATAATCTAATATCAGGTTCAATAGCATAGATAATAGCCTTATTGGCGATTTCTTTGGCAGTCATAATCAATCGGCCGGTTTGAGCATTGGGAATTAAGACTTTTAGCTGTTTATCAGTCTTTTCTAGATAATTAAGGATTATGGATTCCGACTTTTGAGAGGGAAGAAGGACATCTGATCGTTTTATAACTCGATTAAAATATAATTCACCAAGATGATCATAATAATCAGACCTTAACAGTTTTGAATCATAAATATCTAATACAGCTTTACAGAAGTTTTGATCATCAAACAGCCATTCGAATTTATGCGGAATCTCAAAGAATAAACTGCCTTGATTATCAACAGCGATAAATTCAATAAACCGGTCCCAGGTTGTTATCTCATCTTGAAATTTTTCTAAAAATAAATTGTAGATATTTTCTAGCATCGAGGAAACATCCTTGTTCATTTTATTTTACTCCGTTTCTTCTTAGTGCCTCTAGCTCTAGGATTAATTTATCAATCTTAGAATTGCACAGATTTACAATTGACTTAATCTCCTTTAGTTCTGCATTGAGTTTGAATATTTGCATATAGCGTTTGTTGCTGTTTTCTTCAATATTCCATAGGCCATTCTGCAGTAGATCTGTTCTAGTTACAATATCTTGCAGTGTTACTTTTTTCATAATAAATGAATAGCAAGGTTGTATTTATATTTTGTGTAACTCAAGAGTGACAAAGTATTTAAAAGAAAAAGTTTCAATCTGAATATGAAAAATTTAGACCAAATTCACCTGCCCTTAAGCTCATTTGATCGAGATAGTATCAATTCGCTTAGTGCAGTTGAGGCGCTTGATTTTCTTTTGAGGTTACGGTTAGATAAGAATAGTCATAAATGGCATGCCACAAGATATCTTAATTATTACAATTCATTTTCAAATGTTGTCGATGCTGCTGTTAATAATTCTTTAGAAAATATTGTCAGAACTGATTTTATTTCTAACCTGAAATTTCCTTTTGAATTTGCAAACAGATATCTTGATGATAAAACAAATAATGGCACGCAGATATCAGATGCTTCAGATGTCTTTGATTATCTAAGACATTCCATGCGAGGTAGAACAGATGAAGTCTTCAAAGTCTTATATTTGAACAATCAAAATCAAGTAATTAAGAATGATGATGCTTCTAATGGAACAATAAATCATGCTGCTGTTTATCCGAGAAATATTATTTATAATGCTTTAAAGTATAATGCCTCAGGTTTGATTTTAGCTCACAACCATCCTTCCGGTGAAGCTAGGCCAAGTAAAGAAGATATTTCAATCACCAACAGAATCAGAAATGCAGCCAATTTATTTGATATAAATATTTTAGACCATATAATTATTGCAGGGGATAAGTATTATAGTTTTGCTATGAGGGGGGAGGTATAAAAAAGTATGCAAAAATACTGTGTTTCGTGTATTTCTAATATTAACAAGTTAATATTTAGTATATATTATTAATATTCAATAACTTAATATATTCTAAAGCTAATTTATGTTATAAATATTGGGGATTATATGTCAAATAGTATAATGTTTGGAAGTCTAATAGAATCAGAAAATATATCTACTGCTTGGTTAAATGCTGTATCTACACTTCGTAATAATAATAATGAAGCATTTGGATTAGTTGTTAAAATTTTAAATCCTTCTGAAATTGATCAGCTACTCACGGACGAGTTAGATAATTTAATTACAAGAAGTGGTTTGCAAAGTTTACATACAGTCTCTAATACTATTTTTCCGCAACATCTTTACAAAAAAAGCAATAACAATAGTGAATTTTTTAATCGATTTCATAAAATTTATTTGAAAATTAGAAAATCACCAAAAAATAGATCTGGAACATACTTTGGCAGATTAACTAATTGGAATAATTCTGCCCAAAGCAGTGCTGTTATTAATCAAATAAATAACCTTCTAAATAAAATTAACAATCGACCTTTTGGTTTAAAAAGCTCATATTTAGCAAATGTATTTGATCCGGTAAGAGACCAGGGCAAGTATTATGGTTTCCCGTGTCTCAGTTTTATTGATTTTAAAATAGAGCCTTCAACAAATCAATTACATTTAATTGCATTCTACAGAAATCATCGATTTTGGGAAAGAGCCTATGGCAACTACTTAGGACTAGGGCAACTGTTAAAATTTATGTGTAATGAAACAAATATGAATACTGGAAACTTATTAGTCATATCTTCGCATGCTGAAATAGAAAATCATAAAAAGGATATTGATTATTTAATTAATAAATATCAATCATAAGAACAAATATGAGCCTAGAAAAATTAAAAATTGAAATTACTGATCAATGTCCACTCCAATGTATACATTGTTCAACAAATGCTGGCCCAGAGTGCAATAATGTACTTACGCTTGAAACTGTGGAACGGATATTAAATGAATTTAAAGAGCTGGGTGGTAAAAAACTTACTATATCAGGAGGTGAACCCTTACTACACTCTCATTTGGAACAAATACTTAAATTCTCTAAGTATCTAGAATTTGAAATAGTACTATATTCTACTGGAATATTATTAAAAAATAAAATACCTACAAAAGCAAATATTGAAATATTTTCACATTTAAAAAAATATATTAATAAAATCATTTTTAGTATTTATGGAGACAACAGTAGAATCCATGATTCAATTACAAATGTTCAAGGAAGTTATAATTTAACTTGGAAATCAATAAAAAATTCAATAGAACTAAAAATAGAAACAGAAGTACACTTTGTGCCAACTCCTTTAAATTTCAAATCAATACCATCTGTAATAAAAAAGGTGAATTCAGAGGGAATAAAGAGAATAAGCCTCCTAAGATTTGTACCTCAGGGAAGAGGAGAGCTTCATAAAGATGAAATGACTTTTAACAGACAACAATTAATTGAGTTAAAAAGAATAATTAAAGAATGCAGAGCGAATATAGAAAATATAGAAATAAGAACAGGTTCACCGTTTAATATCCTATTACCAGAAAAAATTACACCCTGCATGGCAGGAATTAATCAATTGTTTATCACCTCTGATGGCAATATTTTCCCCTGTGATGCATTTAAACAACATACATTTGTTAATATAAAATTATCAAATATAAAGAAAAACTCTTTAAGGGAAATATGGTTATCATCACCATTTTTATTGAAAACTCGAGAAGCATTGCATACTCCATTAAATTTAAAATGTGCTAAATGTGAATCGTTGGATGTTTGTCAAAGTGGTTGTTTAGCTCAAAAAGTTATGTCTAGTTTATCATTCATTCAACAACCGGATCCTGACTGTTTACTTAATTAATATACTTTACAATAATGACAAATAAAAAACACAACTTTAACAAGCTTACTAAAAAAGCTAATTCCTGTACAAAATGTGACCGTATGCTTGGCCGGCCAAAAGTATTAAGCGATAAAAATGGAAATATAAATTCTAAGATTCTGTTTGTTGCTGAAGCTCCAGGAAGATTAGGAGCAGACCGATATCATATTCCTCTAGCAGCTGATCAGTCTGGTGTGAATTTTGAAAAACTTTTAAATTTAATTGGATGGAGTAGAAATGATATTTTTATAAGTAATGCTGTAATTTGTAATCCAAGGAAATCTGATGGAAATAATGATACACCTACGCTGAAAGAAATACGGAATTGTTCAACATATTTAACAGAACTTATTAATATATTAAATCCTGAATATATCGTAACTCTTGGTGCAAAAGCCTTACAATCTTTAAATATTATTTGCCCTCACAATATTGTTTTAAAAAATGATGTAGCAAAACCTTATAAATGGAATAACAGAATTGTATTTCCACTTTATCATTCTGGACCAAGGGCTTTCATCCACCGCCCATTAAAAAAACAAGCAGAAGATTACAATAATTTGAAAAATTTCGTAGAAAATAAATCTAAAACTATTATAAATAATACTACTATAAAAAATCAAAAAATGCACTCCCTGATTTGCTATTTATTGAATGCATTAAATTCAACTACCAGATTTAAATTAGCCAAACTTGTTTATTTAATTGATTTTAAAACATATCAAGAATCAGGGCACACAATAACAGATTCAGTTTATTTAAGAGAAAAATTTGGTCCATTATCAATTGATTTTGGAGATTCGTTGAATCTATTAAAGGATAGTATTATTACTTCATTTAAAGGAAACGAAATCAATCACGAAATAAAACATTCACTTGATTTACCTTATAATTTTACCCAAACTGAGCTTGACGAGATAAATACAATAATAAAAAAATATATTGATAAGGATGACCACCAATTATATAGTATTGTATATCATACTACTCCAATGAAACATTTACTAAAGAAAGAAAAAGAATTGGGAAAATTATTGTTACACAAGAAAGTAAAATTTGACAATTCTTTAGAAAATAAACAATTAGAATTCTATAACTGAAAGCATTTTATTCATTTTATATATTGGTGATGCAATCATAATGAAGAGAGTAATTTTTTTACAGTGATGGGCATAGGGCGGTAGAACCAGATTATTATGGAATTATTAGAAAAAGAACGAAATATTAGAAATTGTATTTCTACACCGTAGTTTATATCAATATTTTGATGTTCCCAAAGTGTATATGGTGAACTTATGAACGCCAGTTCACATGGCAATATTTTGATAGAAATATTAAAAAGGCAGCCTATGTTTATAAACGCATAAGATAATTATTAATAAAATGAAAACTATTAAACTTTTTTTCGATGAAGCAAAGGAATTTGAACAACGATTTATTAAACCATTGGTGGGTATTAGGGGCTTATATTTTATTTTTTCTAAAAAGACTAATATTAATTATCCTTTTAATAAATCAAAGCTACTCTATATCGGAATGAGTGAAAAGAAAACCAATAGTATCGGGAAAAGACTATCCGATCATTATGATGGCAAGTCAGAGAATATGGGTATCACAAATTATAAAAAAACAGAACAACTATACTTCACTTACATTAATTATGAGATGCTTAAAAACTTGTGGTCTTATCGTGTTGAAGATTTAGAGAGTTATTTCATACTTGATTTTGTAAAAAATTATGGTGTATATCCCATTTGCAATAACAAAACAGGTTCTGAAATTCTTAAAACTAAGCTTGATCTTAATATAAATATAGACTGGCAATATTTTGAATAAAAGGTATCAATATGAGCATTGAAATAAAAAGTGGAAAACAAATTTTGGATGAGTTTTTTAGGGACATAAAAAAAATTGAAGGATTAAATGAAGGAGTTGTAGAAGATATCATTGAATTATATCAATCAGGAAAATTATCTGATAAAAATATATCTAATATGCTTCTTGAATTAAGGGAGAAACCTTCTAATGAATAAAATTAAATCGCTCTCAATTAAAGGACTTCGCGGTATTAAACAGGAAGTTTTACTTCCTTTAGAAGGAAAATCACTTATATTGTTTGGTGAGAATGGTTCAGGAAAAAGTAGTATATCTGATGCAATTGAATGGTTTTATTATAATAGGATAGAACATTTATCCGGAGAAGAGATTGGAAGACGCGGCGGTGTAGAAGCATTAAGAAATATCCATTTAAATGAATCTGAAGATGGAAAAATTAAAATTGAATTTACTGATTTAAAATACAATTCATCTAAAATTATTGATACCAATTTAAAAATTGAATGTGATAATAGTACAACTGATTTTGATTCTTTTTTAGAGGAATCACAAAAAGAACAAATTATTTTAAGATACAGAGATTTGGTTAAATTCATTCTTGCAAGTAAGAGTGAAAAACTAACTGCACTTTCCGATATAATCGGTTTCTCAGAAGTAATTAAAACAAGGGATGTTTTAAGAAAATCGTTTAATGCAATAAAAAGAGATATCAAAACGTCAGGTTTTGATACACAAATAAGCACCAATCAAGAACAAATAATCGCTCAACTAGGAGAAAACATTGTATCTGATAATCAGTATTTTGACAACATTAATACAATGCTTAAAAACATTGGTATCGATAAATCTGTTAATGATTTTAAAGATATAGATTCCATCCTCGAATTAGTAAAAACATCAGATAATACCGAAGTAGTAGAAAAACAATTATTTCTTGAAAAGGTTAACAAGTCAATCACTCAGTTGGTTGAAAATACTCAACTTATAAACGAGGAGTATGATAAATATATTAATCAATATCAAAAAATTGTCGCGGATATTAAAAAATTAAATAAAATAAAAATGGAATCTCTTCTTTCTGAAGGTGAAAGAATTTTAAAAGAAGAAATCATCAAAGATGAAGTCTGTCCTTTATGCTTACAACCGAAAAATAAAATTGAATTATTAAGAGAATTACAGGAAAGAATAGAAGAGTTACAAAAATTTAAAGAAGAGAAAAATAACCTGAATGAATTAAAATCAGGTATTCAATCCGGGCTCTCTCATATAGATAATTTGATTTCATCCCTGTTATCTGATACAAATATTGAAACAAAAGAAAACGAATTAATCAAATCTGGTTTTTCGAATTTAAAAAAAGAATTAAATAATTATAAGGTTGAGATAAAGAAAGATATTTTAAAAGATGAAAAACCTCTTCAGTCAAGAGATTTAATCATAGATAAAAAGGCATTTGAAGAAATTAATAAAATAACGGAAGATCAAATTAAAGCCTTGAAAGAAAGCAAAAAAGGTGATGAAAAGTTCGATCTTCATAGTAAAATTTTTATTTCAAGAAATGCGTACCAAGAAATTAAAAAATTAAAAAATTCAAAAGAATTATTCGAAGATCAACAACATACTTTAGAAAAATTGTTAACTGAATTTATAAAAAAAATGGAGAGAGGTTTTGAGTCTTTTTTAACCCATCTTTCCAAGGATATAAATGATCTGTATGTGTTTATGAATCCAGGCGAACATATTGAAGATATTAGTTTGGAACCGATACAAAAAAATGATGAATTTGCAGGTATTACTATACAATTTAAATTTTACGATAATGATGTAACACCACCAAATAAATATCTTAGTGAATCACATCTTAATTGTTTAGGAATAGCTTTTTATTTAACATCTGTTACGACATTTAATAAAACCAACCAATTTTTTGTAATGGATGATGTAATATCTAGTTTTGATGGGACACACAGGGCGCGATTTGCTAGTTTGTTAAATGAAAAATTTTCCGATTATCAAATAATATTGCTAACGCATGAAAAAGAATGGTTTGAGTATGTTTCAAAAATGGTTAAAGGTAAAAATTGGTTAATTAATACATTCAAATATAGAGATGTTGAAGGCCCATATATAGATTTACCCCTTCCAACCCTTAAAGAACAAATAGAAAATAAAATAAAAAATGGTGACTTGGATGGTTTAGGAAACAAAATAAGAATATATCTAGAAAACGATTTAAAAAAAATATCCCAAAAAGTTGGTGTTCTAGTTCATTTTCAGTTCAATGATAAAAATGAAGATAGAATGCCAAATGAAATGCTTACTAGATTAAAAACATTGGTAAATGAACATCCTGATAGTTCAAAAGATTTTTCAGTGATAGATAGATTATTAAATTCAAATTTCATTGGTAATAAAGAATCTCATGATAGTGTCTTTACCGCAACAATGGGAGATTGTAAAGCCTTTTGGGCCGACGTTATGGAATTAGAAAATCAGTATCGAAATTAAAATAGATGAACTTTCTCAAATCTATAATGCTTTAAAATATAGATCTTCCAATTTAATCTTAGCCCACAACCATCCCTTAGGTGAAGCAAAGCCAAGTAAAGAAGATATATCAATAACTAACAGATTCAGAAACGCTGCTAATCTATTCGATATAAATATCCTTGATCATATTATTGTAGCGGGAGATAAGTATTATAGTTTTGCTATGCGGGGTGAGGTTTAGTGATTTATTAATTCATTTTTTCAATCTACCAATCAAATGAGTCAAGTTCTTTCTTGCACAATCACTAAAGTCTTTAGGAAGTGTTTCAAAGGGTTTATAGTTTTCATCAAAGATTAGAGGGGGATGGGTCTTTAAATAAGCAATATAATCAGATCTTGCTTCTAAAGCTCTAAAATCAGACACAGTTAAATTCTCAATAAACGATGGATCCTTTCCCCTTATAAAAGGAAAATTATCTTTCATATACTTAATAAATTTTTTCTTTCTCTCAACCATTGTATGCGGAATTTCAGAAGCCCCTGTATTATAGAAGTGGAATAGCTTTTTATCTCTTAATCCATTTTGAATAACATCAATTGCTATACTAGGCATACCACTTCTCTCAAATCTCAACAAGTCTTTGTAATTGCATATATCAAGTGATTCCATGTATTAGTAAGCATAGGAATTAGTATTTAAACTTTATTAAATTCCAAAAACCTCAAAAATAATAAATGACAAGAAGTAATCAGGAGGAATTATTAGCTCAGAGAATTGGTTATACTTTCCTTGTACACCTTAATCCATTTAAAAATTCCATTATAATCATAAAATCATTAATTATAAAGATTTCACAAGAATTTAAATGTGAATGGTTACCCGGTGGAAAATGGTTATCAAAAAATCCAATTAAGATAGAGAATTTTGAGCAATACTTTGATTTGGCTCTTGATAAATATTCAGAATATAGTGAAGGTTTACAAAGTAGAATCATTGGCACCCTAATATTTGATGAGTACCCAACACTTATTTATTTTAATAAAATACAAGAAGGGTGGACTATTGGATTTTATTGCTCAAAAGAAATTGATAGTAAAAATGTGTTTGAAGATAGCTCCTATTGGGAGGAATTAGATATTTTACTTAATAAACTAGTAATAGAATTTTTTAAAGATGTTAATTATAAATTTAACAAAATATTATCAGGTCCATATACTAAGTTATTTATTATCGAAAATTTAAAAGATGTTCGTTCACATGATTTTACTGAACAACAGCTGATTAATTCAGACAAATCATTAAATATATTCTTAGAAGAAAATTTCTGTATAAAAGGAAATATTCCTTATACTCTTCCAAGATCAGTTATAAACAATAATTTTTTCCTAATTCGTAAACCTTCATTTAATTATTCCAAAAAAATTGAAGAGAAGTTTTTATTAATTCCAACTAATCCTAATCTTAATCTAATTGATCGTCTATCAATTATTGAGCCTATTGGTTCAATTGAATTTTACTATTCTATATTTCATTCTTCATTATCAGATTCAAAGAAAGGAATAATCAAAGTTAATAAATCACTACCTTTTTTATTTAAAATGTTGGATTCCTTAAATGATTCTACTCAAAATTTAGAATTACTTAAAAAAAGATTTCTTAAAATAAATAAGAAATACAGAAAATTAATAAACAGCTATACTAAAATTTCTCTTTTCAATGAAGATCTCTATAATGCATATAATAACGCAAATAATTACCTTTCAACAATATTAGAAGATCAACATTATAGTAATGTTAAGGAAAAAAGAATTAAAAAAGATATTGTTGGTGTATTTGAAAGTATGTTGAATGAATTCACTTATAAACATGCAAAATCACTAAGCACTGCATCGTCAAGTATATCAAGATCATATACAAGTTTTACAGCATTATCTAATCAAGTAAATACTGCATATCAACTGTATTTATCGACAGCTATGAATAAATATACTAAACAGATTAAACTTCTAACAATTGTGCTAATAATTATTGGCTTGGTTACAATATTCCCGATTTTCAAAGATATTATAATCTATTTCTCTGATTTACTAAAATCAACTGTAAAATAGAATCAGAAATGCAGCCAACCTATTCGATATAAATATCCTTGATCATATAATTGTAGCAGGGGATAAATATTATAGTTTTGCTATGAGGGGGGAATTATAGTAATAACTTTGCTTAACTTTATTTTGTATTAATTCTTAATTTATATCTATCTGATTTTCTCATTATGATTAAGAAAATAAATAAAATAACTAACTTTGGTATCTTTAACAATTTTCAATGGCCGCCTGATAATAGTATATCTGATTTTAAAGAAAAGAATATCATTTATGGTTGGAACGGGACTGGGAAATCAACCTTAGCAACGTTATTTAAATTATTTGAAAAGAAATCATTAGAAAATAAATACACTAAAAATCCTTCTTTTGAATTTGAAACTGATGAAAATGTAAAGATTACACAAAATAATATTGAAATATCGCCAACTGTTAGAGTCTTTGATGAAGAATTTATATCTTTGAATATTGATTGGACATGTGAGGACAAAACAGAACCAATTTATTTTGTCGGTGAAGAAAATATTAAACTCTCAAAAGAACTAAATGAGAACCAAAACCATTTAAATAGCAATATTAAGAAAATATCTGACAAGACTATTAAGAAAGGAAGAATTATTAGTCAATTTAATACATGGAAACAAAAACTTGCAAACCGTACAATAAAAGATGCCTTAAGAACTAGAAGTATAGATAAATATACAAATTATGATAGATCCTCACTTGAGAATGAGATAAATAAGAATATTAATATTGATAATGAGAAACCACTTACAGATAAAGAAAAGACTACACTAAATAAAAAGATTCAACAGAATATTCTACCCCATATACAATCAATAGAAATACCGCCAGAGATAATAAAATATGTAAACAGTATTAATTCTATTTTACAAAAGACAGCAATATCTTCTACTTTAGATAGGTTGGCGGATAATCCTGAAGCTGAGAATTGGGTTATAGAAGGATTACATCAACACTTAGAAAAGGATTATAAAGAATGCAAATTTTGTGGGAGAATACTGACAAAAGAAATTCTTAGTGATTTAACTAATCACTTTAATAAAGAATATGAAATACTAAATAATAAAATTAAATCATCTGCTGAACGGATTGAATCATCTCCGTTCGACATCGAACTAAAGAAAAATGAATTTGATTATGAAATAAGAAACAAATTTGATACAATAATAAATGATATTAATCCTTATAGTGAAGCATATAATAATGTCCTAAATGAATTATTAGAAAAAATAAAATCCAAAACACCTTCTTTGCTTGTAACTAAATATTCAATAATTAAAAATGAAAATTTTAAAAATGCAAAAAAGCTTAATTCTTATATAGACAAATTAAATTTGCTAATCGGTGAACATAATATAAGAGTTGATAATTTTGATAAAGACATTCAAAACGCAAAAAGAAAATTAGAGTTATCGATTATATCTGAGAACTTAAAAGAATATCGAAAATATGAAAGTGATATACAGATACTTGATCAAGAAATCCAAAAGATAAAAGAAGAAAATTCTGAACTAAGTAGTAGAGTATCAGAGATTGAAGGGAAATTATCTGATGCTGGTAAAGCCATAGAGCAAATAAACACTTATTTAGCTGACTATTTTGGAAGGGAAGATATAAAATTTGAATATGATGATATAAAAAAGGGATTTTTTATAAAAAGAAATAAAAAAGATGGTACAAATCTAAGTGAGGGAGAAAGAACAGGAATAGCATTCATTTATTTTCTTACAAAGCTTGAGGAGAAAAATTTTAATAAAAATAATTGTATAGTTGTTATTGATGATCCAGTATCAAGTCTCGATTCCAATTCTCTTTACTTTGCTTTTGGTTTTTTAAGGGAAAAACTTAGCAATACTCACCAATTATTTATTTTAACTCATACATTTGACTTCATGAGGCAGGTAAAGAATTGGTTTTACCAAATTAAGCGTTATGAGAAAGGTAAAAACAAAATCGCTTTTTTTATGACTGATTGCTATGTGACTGATAATAAACGTAAAGCAAACATAAAATCATTAGATAAATTATTAATCAATTTTCAGTCTGAATACCATTATTTACTAAAACTTATAATACAACTTTCTGAGAATGCTGATCAAAATCTTGAAGAAGTATATCATTACCCTAATATAACTCGAAAATTTCTAGAAATCTTCTTGAGTTTTAAATATCCCGATGAAAATGGGCTAAAGGCTAAAATGAAGAAGTTGGTTGATCAAAAAGTTATAAGTGAGCATACTCGAATCGGTATAAGTCGATTTGTCAATGAATTATCACATGATTTTAACGAAGATAGTACAGAGACATTTAATGCTAGTCATTTATTTACAGCTAATGATGTAGCAAAAAAGGTTATCGAGATCATAAAGAAATTAGAACTATCTCAATATGAGATGTTGACTAAATAATGATTCAGCGTAAGTTTCCCAAGCAAAAATTAATAAATGATAGATTTATTAGGTTATTATAATGACTAAAAAAAATTACGATAGTTGGTCTAAAACTGAATTAGTTCGTGAAATTAAAAAACTTGAAAAGAGAAAAAAATACGGAATTGTCTGGGAACCAAAAGAAGAAAAAGTTGCTGAATTATGTAAAGAAAAACTTCCTATATTAATTGAAGATACAAAAAAAGAAATGAAATCTGATTCTCCCAAACCAGTAAATATTCTAATCGAAGGAGATAATTATCATGCTCTTTCTGTTTTAAACTACACTCATAAAGGTAAAATTGATGTAATCTATATTGATCCTCCTTATAACACAGGTATTGAGGGATTTACATTTAATGATAAGATTGTTGATAAAGAAGATACATATAGACATAGTAAATGGTTATCTTTTATACATAAAAGACTAAAACTTGCTAAACACCTATTAAAACAATCAGGAATAATTTTTATTTCCATTGATGATAATGAATTAGCTCAAATTAAACTAATTTGCGATGAAATTTTTGGTGAAGATAATTTAATAGTAAATATAATATGGAAAAAAAGAGCAGGTCCTCCAAACGATAGAGTTATAGGTACAATACATGAGTACATATTGTGCTATGCAAGAAATTATAAATATACCAAAATTTATAATAAAACAAGAACAGAAGCTCAATTAAGTAGATATAATAATCCTGACAATCATTCAAAAGGAAAATGGGCTTCTGATAATCTTATGGCCAATGTAAAAGGCGGCCGATATGTAAAGTCTCTTTATTTCCCAATAAAAAATCCCAATACAGGAGTAGAATTCTGGCCATCTTCCAACGGTAATTGGAGATTTAATAAAGAAAAAATTGCAGACCTCTTAAGAAATGATGAAATTTATTTTGGGAAAGATGGAAAGGGTAGACCAAAATTAAAAAGATTCTTAAAAAATGTAAGGAAGGGTGTTCCTTTTCCTAGTATCTGGGAGGGCGTTGGATATAACAATACCGCTACGCAAGAATTGTTAAATCTTTTTGGAACAGTGAATATTTTTGATACACCAAAACCAACAGACTTATTGATAGAAATATTACAACTTTCAACACGAAAAAAAGGAAATGAAATAGTTTTGGATTTTTTTGCAGGATCTGGCACAATAGGTCATTCAGTTATGAAATTAAATCAAATTGATCAAGGTACTAGAAGTTTTATTTTATGTACTAACAATGAAAATAATATTTGTTCAGATGTTTGCTATCCCAGATTAGAAAAAGTTATCCATGGTTATACAGATGATAAAAGCAAGATATATAAAGGATTAAAAAATAATCTAAAATACTTCAGAACAGATTTTGTGAACGCTGATCCAACTGATCGAAATAAGAAAAAACTTGTTGACAAATCAACTGAAATGTTATGTTTAAAAGAAGATTGTTTCGATCTTGTTATAAAAAGCAAACATTACAAAATTTTTAAAAATTCCAAGAATAAATATTTAGGAATTATTTTTGATGATGATGGAATAATTCCATTTAAGAAAGAATTGAAAAACCTTAATGAGAAATTAATTGTCTATGTTTTTTCTCTAGATGAAAGTGCGAGAGAAGAAGAGTTTGAGGATGTGTCAGACCAAGTACAATTAAAACCAATTCCATCAGTAATATTAAATGTCTATAAGAGAATTTTCAAATGATAGAATTAAAAGATTATCAAGAACAAGCTGTAAAAAGTCTTAAAACAAAAGTGCAAAATGCCTTAAGAAGCAATGAAAATGAAGTTGTTATTTTCCAAGCACCAACCGGAAGCGGTAAAACTATCATGGCTTCAGAAATGCTAAAAAGACTTGTAAAAGATAACCATGAAAGATATTCATTTATTTGGGTATCAGTAAGACAATTACATGCGCAAAGTAAGGAAAAATTAGAAAAATATTATGAAGATGACAGGCTTATTCAATGTTCATATTTTGAGGATTTAGAAGATAAACAAATCGGGGAAAATGAAATACTATTTTTGAATTGGCATAGCATTAATAAAAAAGATATTAACATATTTGTCAAAGAGAACGAGCAGGATAATAATCTTAATGCAATTGTTCAAAACACAAAAGAGGAAAGTAGAGAAATTGTCTTAATAATAGACGAAAGCCATCACACCGCAGGTTCTGATAAATCGAAAGAATTAATAGAAACTATTGGCCCAAAAGTAACTATTGAAGTATCAGCTACACCTCATTTAAAAGAAAATGTTTCAGAAATTGAAAGAGTACGACTCATTGATGTAAAAAAAGAAGAAATGATTAAATCTGAAATTGCTGTTAATCCTGAATTCTTAAATATAAAAATTGGCACCAAAGATTCAGATACTCTTGTAATCGAACAAGCACTTAAAAAAAGAGAAGAACTATTAAAATTATATAAAAAGGAAGGTACTAATATTAATCCATTAGTGTTAATACAATTACCTGACAAGAAAAGTAATCTTATCAATAAAAAAGAAGAAGTATTAAAAATCTTAAAAGATAATTTTAAGATTACAGAAGAAAGCGGAAAACTTGCTGTATGGCTTTCTGGCGATAAAGATAAATATAATTTAGAAAATATTGAGAAAAACGACGACAAAGCTGAAGTATTAGTATTTAAACATGCTCCATCTTTAGGTTGGGATTGTCCAAGAGCCTCTATTTTAGTGATATTTAGAGAGTCTAAAAGTTTTACTTTTACTATTCAGACTATTGGCAGAATAATGAGGATGCCTGAATTAAAGTATTATAATTCTGAGGAATTGAATAAAGGTTTTGTTTTTACAAATCTGGCAAATATCGAAATCACAGAGGATTATGCCAAAGATTATATTACTGTTTATGAATCAAAACGAGATAACTCGAAATATAAAAACATTGAATTGCCATCGGTTTATCTGAAAAGACAAAGAGAAAGAACAAGACTGTCCGGTGAGTTTGTTACAATATTTAACCAATTAGCAGAAAAAACTTTGTTAAATAAAAAAATTAATTTAGAGCCTTCTAAAATTGTCAGCCCAATTATCGCAGATGGAAAAATCATTGATATTGATAAACCGGGTGAGGTTGAGCACAAAGGTCAGATAGAAGTAAAAGTAAGTGATTTGGAGTTACAACAAAGATTTGACCTATTTGTTACACAAAATTGTTCCCCTTTTGCACCTGCTGATTCTAGCGATAGAATGAAAACTGCTTTATATAAATTCTTTAAAGATAAATTTAAAGTGAATAAATATGATCCACGAGTTCAGAAAATTATCCTTGGCAAAGAAAATGTTCGAATATTTGTTGATCTAATTAACCTGGCCAAAGAGAAATATAAAGCAGATGTTGTGCAAAAAGTAAATGTCAAAAGAGAAAGACAAGAAACTCCAAAGTGGGATGTTCCTGTCATTATTAGCTTTAATAGTAAGTGTAAAAAAGAAGCCACAACTAAGTCAATTATGAAACCTTTTTATACTAAAAAATTGAGTGTGCCTGAGCAAAAATTTATAGAATCCTTAGATAAATCTGATAAGATTGATTGGTGGTATAAAAATGGAGAAAGTGAGATTAAGTTTTTTGCAGTGCCATATATTGATGAAAATGGAATTGAAAGAGGATTTTATGTTGATTTCATTATCAAATTTATCGATGGAACAATAGGATTGTATGATACAAAAAGTGGAATGACTGCAAAAACTTCTGATGCTGGCCCTCGTGCTGAAGGATTATATAAGTATATTAAGAATAATAAAAATAAAAACCTGCGTGGTGGAATTGTAATAGAATCTCATGATAGTTGGCTGTGCAATAACAATGCAAAGTATGAGTATAATCCTGATAATTTGTCTAAGTGGAAGGTCTTAGAATTATAGATAAATCTTAACCGTTTTCATATAACTTAAATTTAGTAAATCTATTTCTCAACAATCTCCCAATGGCCACCCTTAGCAGGGCCAATTCTTTTTAGTATTCCATTTTTTCTTAATACTGCTATATTTTTTTCAACTGCTCTTGAAGAAATACCAATAATTGTAGCTATTTCCCTTGCGCTGATTTTTTTATTATTTCTAATTAAATCTAGTATTTGCTCCGAACTTTTCTCCGAACCTTCTCCGAACTTTTCTCCGACCTTATTAGTGACCTTTTTCAAAATAAACTTTGCAATAAAATATCCATTAGCTTCGGCTTTAAATATAACATTTCCGTGCTTTTTACATTCTTCTTTAATTCTTTTTATTCCTGTTCCCATTTTTTCAACAAAATGGATTCTATGGAATAAATCTGCTATCAAAGAATTTCTTCTAATAGCTTTTGTCCCTAAAGTTTTAATTGTTAAAGGTTTAATTAGTCCACCAATATTAGTTACAGTTAATCTATTATCGAAAATGTCAATCTGAACATTAGCACCTCTTTCTAAGTAATCTCTATGCATAACTGCATTTAATACAGCTTCTCTGACAGCTTCAGTAGGATACTCAGGGATTTCTTTTCTTTGTAAACCTTTGATTTCATATTCAAGACGAGTATTTCGATTTATAAATTCCATTGCTCTTTCTACTTGAGAGACTAAATCATCTTCAAAGTCCTTTCTATCAATAACATTTACCTTTTCAGTGCCTTTGTATCTAGCACAAGTAATATAAGCATTGATGAAAGTCCTTTTTGGATTGTCAGTAAAAAATAAAACACCTGTACTATTAAGATATCCCTTATCATCGATTACACCAAGATTAAGCAAGGTGTTTTTATTTGCAGGTGCTTTAATCCCAACTCTATTGAAATACTCTTTTACTAACTCTTTGTTAAAATCTTTGCTTTTTGTTGGCTTATCATCAAAAGGTAACTTCCCCAAATCTCTGAAAAAATCATAAATCTCATCTCTGGTTAACTTTTGAGAATTTGCATCTTGGCGAATATAAAACCCGGAAGAACATCTATAAGGTTTATCTTTTCCTTCCGGCACATTAATGATTAATACATTATATACTTTTTCTAATTCAATTACTAATGATGGATCAAGTTTTCTTGCAATATCTATTATTTGAGACCTTAGACTATTATTTATGCTAATTCCTTTGATTTCTCCATCATCATTTACACCTAATAAAATTCTACCTCCATCTGAATTAGCAAAAGCACAGATTTCTTTAGAAATAGAAGTTGATAAGCTTTCTTTAAACTCGAGATGATAACCTTCACCTTGGCTGATTAATTGCTCTAATTCTTTTTTATTCATTATGCTATTTATTATGCATTCAGTTCTTATAAATTTATTGAGTTACAGATGATTAAACCATGTAAAAATATCTTAATAGAATTATCCTTGTCTCCGAACCTTTTCCGTATTGGCCCGCTTTTGCTCTACTCAATAGCCACAAAGTTTAAATACTTCAGTACTTTCTAATTACAGTAATTTGAAAGTTTCAATTTACCGACGATAAATAGCTCAAGTTTTGTAACAATTTCTGTGGAAGTCCGGCGTGGGCGTTCCTACTTTTTGTTACAAAATAAGAGCTAATCCTTCATTCAAACACCACAAACCAAATAAAAAAGAGGATTCAGTTTTAAAGTATGGATAATATCCAAAAGAAAGATATACATAATAGAGAAAGAGGATTTAATACAACAAAATTAAATCTAGAGAATGATATAATAATCATTAAAGAAAACAAGGAATTTATTCTCAAATTTATTAGAGATTGCAGATTAGGTAAAACATTAAAGAACAGACAAAAGAAATCAATCGGTGTTGCGCGATGTCTTAAATATATACAAGTATTAAAGAAAATATCAACATGGTTAGATAAACCATTTAATGAAGTAACGCAATCTGATATGGAGAAACTGATCGAAGCTCTTGAAAATGACCAGTTTTGCATTGATGTAAAATCAAATAATCAAGAAATACCAAAAACAAGGAAGTATGCGCATTCCACAAAACTAGATTACAAAAAAACTATACGAAAATTCTATAAATGGCTATTAGGAAATAATAAACACTACCCCGAACTAGTTGATTGGATAGATACTTATGATATAGTAAAAGAAGTTCCTGCTTTAACAAGGGAGGAAGTTGAAAAACTAGCTGACGTTTCTAATATTAGAGATAAAGCAATAATCATGTTTCTTTTTGATAGTGGGGCAAGAATAGAAGAAGCACTTAATATTAGAATTAAGGATTTAACCAAAACTGAAGATACATACAAAGTAAGAATTACTGTTTCAAAAACTAAACCTAGAACAATACATTTACCGATTTGTTCTAAGTATCTTGAATTATGGCTTCAAGAATATCAAGACAAAACTGATGAAGACTTTTTATTCCCTATTAATTATAATAGTTTAAGAATAATGCTTCATAGAAAAAGCAAGATTCTTTCAAATAAGACAGTAACACCACATATTTTGAGACATTCAAGTGCTACTTATTATGCCAATCATCTAAGCCATTTTCAACTGTGTTACAGGTATGGTTGGTCAATGGCAAGCAAGATGCCAAACAGATACCTTGATCGAGAGGGTATTTTTGAACAGGAAACCACCAAAATAGTTCAAACAAATGATATTTCAAATCTTGAAAAACAGAATCAATTATTGAAAGAAGAAATCTCTCATATTAAAGAATCTAATCAAGAATTAAGTTTGGAGTTTAGTCAATTGAAAGAAAAACTGGCTGATATTTCGATAGGAAAGGATTTTGTTCAATTACTGAGTTCTATAGCAAGAAATAAGTATATATAGAGTAATCCTCGTTTGTAAAATAAAATCAAATAATAGCAAAAACGGTTGTAATTCGATTTTTCAATGATTTTTGAAATTTTAACTTTCTTGATCCCCAACTTTGAGTTTGTAGAAATATATACATCCACTAATAGTTTGAATAAAAGGTGGTTTAATGTTTTTTAAGCTATTATTATGGATAGCGCTTCTATTTTGCTTTCTCAAGTGGTTTTTCTTGAATGGTTTTCGGTAGTTTAGTCATTTTAAGTCTAATGTCTTGTATTATTGTTTGAAATACGCCCCTGTCATCTGCTTTAGTGAGTTCAGTGATTAGTAAATCTAGATCGCAAGTTGGATTTATTTTTAAGTCGTTAATTTCTTCTTTTGAGATATTCGGCAAACAATCATTCAAAATTAGATTTAAAGCTATTTGAAGATTTTGATAGTCTTCAGACTCAATGAAATTAAATGAAGCAGAGACTGTATCACCTAGTGCGAGACTGTGATATCTTTTCTCAAGATTTAGCTTTCCTTGAAGAAGAAATGTCTTTGCATTCGCAGAAGCATTAAGTTTTTTAAGTTCTTCTTTGTTTTTGCCAAGTTGAGTATTTATTTCTTCTGAAACGCTTTTGATAATTTCAGCCTTGATTCTATTTGCCTGTTCAGAAATATCTTTTTTAAGAAGTTCTTCACTAAGTTTTATAGTTCTTTGTTGATACCATTGGAAAATAACTGGAACTACAACACCAACGACTGCAAATGCTACCGCACCAACTAATACCAATTTGTTCCATGCGCTGTTATAAAAAGAATCAACTTTTTGAATTAAGTCAATACTTTCTGTTGTAACATCTTGAACTATCGTTTTTAATGAATCTATAATATCATCCATGATAAGTGTATTTTAAAAATAATCCGGTTCTGTTTTCATTGCAGTTGCTTGCGCTTGACTAAAGTCACTATCAAAATGATTTAATAACATTTCTATGAATCGTCCATGATAAATACCATATATAGATCTGGTAAGTTTAATGTCTTTTTGCTTTAATATACCAAATCTTAGTTCGCTTGAATATATCTTGGGGCTTAACCAGGCTTTATTTTTCCATTGTTCAGGTTTGTGTGTAAAATCGCCATCGCTATCATATGACCAGGTATCAATAGAATTGTCATCTATTGCTTTCTTTATTTTGCTTAACAACCCACTTGGATTGCTAGTTTTTACAATGATTGCCATTTACTTTATATCTTGATTATTATTTATTTTCATATGGCCTTTGGCCCAACAACCATTAAACGTATTATGCATAACCTTTTTAAACGACTATTAAATCCTAATATGTCTGTTGGATTATAGCTGAAGTTACAAATTGCCTACTAAAATTCTCAAATTAAAATTCCTGCGGTTTTTTCCATGTTGTACATCTTGCCTTGGAAATCCTACTGATATATTATATAAGAAGTAAAGAAATAACAATAATGAAAAAATATCATCTAAGTCTCATAAAATATTCTTCACTTTGTTAGAAACATCCCGATATAACTTACACATAACAGTAGATAAAATGGTCTAGTTTAAACAAGGTTGATATTAAACCATTTTTTCAACGGTTTTTGGAATTTTATCTTACTTGTACGGGAGTAGAGTGTTGTGGTGAGTGAAGTTTTCACAAATTCTTAAATGCAAATAGAGTACATATGGCGTACAAAAATAATTTCTCCTCTGAAAACAGTGGTCTGTCAAGCCGGAGGTCGCGGGTTCGAGCCCCGTCGATCCCGCTCCCCTAAAATAGTAACCAATTAAAACTTAGACTGGAACTTTTATAGTGTTTTATTGTTATATTTGCTATACATTTTCTTAGGAGAAAAGAATGAAAAAAAGTGCGATCATTTTTCTAATGCTGATATTGGTTACATTTGGCTTTAGTCACAAAAGCAATGTACCGCATTATGTAAAAATGGAAAATCCGGCAGGACTTGTTAATCCTGATGGATTTTTTCAATATATGATTGTGAAGGGTGATTGTCTATGGTTTATTGCAGATAGATTTTATAAAGATCCTTTCAAATGGAAAAAAATTCACAAAGCAAATCCATATATAGTTGATCCGGATTGGATCTATCCAAATAATTGGATAGTAATACCGAATGTCTTTACTGATGCTGACGGCAAGCCGATTTATTCTGTGGATGGGATTAAACCTGGCCCATCAAAAGAAAAGGCAGACACTCAAGAATTAGTGAAACCGGTAGAGAAACCGGAGGCAGTTCCGGGTACCACAGATAGCCAAAAAGATAAAATAATAAGCACTAAGGAAAAGACGTCCAAAAAAGGTCTTTTAAAAGGTAAAAATGCTGATATTTATAAACCATGCGTAGAATCATATTGTGGTAAGCCGGGATGGAAATTAGGGTTGCATGCCGGATTTCCCTTGGGGTCAGCGCCTGAGGACGAAACTTTGAATTTAGGTCTGTTACTTGGAACTCCATTGGGAGTAAATGTAGGACCATTGAATATTGGTCTTGGTGCCGGTGCATTCACCTATAACTTTGAAAAAATATATATAGGTGGTGGTTTATTGGCTAGTTTATGTGTCAACGATCTATTAAAGCTTGATATTCCAGTGAAACTTCAATTACATGGTGCCGGTTTCTATATATTTGGAGAAGATCAGGGTCCTGGTTTTGGAGTCATTGGTTCAGGAAGTGTACCATTTGGAAAATCCCCAATGAGTTTGGGATTATATGGTGGATTAGGCAAATACTATCCAAATGACAATGAATATAATTGGGGAAATGCCGGAGCAGTCCTGTTTTACTCATTATAACCAACCAATTGAATGTTGGAAAAAAGGCGACTAAATAGTCGCCTTTTTTATTTCAGTATAGTTGTAGATTCAAATTACAGTGGAATGAGAACAGGTGTCATTGGTTCATTAAGCGTACCATTGGGTAATTCGCCTTTTGATCTAAGAATATTTGCCAGTACTGGTAATTATAAAAACAGTGACTCGATACAAAGTATTTGGGAGAATGCAGGTTTAATCCTACAAATGCACTTTTAAAAAATATTATTACTTAAAACTAATTATTTGGATTGTGATATTATCTGCACCTAGGTTGTTTTTTACTGCTTTAATCATTTTTAATGTAGCTTCGCTCGGGATGTTATTTGCAATTATTTCATTGATCTTTGATTGTGAAATAAATCCCCACACACCGTCACTACACAGTATAAATATATCATTGGGGTTAACTTCCATTGACTTGCAATCCGGTCGCATTTTTTGTTTGCTGCCTAATGCTTTATTAAGAATATGTCTTTTAGCATGAAAAATTGCTTTTGCGGGAGATATCTCACCTCTATCAATTAATGATTGAATATAAGAATGATCTTTTGTGAGTTGATTTAATCGAGAATTCCTAAAAATATACGCACGACTGTCTCCAACGTGAGCAATATGAGCAATATTATCTTTAATGAGCAATGCAACCATTGTGCAACCAAGCATTGCATTTTCATACTTTGAGACTTTCTTGAAATAGATGTATTTATTTATTTCATCAACAGAACTTTTGAAAAACTCTTCAACATTATCAGGTTCAATTTTGGTAAAATTATTTATTAATGTATCAACTGTAGATTTACTTGCAAACTTGCCGCCGTCTTGATGTCCGAATCCGTCCGATACAACAAATATGCTCCCCCAATCCGATTCAGCTATACCAAAACTATCTTGATTTTCTCTTCGTTCAAGACCGATATCCGTTCTTCCTGAGTATGTGTATTTCACCTAATCAATACTTAATTTTGTAAACTTCTCAATCGATTTAAAACATTTTGATAGTCGGGTGCTGACCTGTCGCCTTCCTTCCATATATTTAATAAATACTGATAATTATTTATCGCAGTTTGCGCATTACCCATTGCTTCATTCAACCGTCCTTCTAAATAATATGAACGTGGATAAACAAATGATCGAACATCTGCTGCTAAAAATGGACTGCGCATTTCGGTAATAAGCTCAGATACATTAGAATAATCTTTGAGTTCCAAGTATGCTAACCCTGCATAATAATTATATCTATATTTAAAATCTCCTTTATCATCCATTTTATTATACTCTGCGATCGCAGATTTATAATCCTTTTTAGCAAAATAATGATTAAATCGGATTGCACGGTTTAAGATATTATAAAGATAATCATCTTTATGTTTATTTACCGAATCTTGAGCAATTTGTGTTATTGTTGATATTTCCCGAATTTTGTTTTCTTGGCTTAGCAAATATCCCTTAATCATATATGCTAATAGTTGATTCCTTAGAGATACCGGTTTTAATAAGACTTGATCCAATTTAGCATTAGCTGTTTGCAAATCGCCTAACAGATAGGACAGGTAGCCCCAATTATTCAGTAGATCTGCTAGTATATTTAGATCAGATTCTTTGGAATCAGTAAATTTTTCATCAATTATATCTATCACATTTTTATATTTACCCTGTTCAATATAAATACTTAAGAGACAATAATAACCCTTGGATTTCCATATTTCAGGATATAATCGCTCCATTCTGCGACATTGAGTGATTGCTTGGTCATACTCACCATTCAGTTGATATGTACGTGCCAGACTCTGCAAGTTCAAATAAGAGTTAGGTTCTTTGTTCAACGCCGTTTTATAGGTGTTGATTGCCCTATTGGTCTCGTTTTTGCCAATATACATTTGAGCTAACAAATTATAAACTTGTGCTGAAGAATTTTTAGCTTTAATAAGACTATTTGAAAATGAAATTCCTTCATTGAATTGTTTAAGTTTTATATAGACGTGTATTAAATAATTATAGCTGATTGATAGATCCTGATCATTCTCAATGGCATTTTTAAAAGCATTTTTAGCTTTAACATAATCCTTTTGACCAACAAACATCTGCCCTAAAAATATATAACCCCACGCATTGGTTGGGTTTTTTTCTATAAGTTTTGTGGCACGATCCACTCCTGCACTATATTCATTTCTGAGGCTGTAAATGTCAAATATATGCCGATAGGCTATAGTGAAATCAGGGTCGAGTTCAACGGCTCTTTCGAAAGCACTTGAGGCATTTTCCAAATTTTGAGAACCATGGAAATATGCTTCACCAAGCCCGTACCAAGCTTCTTTTTCATCAGCTATAAAATCAATTAATTGTTGATAGATTATTTCAGCTTCTAAATAATTTTGCTTGGTTAGCTCAAAGGCGCCTTGCGCCAATAATTTTTCTTTAGTTGTTCTATACCAAGAACCGTTTAAAATTTTTGTTAATGAATTTTGCGCATTTTCAATTGATTCATTATCCATCTCGGATTGTGACCACCATTGAGCAAGTGCTAATTTATAATATGCATTGCTGAATGTGGAATCAATTGCGACTGCTTTCTTGAACTCAATAATTGCATCACTAAAATGAGAATCATTAAAATAGTCGACTCCTGCAAAGTAGTATTGAAATGCATTCATTGATGAAGAAGTCTTATCAGCCACTGCCATATCTATTGGTTCGTCATCCTTGGTAAGTTGCATATCGCTCTGAATTAGCGATGTTAATTCATCTACCATTAAATAAATATCTTGACCATCCACTTGATGCGATTTAATGATTGAGCCATCGCTTGTATTGATCAGCTGAGAGGTTAAAATTAAATTGCTTCCGTTTTGGATTACTTTACCGGTTAACATCGTTTGTGCACCGGCCGCTAAAGCGATTTCTGTCGCTAAGCCTGGATCAATCTTTGTTCGGTTATCTGATCCAAACTGTTTTTGGATGTCAAATAATCTTTGACTGCTAAATACTTTTAAATTTGAAATTTCTGATAGATCAGCAATGATTAATTCTTGCAATATTTGTCCCAGACGATTTGGGTCGTTTGGATCCTGTATATTATCAAAATTCAATACTGCGAGAGATTTAATAATTTTTGATGACCCATCTCCCCCTCCAATAAATTGATATACTGTAGCAGAAATAATTAATAATCCTGCAATTATTCCACTAATATACCAAATCTTGCTTATTTTTTTCGGAATAAATGTTCTTATAGATGGTTTTCTGATACGTCTTTTGAAAGAGCCTCCTTTTAATTCATGCAAATCATCAAGAAGTTCTCTGGCATTTTGATAACGGTCATTTGGATTTTTTTCAATTGCTTTTTCAATAATCGCGACTAATCCATTATTTGCTGTTGGAACAATAGATAATATATCTGGTGCCTGCTCATTAACTATCGAATACAGAGTTGCTGCTTCATGCTCCCCAACAAATGGCAATCTTCCAGTTACCAATTCGTACATTACAATTCCAAATGAGTAAATATCCGAGCGCTGATCAACCATAGAACCTTCTATTTGTTCAGGAGACATATACGCGATTGTTCCAATAGTATGACTCACTTTTGTAATATTTTTTTTATCCAACTCGCGCGCAAGTCCAAAATCCATCACTTTTACAGTGCCCGATTCATTCACCATGATATTCTCGGATTTAATATCCCGATGAACAATATTATTGCTATGGGCAGCCTTAATTCCGTTTAGGGTTTCAATCGCGATATCTACTATTTCATCTTGAGATAAAACTTCATTTTTAATTTTTTCTTTAAGGGTTTTGCCTTGAATACACTCCATTGCAATAAAGTTATATTTTCCATCACGGCCAATTTCATAAATAGTAGTTATATTGGGATGATTAAGCTGTGAAGCAGAACGTGCTTCCTGATATAACCGTTCCAGGTCCTCAGTGTTCTCTATTAAATGCGGTGAAACAAATTTAAGTGCAACAGTTCGTTTTAGAGCAACATCTTCAGCTTTATAAACAACTCCCCTTCCGCCTTCACCAATTTTGCTTATGATTTTATAATGGGATATTGTTTTGCCGATCATAACACTTAATTTAGATTTTTTTGATTACTACCATTGTGCCATCATCGCTTTGTGGTACATCTTTGCTAAATGTTTTTACTTTTTCAAACACATTAGCAATTAATTTTTCTGCAGAAAACTTGATATTTTCTTTTACTATGTCCATTAATCTTTCCTCACCAAACTCTTTATTTTTTTCATTGAGAGCTTCAGTAATTCCATCAGAATAAATAATTATAGTATCACCAGCATTCATTTTTACGGAATCTTCTTCATATTGAACTTCTTCCATGAACCCTAATACTGTACCACCTTTTAATAGTCTTGTTACTTTTTTATTTGTATCAATTAAAAAAGGTGGATCATGGCCGGCATTAGAGAAAAACAAAGTGTTATTTGACGAATCTAATATTCCATAAAACAGTGTTGCAAATTTATGCAGATCGGTACTGCGGTATAATAATTTATTTGCTCTCGTTAAGCATTCTCCTGCTGAATTGGTAAACAACGCTTGCCCTCTTAATGTTGCCTGTAAATTCGCCATCAGCATCGCAGCGGGCATACCCTTGCCAGAAATATCCCCTAAACATATTACATTTCGATTATCATCAATATTAATAAAATCAAAATAATCCCCGCCCACTTCCTTGGCAGGAGTACTTTTTCCTGCAACATCAAATCCCCTAATTTTTGGTTTAGATTTCGGTAGCAGAAATGATTGTATATCACTAGCCACCCTTAGTTCTTCTTCAATCTTTTTTAGAGTTTTTTCTTCATCGTAAAGTCTTGCATTTTCTACTACTTGGGCCGACTGCGCTGCAATAATTGATAACATTCTTTGATCTTCTGCGGTAAAACCCTCATCATTCATTTTGTTAAATACATTTAGGACACCGATCAATTTCCCTTTTGTTTTCAGTGGTGCACAAAGCAAGGAATTTATCGGAAAATCTTCACCAGAAAGGTTGGTAAATCTATTGTCTTCGCTCAAATTATTTATGAGTAGCGGTTTTTGATTTTTAATCATCCAACCTGATAATTGGACACCAAAGTGATATGGAACAACATCCGAGCTAGTGTCCACTTCACGGACTATGGTATGGAATTGATCATTAGTTTCAGTATGGTCAAGTAGCATAATTGCCCCTTGTTCAACATTTAGATGATTAACGCACTCGCGTACAATCAATCCAATAACTTGATCTAAATCATAGGTTGCGCTGACAGCAGTAGCAATATCATTTAGAACTGAAAGTTCTTTGACCGCTAATTTCAGTTTTTGAATTTCAGTTAAGTCATTCACAACAATTGAGAATGCCTTTTATTATTTTATTGCTGCTATTGCTTCATCGACGCTATCGTAGTTCTCCAATACTTTAATGATCTGTGTAAACATAAAAACACTGCGGATTTTTCTTGTGGCACGAGCTACTTTTAAATCACCACCGTTATCTTTTAGTGATGTATAGGAAGCTAATAGGGCTCCAAGTCCGGTACTCCCGAACCATGTAATTTTGCCCATATCTATTACCACCTTCGTTTTACCTTGTTTTATTAGGTTTTTAACATAATCATGCAAACTTGTACTTTTCCCGTCTAGCATCATTTTACCGGATAATGTTAATATAATAACTCCGTCTTTTTCTGATTCATTGATTCGCATAAAGATACTCCTATTGCTTATTTATCAATTTCTTTTCAATAATTAATTCATTCATATTGTTAGATTTTCTTAGATATTCTACTGAATCCATTAGCGTTTTTATTAATGGAATTCCCAATCCTCCATCTTTATACTTAAGAAAATCTTGTTCAATCGAAAACGATTCTTTATCTGTTATTTCAAATTCTTTCCCGTAGTTTATGACAATTGCTTTGATGCTTTGGTTGCCATAAATTAATCTTAATTCACATATTGATTTATTTTTTCTTTTTGATCCATACCGAAAGGCATTATGACATGCCTCTAAAATGGCCATTTCAATAATATCAACTTCTTCATCATTATTGCAATAGCAACGACAGAATTTGATTATAGATTTCCGAGCTAACTCCAAATCGTTGAAGTTATTAAAATAAAAATTTTGCTTCGGCTTTTGTACATTCATTTGAGAGGTCAAATTAAGTGTTTTAATTTATTTTTCTAATATTTTTTTAAAATAATACTGAAACTATAAATTTTACACTATTTTTGATTGATAAATATCATGCAAACGTAGAAGTCCAATACATTTATCATTATTTTTATCTAATACTGGTAAAACTGAAATTTGTGAAATCCTATCTTCCATCAAGGTGACAGCTTCTTGCAAAAGAGCATCGGAATAAATAAATATCGGCTTTTTATTCATCACATCAGATACCTTTAACTCATTGATATTGCCATTCTTTGCAAACCCGCGTCGTAGATCACCATCCGTAATTATTCCAAGTAATTTATTTGAACCATCGGATACAATTGCTGCACCTTGCGGTCTTTTGGTCATTAATAATACAGCTTCCTTAATACTATGTTCCGGAGATACAACTGCAACTTTACTAAGCGGAGTCATAATATCTTTTACCAGCAATTTGAGCCTTCTCCCTAAATTGCCTCCCGGATGAAATCGAGCAAAATCTTTATGATTAAACTTTTTAGCGGTCATAAGTACTGCTGCTAAGGCATCGCCTATTGCCATGGT
>RRYU01009880.1_pt1 | contig 44075 bp, 44 predicted proteins | sample 2162651 | NCBI WGS metagenome assembly RRYU01 (sample SAMN10267283, study PRJNA491782) | microbial mat metagenome | isolation source: biomat in the production well | place: Japan: Minami-Kanto gas field, natural gas well KTG3 | collected 2017-06
TGAAGGAGCACGGGAATGCTTGGTAAATTCGTGGGGATCCCTCAGACTCTGACCATTATTGTAAGCAACGTTAATAGTGCCGCTTTGTGAATTGCCACTTACACTCATCGTCCCTGTCCACCACCCTGGCTGGCGCTACCCCATGCCATGGTCTGATCCCCGTATTGATTACTTGAACTACCCGAGTAACCCGCTTCGGTATAGTCCATATAGGTTCCATCGGCACACAGACCGATTCTTCTTTCGGTAGAACTCGCATAGCCCCACCATTTTCCTGCAATTTCTCCCTGAAGTTGTGGATCATTAGGGCCTTTCGGTGCTGCACCAGCTACACCGGATTGTTCAATGGCCTTCGCGATTGTTGCCAGTTTGTTCTGACTCTCTGCAAACTTGTTACTATTTTCACGCCAGGATATCAGTTTGTTATCGGCAGAGAATTCCAAATCCATCGGAACATTTCCCCGCCATTGCTGATGTAGCCAGAATGTTGCTACTCTTTTATTGTTTACGAACTGTGCTGTTTCTGGCTCGCCTAATAGTTTCACAACTTCACTATAATCCATACCGGGCTGAAGTGTGTTTACCTTCTTAACAGAATCAAAACCTCCTGATACACATCCAGTAAACAGGAAAGCAGCTAATAAAGCGGGAATCACTGTAGTTCTTCCACGTTGAAGTAGCACATAAGAATTCATGACTACTTTTAATACGAATCTTTGACAAATCATTTTCACCACTCCTTTTGTAAAGAATTATCACTTTCGTTATTACTCCAATTGACATGAAGAATCAATTATTAACAACAGAATGGATCTTTCAGTGAGAGAAAAAGCAGTCTGCAGTGTCGTCTGTAGCTAAGACCTGAATTAATCAAACCCCATACATTTCCCTGTATGCAACCACCTTATCCTTGTACTCCGCCATCTCTTCATTGCCCTCAAGATACTCCAGCAGATCTGCCAATGTGATAATGCTCGCCACCTGCAATCCATACTGACTTTCAACTTCCTGAATCGCTGAAGTCTCACCTTTGCCACGTTCCTGCCGATCCAGTGCAATCACCACACCGGCTGCCTTGGCGCCAGCAGCGTCAATGATATCCATTGATTCACGTATCGCAGTACCTGCGGTGATCACATCGTCGATAATCATGATGTTTCCCTGAAGTGGCGCACCCACAAGATTACCTCCCTCGCCATGATCCTTCGCCTCTTTGCGATTAAAGCAATACGGGGTGTTTACTTTAAAATGAGTAAATAGAGATACCGCAGCGGTCGTCGCCAGCGGAATGCCTTTGTAGGCCGGACCAAACAACACATCAAATTGAATCCCGGATTCATGGATCGCATTGGCATAAAATCGCCCCAGCTCTGCTAGCTGGGCGCCACTGTTAAAGAGGCCGGCATTAAAAAAGTAAGGGCTGATACGACCTGACTTCAGGGTGAACTCGCCAAAACGTAGTACACCATTGTTAATCGCAAACTCGATAAATTCACGTTTGTATTCCAGCATGTTCGCCTCTTTTACATATCAGGGTGGATTAAAGGTGGCATTGTAACAAAACCTATAGCAATTGGCTTATCAACACCCACAGAATAAATATCTACGAATTGCTTTTTTTAACTTTCACAAGTGATGATTATTCAACAGACTCTATTGCATGAGCATGGGTTAAACGTATCAATGGTGCACCCTTGCTCCAGTGTACCCATCCACGCACAGTGATCGTTTTACCTTTTAAGCGTGATGGCAGTTTGCCACTTTTCTGAAAGCTCGAAAGATGCTCGTTACGAATCAATACTTTTACCTTGTTACCAAAATCGAGTATCCATGCAGTGCGTTTTTTTTCTATTGCTTTCACCTCCCCTTTCAAGCGGCGAAACCTGTTGCGCGATTTAAACGCTTCATCAATCGGAGCAACGTCAAACTGTGTTAATCTCCAAATCCCTTTTTGGCTAATCCTGGCTTTTCGTTCTGCACTAAAATAGTCGTCAATTTTGGTGATGTTAGGTAACTTGATCACGGCATGAGCATGTCCCTGTTCCAGCATTCCCTGATTGATATTCTCTCCGTTTTCATCAATAAGGTGCGCCAGTAAACGCTTGTATTTATCCTGTTGCTCGAGGTCAAACTCTAACCGAACCTTTTTACCCTCAATACGCTTTTTCAAAAAGGCTGTTGCCTCTTCTCCTCCCTCTTGTCCCGGCTGATTTCTATGAGCAATTTCAGGAGCATTAATACCGATCAGACGCACATGCCGACCATCTTTTAATATGACTGTATCCCCATCAATCACCTTTGCCACAATGGCATAACCACGACCTGCATCAAGCTCTATTTTTTGGGCATCGACACTATCTGTTTGATCACCATAATGAGTATTCCCTGCCTCATCCTGCCAGCGATAGACCGGTTTTGCAGCGGATGTCGTCATCATCAACAGGGAAAGGAGTAGCAGCAGATGTTTCATATGGTTTAGTCACAAAATTAAAGCCTAAAAGATACATCATCGCGCTCAATTAACGAACTAATTTAAGTGCCCGGACATTTGATCTGTGATAAAGGTTCGGCTCTGGCGTGACTCATGCTAGAATTGCCGCCTTTTCAAACAGTTACCTTTTTAAAATCGCCATGACACGAAACTATACCGGTAAGCAGAGCCAACAACTTGTCAATGCACTAAATGATCGCATCCTGATCCTCGATGGCGCAATGGGCACCATGATCCAGCGCTACAAGCTTCAGGAGGCCGACTATCGCGGAGAGCGTTTTGCCGACTGGAAATCAGATCTCAAGGGTAACAACGATCTGCTGAACCTGACTCAACCCCATATCATTCAGGAGATCCATGAGGCCTATCTGGATGCAGGTGCCGACATCATTGAAACCAATACCTTTAATGCAACCACGGTCTCGATGGAAGACTATGGGATGCAGGCTTTGGTAACAGAGCTAAATATTGCAGGTGCCCGAGTTGCCCGCGCCGCTGCAGATAAATTCGCCACAGCCGATCGCCCGCGCTTTGTTGCCGGCGTTCTTGGTCCAACAGGTAAAACCTGCTCAATCTCCCCTGATGTCAATGATCCGGGCAAACGTAATATCAATTTTGATCAACTGGTAGTCGCATACTCTCAGGCAACTCACGGGCTGATTGAAGGTGGTGCAGATATCATTCTGATAGAAACCATCTTTGATACCTTAAATGCCAAAGCTGCGATTTATGCAGTTCAGGAGGTATTTGAAGCCCTGGGTATCGAGTTACCGATTATGATATCCGGTACACTTGCTGACGCCTCCGGGCGAACCCTCTCCGGTCAAACGGCTGAAGCATTCTGGAACTCACTCAGTCATGCCAACCCCATCAGCTTCGGCTTTAACTGTGCACTGGGTGCAGGTGAGCTGCGCCAGTATGTAGAAGAGGTTTCCAAAATCGTCACCTGTCGGGTCAATGTTCACCCCAATGCCGGTCTGCCAAATGCCTTCGGTGGTTATGATGAGACCCCGCAGATGATGGCAGAACAGTTAGGTGAATGGGCTCAGTCCGGCTTTTTGAATATTGTCGGTGGCTGTTGTGGCACTAACCCGGACACTATTAGCGCTATTGCCAGTGCCGTTGCCCCATTCCCGCCGCGTCAGATCCCGAATGTGGAAAATGAGTGCCGTCTCTCCGGATTGGAGCCATTTAACATTGGCAAGGATTCACTGTTTGTGAATGTTGGTGAGCGAGCCAATGTCACTGGATCAGCAATGTTTAAACGCCTGATCCTTGAAGAGAAGTACGAGCAGGCACTGTCAGTCTGTCAGGCACAGGTTGAGGATGGCGCACAAATCATCGACATCAACATGGACGAGGCAATGCTTGATGGCGAGAAGGCAATGGTCACCTTCCTGAACCTGATAGCCTCAGAGCCGGATATTGCCCGGGTACCGATTATGCTCGACTCTTCCAAATGGGAGATCATCGAAGCTGGTCTAAAATGTATCCAGGGCAAAGGAGTGGTGAACTCGATCTCACTGAAAGAGGGTGAGGAGAAGTTCAAACATCACGCCAGGCTGTTACGCCGTTATGGTGCTGCGGTCATCGTGATGGCCTTCGATGAGACAGGTCAGGCCGACACCTATGAGCGCAAGATTGAGATCTGTAAACGCTCTTATGACATTCTGGTTAATGAAGTTGGCTACCCGGCTGAAGATATTATCTTTGACCCTAACATCTTTGCGGTAGCAACCGGCATAGATGAGCACAACAACTACGCGGTCGACTTTATTGAGGCAACCGGTTGGATCAAGCAAAACCTGCCACACGCAATGATCTCCGGTGGCGTATCCAACGTCAGTTTCTCCTTCCGTGGTAACAATCCGGTACGTGAGGCGATCCATTCCGTCTTTCTCTACCATGCCATCAAACAGGGAATGACGATGGGTATTGTGAATGCCGGAATGTTATCCGTTTATGACGATCTACCTGCTGAGCTGCGCGATACCGTTGAGGATGTGGTACTAAATCGTTCGCCGGAAGCCACAGATAAATTGCTTGCGATTGCGGATAACTATCGTGGTGATGGTTCAGCCGGTGCAAAAAAAGAAGATCTGGAGTGGCGAAGCTGGGAAGTTGCAAAGCGTATTGAACACGCCATGGTCAAAGGCATTGATGCCTTTATCGTTGAAGATACTGAAGAGGCACGTTTGAGCTTTGCAGAGCCCATTGAAGTGATCGAAGGCCCACTAATGGCTGGTATGAATACCGTGGGTGACCTATTTGGTGATGGCAAAATGTTCCTGCCACAAGTGGTGAAATCCGCTCGTGTTATGAAAAAAGCCGTCGCCCACCTGCTACCATTTATTGAAGCCTCCAAGGGCGAAGGCACTCAGAGTAATGGCAAGATTCTGATGGCAACGGTTAAAGGCGATGTTCACGACATTGGTAAAAACATCGTCGGTGTAGTACTGCAATGTAATAACTTTGAAGTGATCGATCTGGGTGTAATGGTGCCTGCCAATACCATCCTTGAAGAGGCGAAAAAACATAATGTCGATATTATTGGACTCTCCGGTTTGATTACACCATCTCTCGAAGAGATGGAGCATATCGCCAAAGAGATGCAACGCCTCGACTACAAAATGCCGATCATGCTTGGTGGTGCAACCACCTCCAAGGCTCATACCGCAGTCAAGATCGATCCGCACTATGCTGAGCCCACTATCTGGGTCAAGGATGCCTCACGCGCGGTAGGTGTGGCACAAAATCTGATCAGTAAGGATTTTCGGGCAAAGTTTGTTGAAGATATTAAAACTGAGTATAAACAGGTACGTACCGCCCATGCAGATCGTCAGGGCAAAACAACACTGATCAGCCTTGAACAGGCACGTGAAAACAAGGTTGCGATTGAATGGGATAGCTATACCCCACCAGTACCGGTAATGATTGATAATCCTGCTGCTTTTGCTGATGAGCTATCTATCGATACCTCCGGCTCTGGCGCCATTATTACCTTTGATAACATTGATATTAATGAACTAACACCATTTATCGACTGGACCTTCTTTTTCCATGCGTGGGAGTTAAAAGGGCGTTACCCACAGATCCTTGATGATGCTGAAAAGGGCGAAGAGGCGCGCAAGCTGTTCGCGGATGCACAGGCAATGCTTACAGAGATAGTCAATGATAAGTGGCTTGGCGCTAAAGCGGTGGTAGGACTATTCCCCGCTAACAGTGACGATGACGATCTGGTGGTGTGGAACCAAACTGGAAAAGCTGAACGCCTGCACTTCCTACGCCAGCAGAAGAAACAGCCCAGGGACATGCCTAACTACTGCCTTGCCGATTTTGTTGCACCCGTTGAATTATCAAAACAGGACTTTATCGGAATGTTCGCCTGTACTGCCGGTTTAGGTATTGATAAACGGGTCAAGTCATTTGAAGCCGAGCATGATGACTATAGTGCCATTATGTTAAAGGCCATCGCTGACCGTCTTGCCGAGGCACTGGCAGAATGGTTACACCTGAAGGTACGCAAGGAGATTTGGGGACATAGTCCGGATGAGTCACTCAGTAATGAAGAGTTAATCAATGAAAAGTACAGTGGTATCCGCCCTGCCTTGGGTTACCCGGCTTCTCCCGATCACACCGAAAAGGATATCCTCTGGAGTATGTTGGATGTTGAAAAGCGCACCGGGATCTGGCTAACCGAATCAAAAGCGATGGTGCCAACCGCTGCGGTATCTGGTCTCTACTTCAGCCATCCTGAATCGAAATACTTTGCTATTAGCAAGATTGGCAGGGATCAGATCGAGAATTATGCCGAGCGCAAGGATATGGAAGTCAGTGAGGTTGAGCGCTGGTTATCGCAAAACCTGGGCTATTAACCACTAATAAGCTTCGTTCTGTTAGCACGGATATTTTTTGATTGTGAAGCACGACGCAAATTACACTTTGCGTCGTAGCGTCCCTAAAAAATTCCGGTTCGACTTAGTCTGGAATTTCTTTAAATAATCTCCCCACAAAGTACAATTCACTTGCTGTATCAATTGACAGGCATCATAGTTACCGTCTGATAACAGGAGGCAATGATGACTGTGCAAACAACCATTTTAAATAAAGAATTTGGTATCCCGAATCAACTCAGCTTTGAAGATGCCGGTGATGGCTTCATAATCATTAAAGTTGATAATGAGTACTGTACTGCCTCTGTTGCCTTACAGGGTGCTCATTTGATGACATGGCAGCCTAAAGGGGCTGAGCCAGTGATCTGGATGTCGCCTGTCGCTAAACTTGCCACAGGCAAATCAATTCGTGGTGGTGTACCTATCTGTTGGCCCTGGTTTGGCCCACATGCCTATGAGCCAACCTTCCCTGGGCATGGTTTTGCCCGCACCACTGCCTGGCATGTAACCGCTACCCAGGCTCTTGATAATGGGAATACCCGTATCAGCTTTGAAGTAAGCGAAATCAATCAGGAGCAATGGACTTATCAAGCACCGGCACAAATGACGATGGTTATCGGTAAAACCCTGGAGCTTGAGTTAAGCACCTGTAATCGTAGCGATGAGGTGATCACGGTAGGTGATGCACTGCATACCTACTTTACAGTGGGTGATGTCCGTCAAATATCCATTAAAGGTCTGGATGGCTGTGAGTTTATCGACAAGGTCGATAGTGGTGATCGCAAGAACCAGCACGGTGATATTACCATTGCACAAGAGGTTGATCGTATCTACCTTGATCAGGGACAGGATGTAGTGATCCATGATCCGGTACTGAATCGTGATATTCACATCGAAAAGCGCAACAGCCACTCAACAATTGTCTGGAATCCATGGATAGATAAATGTATCCAGATGGGTGATTTCGGCTCTGATGATGGCTACCTGAAGATGGTCTGTGTGGAAAGTGCCAACGCCGCTGATGATGTAGTACAGCTTCAACCGGGTGAGTGTCACCGTTTGTGGGTTAGATATAGTCTGTAACCAGCGACAGCTACGATTATTGTTTACGTCCCTTTTCCCGTTGCAGACACTGTTGTTCCTTATGAGCCTTGATCCGTTTCTGGCGTAGCTCCATAAACTTGAGCGCCTGAACCGCAGTCACAATAGTGCCGATGAAAAACAGGATGATGATAATGACTATTTTCATAAGTGATTATATCATTCTGCCAGTTTATCTTTTGAATGTTGTATCAAATGACTTAATAAGGCTTCCACTGGCATAGGGTAAGCCAGATAATTTCCCTGTACCTGATCACAGTGCATCTCTTTTAGCTGCTGATAAACAAGCTTTTGTTCCACTCCTTCTGCGATCACCTTGTATCCCAGTTTATGGCTTAAAGTGATAATAGATTCAACAATGGATCTTCGGTTGATCTCCTCCAGTGACTCTTTGACAAACAACTGATCAATTTTTATCCGACTGATCTTGAATAGGGATAGATAACTAAGTGATGACTGTCCTGTACCAAAATCATCTAATGAGATCTGGACACCAGAATCAAACAAGCTTTGCAGATTATCTCTGGCAGTATCCACATGCATCATTAACGATGTTTCGGTGATCTCTAAATCAAGATGATCCAGCGGTAACGCAGATTGATTCACAATTGAAATCAGCTTATCTGCAAAACGTTTTCGCCCTATCACTTGTGCAGAAATATTAACTCCAATATTCAAGTGTCCAAATCCATGATCTGACAGTTGTTGATAAAGACGACAGGCCTCTTCCACTGTCCAGTAAGTGATTTTACGGATTAACTCACTTTTTTCTGCAATGGGAATAAATTCACCGGGAGATAACCACTCACCCTGTTCATTTGGCCAGCGAATTAATGTCTCGACTCCGATAATTTCCCCTGTGTGTAGATCGTATTGCGGTTGTAACCAGAGTTTAAACGGATTTGTTTCAACCGCATCATATAGTTGTTGCACTATCATTGAGTGGCGGTGTGCCCGAGTCCTTATCCCTTTTTTGTATGTTCCATAATGTGAATCCGACTGCTTAATAACTTCATCCAGAATCAGATCTGCTTTTTCCAGCACTTCCTGAGGCATATCTTCCTCAGGTATTATCTTTACGACACCCACGCTTGGTTTTAGATAGACTTTATGTCCATTATGCTCGACCGGATTGTTAAGAATACGGTAAATGCGTTTACCCACTTCACTGGCATCCCAACCCGTTTGACTTTGGTCGATGAACAATAGTTTAAATTGATGAATATTAATAACGACCACTGATGCCAGTCTGGGGATCTGTTCTAATAACTGCTGAGCAAACTGCTTTCTGATCTGATCAATATCTTTTTGCACAAGCTGTCCAACAAGATCATGCAGGTTCCCTAAATCGATTGCCGCAACAAAGGCATGATTGCCCTCAGTAGAGCGCAGGTATGATTCCAGTCTCGCTTCAAGATATTTGATATTGGGCAGATTGGTTGTTTCATCAAAATATGACAATGAAGTTATTTTCTCGTCATCTCTGGCTTTAATTGATTCATCATGAATGATCGCTGTAAACGACGATGCACCCCCAAGAACCAGTTCACTAATGGTTATAGTGGCATTAAACAGTTCACCATTACGACGCATTGCCAGAACACTGCGTTCCTTGCCCATCACATGAGTTACTTTAGTTTGGTGGTAGTGTTGTATATACAAGTGATGATTTTTTCTGTCTGGATCCGGCATCAGGATTGCAACATTCTGCCCAAAAATCTCATCATGGGTATAACCGAACATCTGTTGTGCTGCACGATTAAATAATTCAATATATCCCTGATTATCGCTAACTACAATCGCATCACTAGAACTATCAAGTATCTGATTGACAAGCGAGCGATCTTCCTTTGAAAGAATCAATTGAGCCAGTATATCTGTATTAAGAAATTTCATGATCAACTAATCCTGATCCCAAATCTTATTTTAGCTTTACATTCTTAGAACAGTACACTATTTTTAAATCCGCCATGAATTTTTTAATAGAACTCCGTTCAACCATATTTACAATATTAATAAGCATACATTCAAAAACGAGCTTTTCAGGGTAAAAACATGCAAAATTCCAACTGGTTTGAGTCATTCAAGATTGGTGTTCCAATTATCGACTCTGATCATCTTAGTCTGTTTAACGAAATTCACAAACTTCAACACCATATCAATCAGGGAGCGTCCTACTCTGTACTGGAAGAATCTATACATTTTCTATACCAGTATGTAGGTGCACATTTTGCTCGAGAAGAGCAACTCATGTTAGAGAAAAACTATCCCAAATATGCGCAACACAAGGCAATGCACCACCATCTTAAAAAGGTCGTCTATGCAATAGAGTATATTTTCAGAAACTCACCGGAAAAGGTTGATCAAGACAAACTCCAGGAATTTCTTGAGCACTGGCTTAAAAATCATATTCTAGGTGTGGATATCGAGCTTGAACCATACATCAATGGCCCTTTCAATAAAGGGGATAATCTTAAAATTCATCCGCATATAGAAGATGAGATTAGACCTGAAGAAGAGATAGTAGATATCAGCTTAAGCGTTCCTGCAAATAAAATAGACGTACTCACAAAATGTGCATTCATCCTCTCTCAACAAACACCCGAAGCACATGATCTTGAGGATGTAGCAACAAAGGCTGTCGGAATGACTATGGAGGAAGCTGAAAAACTCGCTGCAAAGATTTTAAATGATTAATCTCTACTTAACCTGAGCGATTATAAGACTGAAATATTTCTCTATTTCATCCATTTTACTATCGCGAATCAAGTGCCCGAGATCAACCAGTTTTGCTGACAGGTTATTATCTTCTAATTGCACATTTACATAGCGTCTTAATGCAACACGAGCATCATCAAAAGCCATCGCATTTGAAGCCGATGGATTATTCAGAAAGTTTTCACCAGACTCCCTGAACAAGGTGACAGGTGAGGGGCTATTGAGTAATGACATTATCAACCTCGCATATTATCTATATCAATAACAGACGAATAAATTCTTTTCGCAATTATATCAGTGTCTACTTAATCGTGATAAGGAGTATCTGACAAAGCAGATATTATTCCTTTAGTACAAAGATGTACCAACAAAATCACACTTTGTGTCGCTACGACCCTGAGAAGTCATGGATAGGCTTATTCACGGTTTCCTCAAATATTTTTTAGTGGATAGCATTATTCTCAATCAAGCTATGGATTGCCATAGTCTGAATGTAAATAGTTTACAATACGCGACTCCAGCCAGTAATCAGGATGAAACGGATTCTTTCCACCGATAAATCCCACATGTCCTCCTCGATCACTTAGCTCTAATGTGACATATTCTGAGAGTTCATCCTCCACAGGAATAGTCGTAGGAAACATGAACGGGTCATCTTTTGCGTGAAGTATCAAGGTGGGTGTTTTGATATATTTAAGAAATGACCTGCAACTACAGCGCGCATAGTAGTCGTCAACCCCATAAAACCCATTTAGAGGTGCTGTCACCTGATCATCAAATAACTTGAATGTGTTTAATACCTTTACATCATCGACCTGAAGAGGAGATCTTTGTCCGGTGAATTTTTCTGTAAATTTTTTATGTAATAGTCGAAGTAGATATGCCTGATAAATTCTTGAAAATCCCATCTCCAGTTTTTCAGCACAATCATTTAATAAAAAAGGAACCGATACCGCAACCGCCCGTTGTACCAGTGATTGCGACTGTTGCTCCCCAAGCCATTTAAGTAGCAGGTTACCTCCTAATGAAAAACCAACTACCGTATCAATACCTGCGCCGATTTTGGTATATATATGCTGAACAACCGTAGTCAGATCTTCCGTTTTACCTGAGTGATAACTATAGGGTTGACGATTGTGCCGCCCACTACATCCGCGTAAATGCATAAAAACTGCTTGGTATCCTGCCTGATTGATTGCATACATTAATCCCTTGGCATAATGTGAATCGATACAGCCCTCCAGTCCATGAATGATTAACACTATCGGCTTTCCATCATCGCCACTCCAGACAAGGTCAAGGAAATCATCATCCGGTGTTGCAACTTCTTCCCATTGGTACTCAAGTCGTAAAAAACGTCGAAACAGCACCGGCCAGAAGGTCTGTAAATGGCCGTTGCTTAACCACCAGGCCGGTTTAAATTGACTACTAACAATCATACAGACCGGGACGGATAAGCACTTGAATCTTCCCCACCCAAAGCTTCAATCAAAGCAGGTATAAATTGTGCCAGCTCCAGTGACAGTAAGGAAAATTGTGCATCAAACAACATCAGTTCATCATCATGATCCAGCTGTTCCAGTTCACTGGTAACAATATCCTCAAACTTAAGCTGCTTTATTGTCATCTCCTGATCCAGCATAAAGCGCAAACGCTCATCCCATAATAGTGCCAATTGCGTTACCAGCTTCCCGGCTTTTAGATGTGCCTGAATTTCATCGGCATACAGATCCTGATGACGGCACCGCACAATTGCTCCTTCGTCATCAAAGCTTTTTAATTCACATGCTTCCTGTGGCTCAAACAATCCAACAGCCAGGTCATGATTTAACCAGCCAGTCATAATGGTTGCGGGATTAGACTTCAGTTGAATCGGTGATAGCTTGAATCCATCTATTAACCGGCGCAGCTGTGAGACGAGCTCTTCACTCCTTTTGGCTGAAGCTGTATCAACAACAACCAGCATGGATACCGGATCAATATAGGCATAGGTGATAGATGCTTTGGTAAAGGCTTTGGGCAATAGCTCATTAATCACATCCTCCTTTAACTCCTGACGCTGTTTACGTCCAACACTTCTCGCCTCGAGCTCTTCAATCACTTCGACTCTATTATTGACTTCATCCCGAATAACCGAAGCTGGTAAAATGCGTTCCTCCTTTTTCAAAGCCACCAACAAGCGTCCATTACTCTGGTGTGCAAACTGAAGGCTCTTTTTCCCTAACGGAGCTACCCATCCCTGACTGATATTTTCAAACGTACTGCAGGGGGAAAATGCATCCTCTTTGAGGATTTGATCCAGGGACTCAGCATTCAAAGAAAACGGTGATAGTAAGCGAAAAACACGAAGATTTTTAAACCACATTGAGGTAATTACCATTGATAAAATAAAACTTTCATTATCGACGATCTGCCGACTGTGCTCCATAAAAAAACTCAATCGTGATCACCATAGAGAAATATTCTTTTTAAATAAAATCCACCAATTCCCAAATAAACACACAAATTCAATGGCTTAGTAAGTTTTTTTAAAAAATGGGTCATTTAACCCATTGGCTAATCTCGTACTTGTGTCTATCTTTACACACAGGGAATTACATTGACGTTTGGTGATTTATAACATGGTATTTCAAATGTGTTTCAACAAGGCCGTATCTAAAGAATGCTATAGAGCTAATAGCATTCGCAATTTAGCACAATATCGAAAATATGTAACATCCCCTTCATACCATCGTCATATTGCAAAATCCCCTATGGAGGCAATAAATAATTATTGGCGGCATTTTAAACATACATAAAGAATATAAATGGATAATCTGACTAATATGCACTCTGATAATATATTTCTTACCAAAAAAGAGATTGAGGTTTTAGACTTAATTGCCTCAGGTAATACATATGATCAAATTGCAAAAAAGATGCAGGTTGGTATCAGCACAGTCAGAAAGCATGTTTCAAGCTCAATAAAAAAACTCGATGCTAAAAATAGTACACACGCATGTGCACTTGCTGTTAAGCACAAAATCATTTTTCACCAGCGGTAAAAAAATGGGCATCTGGCAGTAAAAATTGAATATACAGGCAATCATACACACTGAACGAGACGTATAATTCAAACTGGGATTTATTATGGAAGAATCAAGTATTGATGGTGAAATTGATCATATATCTAATCATACATTACAACTTAAAAGCGTTATCGTTGATCAAATCAACCAGGGGGTTATCATTATTAACTCTCGACGTAGAATTTGTTATGCCAATATAGCATTTCAAAAAATGTCTGGTTATACCCTTAACGACATTATAGGAAAATCAACACTTCTATTTTCAACATCCACACATCATGATCATTTCTACAGAGTAATGTGGAAATCTCTAAAAAGAAAAGGCTCATGGGAAGGTGAAGTCTGGGAAAATAACGCAAAGGGTCAACCCTACCCCGTCACGCTGAAGATCTCCAGCTATCATGAAAATGGTGAAATCTATTATATAGGCATCTGTTCTGAACTCACTCAACTCAGACAAAAGCATGAAGAACTACATAAACTCGCCTACTATGATGGTATAACTTCTCTACCTAACAAGCAGTTATTTTACCAACACCTAAATACCACTATTGCACAGTCTCGCAGATATAATCATGGTTTCGCACTCTTTTATCTCGACATTGATAATTTCAAATGTATCAATGATTACTATGGGCATGCAACGGGGGATCACATACTTATGAGTGTCTGTAAACGAATAGGGAATGTCATTCGTGAAGTCGATTTTTTTGCCCGCATTGGTGGCGATGAGTTTTCAATCATTCTGCCTCAAATCCAATCCGCAGAACACTCTGAAAAGGTCGCCGAGAAAATAACCAAAATACTCTCAAAACCATTTACAATAAAGAAAAGAAACATCAAGGCAACTACAAGTATTGGAATCTGCCATTTTCCCTCTAATGGCACCAAACCAGAGCAACTGCTCCATAATGCTGATATCGCAATGTATCATGCCAAAAGCAAAGGCAAAAACAGCTATCAATTCTTTAGCAATAACTCCAGGCGAAATACTCCAAATACCACTAGAGACAACAAACATCCCTTGTTTCAGATGTTGTAATCAGGATTTAATAGTCTTCATTTAGCTATCAAAACCAACACCCAATATCAAAATTGTACTCCATGGATTTTGCACTTCAAAAAACCACAAGACATTAAGACAATACATATTTATCTTAAATGTGCGCAGACAATAACCCATGAAACCGTTATTCTTCTGTAATGAAAAAAGAATATATTGACAACATAGAAGCACTACAGGACTTTTGCAGTGCCATCAAAACTGCACCCTGGATCGCCCTCGATACCGAGTTTATGCGTGAAACCACCTACTACCCGATTCTCTGTTTAATTCAGGTAGGCACTCAAGAACAATGTGCATGCATCGATCCCCTTAAATTAGACCATATCGAACCGTTACTTGATCTCATCTATCAACCTGAGATGGTCAAGGTTCTTCATGCATCACGCCAGGATATGGAGATTTTCTTTAACCAACGTGGCACGCTTCCACAAAATATTTTTGATACCCAAATCGCTGCGCCTCTACTTGGCTATCAGGATCAAATTGGATATGGAAAGTTGGTGGAAGAGCTATTGGGAGTGAAGCTGGAAAAGAGCCATTCACGCGCAGACTGGTCGCACAGACCATTATCAAGCGCTGAAATCGACTATGCCGCAGATGATGTGATCTATCTTGCACAACTCTACCCGAAAATGGTTACAGCACTTAAAGAAAAAAACAGACTCGAATGGCTGAATAATGACTTCATGGCCCTTTCATCCAGTGAGCTTTATACCAATAATCCGGATGAGATGTGGCTTAAAGTAAAAGCGGCGAATCGCTTAAACGGCAAACAACTCTCCATTGTGCAGCACCTTGCAAAATGGCGTGAAATGACCGCAATCAAGGAAAATCGTCCTCGTAACCGCCTTATGCGAGATGATGCCTTACTTGATATTGCTCGAATGCACCCTTCCAATACCGATGTCCTGGCACGGATTCGGGGCTTACATGAACGTGTCGTACATCGACATGGGAATGAGATCATAGCCCTTATTCAACATGCCATTAAACAAAAACCATTACCCAAGCCGGATCTGTTAATACCTGAAAAACCAACGCCTCATCAGGATGCCATTATCGAACTCTTAACCGCTGTGGTTCATTTACGAGCCATTGAGAATGAGTTGAGTACAGCCCAGCTTGCCCCTAAAAAAGAGATTCAGAAACTGGTGTTGGGTCAAGATAGTGCTCTGCTCAAAGGCTGGCGTAAATCAATGATAGGAGAGGAGCTGGTTAATATATTAAACGGTGAACATGCGTTAAAAATCAAACAGGATCGACTAATAATTTGTTAACTCCTGTGATTTAAATAGGATATTCAATATGCATTTAAAAATTATCATAATTACAATCATGCTTTTTCTAAGCAGTCTATCAACCCACGCAAGTAGTGACACGATCCGGATAAAAACCGTAACCACGATAGAAAATGGTAACTGGTATCCTCTAGGTATTCGCGACATGAAAGCTGCTGCAGTGGATACAGCGCTGGCGCAGCTAACCAACAGTGGACGTTTCATTATTAGTGATCATGATGATACCGATGCTTCTATTCATTTTTCAATTTCGTTACTTGGCCCGGCTGAAATTGTAAAATTGACGATTGCTTTTTCATCCGAAACCTCTGCAAATTATATTGCTACTGTTTCACAAGAGGTTAGTAATCTAGATCATCAAGGCATTTATCATGCTTTTGAGTATATTGGCAAAGAAGCAGCATTACAGTTAGTGGCTAAACTTGATTTACAAAAGGTGGTTGCAAGCCCGCAAAGTAGTAAAGAGCTGAAGCCCTATATCCTTAAAATTCTAAAAAATCTGGAAACACTGAATAAACAAACACAACAGATTCAGTCACAAATGAAGAGTGAAACTCCAAAAGATCCAGCACCAGTGATTGATGACAAAGACTTTGTAACAATCTTTAATGAGGCACAACGCTTAAAGCGTCAACATAAATACCGTGATGCACGAGTTCTTTTCGAGCAGGTGATTAATAACCATACAGATAAGGATAATAAAACAGTCAAGCTGGCTGAGGATGAATTAATCTATGGCATACCCATATTTCAGGTCACTTCATTACAGCTTGATGCATCCAGCCATAAACCTGAAGAGATCAATGATCGCTTCAGAACCATAGACTCCTTACTACGTGAAATACTCGCAAATAATAAATATAACATCGAACGTAGTATTGCTGTTAACCGCAAGCTGGATGAGGTAGCTATTTCATTACATGCATTGGACAAGGCATTAAAAGCTCAGGCTACCGTTAGCGCAAACAATCTTAGAATGTTATTACGATCAGAATACGCCATACAGGGTGAGTGGCCAGATAAGGCTTTCATTGTGGAACAGATGCAACGCTATGCGCACGATCTGACTCTAAATGATTATCAGCTAAAGGATCACAACATAACACTTGTGCTTAAATCAGCCAGATACAACAGGACAGTCACTTTAAAGGGTGACGAGCATGGTGAGATTGTTATTGAGTAATGATATTCATAGGTAAAGTTTTACCGGCGCTTCATTTAAACGCTGGATTTGCTCTCGCAATGTAAGGATCTGATCATCCCAATAACTTTCACTATTAAACCAGGGAAAGTGCATAGGAAAGGCTGGATCTTCCCAGCGCTGTGCCAGCCAGTAGCTATAGTGAACTATACGCATAGTTCTAAGCGGTTCAATTAGCTGTAGCTCCTGCAGGTTAAAGTCATAAAACTCCTGATATCCTTCAACCAGCTCTGTTAGCTCAACGGCTACACGTTGACTTTCTCCTGATAACGATAACCACAGATCCTGTATTGCCGGGCCCATTGCACAATCGTCGGTATCGACAATGGCAATATCATCACCTCGTTGCAAAATGTTTCCCGGATGAAAATCTCCATGTATACGTAACTTCTGATACCCGGCTCCCGTAATAAAACGCTCGGATACCAGGCTTATGATTTGCTCCATTAATTGCTGGTACTGTTGTTGATGCATTGATGGAATAAACCCATTTTCGATTAAAAATTTATAGGGCGTTATTATCATTCTCTCCATCGAGATTTCACCACGATGCAGAAAGGGCTTTCTTGATCCTATGGCATGAATCCTTCCAAGCAGACGTCCTAACCAATACAACACTTCAGGATCATCAATCTCAGGAAAGCGTCCACCAACCCGTGGGTATATTGCAAAGCGAAATCCCTCCTCAAAAAAAAGGGAGTCACCCCGACCATCCACAACAGGTACAACAACCGGGATCTCTTCTTCTTTCAGTTCGTATAAAAACTGGTGCTCTTCAATGATTGCCACATCAAGCAAACGCTCCGGACGGTAGATCTTGATGACAACATACTCCCCATTTGTAAGCTCAATCTGATACACCCGGTTCTCATAGCTATTGAGTGCCAACTGCGAACCTGTCACTTCAAAACCTTTCGATTCAACCAGATCAAGCACCAGATCCGGTGTAAGGCGAGAATATGGGTGGGTGTTATTTTTCATCTGTCTATGTTATGCCTTAAAACGCATTAACAACAATCATACACAGCTTGAACAAGCAATCATATTTCTTAACACTCGCCGCTTGTGAAAATAAAAAAGTTCTAACATTATCGTGAATATAATCCTTATACTTATAAAAACTGGTTAAGAAACATCTGATAAATCCGAAAAGCCCTTTTAGTACATCGAGGCACTAACAAAACGCAATTCACAACTTGTGTCACTGTCACCAGTGAAATCTTTGACGGACTTATTCAGGGCATAACCAAAAAAGGAGGCGTTGTGAAAAGTATAAAAGCCATCGTTAAAGGTAGGGTTCAAGGTGTCTGGTATCGTGGCTCTACACAAGAAAAAGCACAGGAGATTTGTTTATCGGGGTATGTAAAAAATCTCAGCAATGGCGATGTCGAGATTGTAGCTACGGGAGAATCCACCGCAATTGAAACTCTCATTAACTGGGCCTGGCAAGGTCCACCACATGCAGTGGTTGAGCATATTGAGCTAACACCCTTAAGCGAACATTTATCAGGCCCTTTTCGAATACGTTACTAGATCTGGCAATGCTGTTTAAACCTGTTTTTCTTACACTATCTTTTACCTTCGCGTCCTGCGCTTCAATTGCAGGCACTCTGGACAACTTTGAGCGTGGAATAGGACCTGCTTCAAATAGCGATCGTGCTGATAGTAGTTTTTTTGAAACTGGCTCTGATGAGGATTGTCTTTCAGTTATGGGATGTTTAGGAGATTCCATTATCAATAATGCGAATATAGACAGCGCAACCAATGATACAAACTCCGATATAAGCCGATTTTCGTTCAATCTAGGTTCATACATTAACAATAACGAAAGAATAAATGCGCATAATTTTTCCCTTCACTTTTACTCATATGAAGTCCGCATCAATTTTGAGGTTCTTAAATATACAGAAGAGCCAATCAATGACACTATGCGCGTGATTTATCTATCTGCATCCATACCTCACTTGCTCTTATCATCCATTAACACGGAGTATTTGATAGGTGGAACTATGGTTCAAGGAAATGCTGTAAGTCAAGGCATTATGCTCGCATACACTATCCGCTTTCCGCTTAAACATTTTTTTGCCATCTACCTCAATCCACGGCTCTCGGTGATTAATACAAACATTATGACCGATATAAAAAGTGGTATTAGCCTTGTTTTTAACTCTGTTACGCTTACTACCGGAATTCGCACATTAAAGGTAGATGATACTGATATTAGCAACAGTTTTATCGATTTTACTTTACGATTTTAGCTCTATTGAAAAACTGAAAATAAACATGCATTCACCAACCCACTTTATACCGGTAACTACACATCCACAGATTGAGGACGTTGCAACGCTGGCGCAACAAATCTGGCAACAGCACTTTACTCCGATTATCGGCTCTGCCCAGGTTGCGTATATGCTGGATAAATTCCAATCAACCAAAGCGATATCTCATCAAATAGATCACGAACAATTCCTCTACTATCTGCTTAAACGAAATGGGATTGCAGTTGGGTATACCGGTTTTAAATTACATAATGATCTGCTTTTTTTAAGCAAGCTATATATTCACGCAGATTATCGCCGACAGGGTGTGGGGCGGGCAGCCATTGAGTTTATTACTAGCAAAGCGAAAAAGGCAGGGGCTTCTTTTATTCGACTGACAGTCAACCGCCACAATCTTGTCACCATCAAGGCATATAAACGCTGCGGCTTTGTAATTGCTGATGAGGTGGTTGCAGATATAGGAAATGGTTTTGTTATGGATGACTATGTGATGGAAAAAGTGATCTGCAGTTAAAGGCCCGACCTTTGCAGGCCGGGTGTAGATACTATGCTGCAGGTTTATGCAGCATTTGCATCGAGAGATAGGCACCTGTCCCCACAGGCTCTACCGGCATCCCTGCAAACTCCACCATCACAACTTTATCGAGTAGATCCGCAAAGGTATCAAACTCATCTATATTCAATTCAAGGCCGTCAAAGATATCCGCAATTTGTGCTTGTAATCTCTGCTTTTTAGCATCATCCATTTTCAGATCATATTTCAGTGATGCAAAATCAGTAACATCATCAATATCCACATCCAAGGACTCAGAGACGACAGCGGTCAAACTCATAGCCATTAAATTTCTAACTGATTCAAGCTCATCTTTTCCAGCTCTTATACACATAGAGGGGCTCCGCTTATTAATACATTGGCATCAAGCTTATAAGGGTTTACTAATATTTCAAGAGCAAAAAGACTCGTTTGTGACAAATATCATAATTTGCTTATATTTATATCGAAGTTAGTATTCACATACCTTAACTCTTCAGTAAATACAATAATATTAATTATTGCTGATGCTTATAGAAGGTCTCTTTTTCAGCTTTTTAGCTCTTTAGGATAAATGATTACCAATTCACTCACATCCATCATTTACTTAAACGCTCTGTTGATAAGTAGCCATTTATTGGTTGTTATTCATGACTCTTCTGCTAAGGTAACAGCACGATTAACAAGCCACTGTAGATCTGCATGACCGACGCCTATCACACAAATAATCTCCGTATTGTCAGAACCACCCCATTGCTTACACCTGCACTGTTATCGCAGGAGATCCCTGCAACGCAGCAGGCTAAATCAGTGGTTTATCATTCACGTCTGGCAGTTGAAAATATTCTCGATGGTAGCGATCCACGCATGCTGGTCATAGTTGGTCCCTGCTCCGTGCATGATCCTGAGGCTGCCATTGATTATGCCCGACAACTTAAACCTCTGGCAGATGAGTTGGCAAACAAGCTGTTTATTATGATGCGGGTCTATTTCGAAAAGCCACGTACCACCATAGGCTGGAAAGGACTCATCAATGATCCGGATCTGGATGGAACCTATCATATTAATGAAGGGCTGCGTCGGGCACGCAAGTTACTTGCTGATATTTCCGCTATTGGATTAGGTGCCGGCACTGAATTTCTAGATACCACTTTTGGCCAGTTCTATACCGATTTGATTAGCTGGGGAGCCATTGGTGCACGTACTGCGGAGAGTCAAATCCATCGTGAACTGGCATCTGGACTCTCCATGCCTGTTGGCATCAAGAACCGAACAGATGGCAATATTCAGGTAGCTGTCGATGCGATACTTGCAGCACGTAACCGTCATATTTTTCCCTCATTAACCAGTGAAGGGGCACCTGCTATCCTTGAAACAACAGGGAATGACTATGCTCATCTGGTTTTACGTGGTGGACGCACTGCTTCGAATTATGACACCAATGCGATTAGCCAGGCACGACAGTTATTACAGGCAGCCGACTTACCTCAAACCATCATGATCGACTGCAGTCATGATAACAGTGGTAAAGATCCGGATAATCAGGAAAAAGTAGTTGATGAAATCATCCAGCAATACCAACATGGTGAGACTTCTGTACGCGCACTGATGATTGAGAGTAATCTGGTAGGTGGACGCCAGGATCCTGATAATCATCCCCTCACTTATGGGCAGAGTATTACCGATGCCTGTCTCGGTTTTACTGAAACCACCGCGTTGCTAAGAAAGCTGGCTAATGCCTTATAACAACAGAGCATCACTTTTGTTGTCATCGCCTTTTTTATACAAGGTAATAACAAAAGAGGCTTCGGTATTTAGTTCAGATACTGATAATATTTTCTGCTGCCTTTGTGCATTTACCTGCCAATAGTATGGAGTCATTTTTAACAGATTGGCAATATCATCATTTTGTGCAAGATGTAGATCAAACGCCAACTCATGCTGCTCAACAACAGTTAGGGATGTCGTAATCATTGAAGCAGGAGGATGCTTTTGTGGTGTGTCGTATATCATTTCTCGCAATGAATAGAGATGACCTGCTCCCGGTGTCACATGGATAAACAGACCATCATCTTTTAACACCCGTGAAATCTCCTGCGGATAATCGGGTGCAAAGATCTCTGTCACTATCGACATTGATTGGTCAGCTAACGGTAGTTGTACATTACTTGCCACAGCAAAATCTACCCTGTCAGAATAGCTTTTTGCTGCCCGCTTAATCGCCTCTTTGGAAATATCTATACCACCTATCCACAAAGTGTTTTGTATCGCAACGGCATCGGCAAAATACCGGGTGTAATAGCCTTCACCACAACCAATATCCAACAAGCACATATTCTCCTGAGAATGCTGCACAATCATTGCTGCAACAAACTCGGCCAGTTTCTGATAATGCCCCTGATTAAGAAATTGACGTCGCGCCATAATCATCTCTTTATTATCACCGGGGTTAGAACTTTTACGCTGATGGCTTAAGAGCAGATTAAGATAGCCCTCTTTAGCGAGATCATGGCAATGTCCATTATCGCAGCCAAAACATCCTTCCACTGGATGGAGTGACTGCTTGCAGACTGGACACAACCACATTGAATGATTCATAGTTAATTTAGATTAAACATTAGGATTCAAGGATAATAAACCAACAATAGCACTAATCTTTCAGGAATTTATAACGATGACAGCTTATTTAATTGGGCGAATATCCATTAAAGACCACACTCTATGGCAACAATATGTTACAGGGGTTCGAGAATCACTAACTGGATATAACGCATCACTTCTATTTCGAGGGAAAAAAGCTTCCCAACTGGCAGGTGAAGCTGATAAAGACCATGTAGTTGTCATTCGCTTTGATAATGAAATGGTACTGGATCACTGGTTTAAATCTGAAAAATATCAACAACTGATACCATTACGGGATCAGGCCGCAGATGTTGAGATCAGCAGTTTTACCGAATATGAATAACAATTGTTACCAACCAGTTGATCATTATCATAAACCACTCAAATAAAAACAATCAGTGTAATTTTATCACTGAAACATACCGTTAAAAGGGATAGGTTAATACTTCACAAAGCATGCTCGTATACTATTTCGTCCACAGGTAGAACTGATGAAATTTGATATTGAAACTGGTATTAGTAAACAAGCCAGACGTCCCCATCAATTATTTATGATGGCTGTCGGTGGTCAGTTGCTTTTAGGCCCTGCCGCTATTTTCCTTAAGATTGGCCTGCCTGGACTACTATTACCATTAGGCTTTTCACTTTTATTTTATGTTTATAGTTATTGGCAAAGCCGTGATACTACCCATTGGTTTATTAACCAGCACTGGTTATTAGCTTTACGTCGATATAAGTACCTCTATATTGCCTATGCAATCACCATTATTTTCTTAATGATAAGCTGGTATGTCGGTACCACAATAGATCCACATAGCCCGCAAAAGTTTTTACCGATTGCTTTAAGTCGTATTGGGGTTATGCCAACGATTATTATGCTGTTTGTTTCTCTGGTTCTTGGCAATGTCGGTTTAAATATGGCAATTAAAGGAGAGCTTCCAGATAAGTTCGCTCAAACTAACCCACTACCGGATGGTATAAAAATTATCGAATAGTATTTTTGCTCTGATCGAATCAGAAACTGATTTATTTAATCAGTGATAGATAGGTAAATAAAACCAAAACAGTGATCCCTATTCCTGCAAGACCCATAATAATTGTGCTCGGGTGTTTATTTCTGATCCCTCGAATAATCCAGTAGGTTTCAAGTCCGATAGCAGCCGCTCCAGCACCAAAAGCAATAAACAGATGGGTATTTTCCAGTCTGGCATAGAGTACAAAAACAATATAAAACGCAAAGGCTACGCCAACTGGAATTAGTGAAAACATCCAGTTACCAATTTCCTCAGTACCACTTGTATTTGATGGGGATGTATTCTCAGCCATCATTTATTCCTTATTGGTTAAATTGATGGATTAGTCACAGTCATCCGTGTATTTACGCACACCGGGTATCACTGTCATCAGAAATGTTGATAAAAGAATGATAGGCGCAATGAAGAACATCACCATTCCGATTACGGTAAATATATGGTTTATGTTTGCAATACTAGGTACTACTTTTAACCCTACAAGCATCATGATAATACCCGCAGCAAAAAAAGCGAATGAAAAAATAATACCCTCTTTCATTTGCCTGCAGCCAAAAAGAAGTAATTTGCGCATAATCCTCGACTCTAATATTCTTACTTAAAACTTATTCTACTTGATAGATGAGTCAACATCATCACCTTGTAATATCTTTTGCGCTATTCCAGGTTGGAGATTGAATTCATTTTCGACCATTTGATTCCATCGTTCTCGCTTGAAAACCTTTTCCCCCGGAACCTTACGGTGAACCAGATTGATGTGACAGTCAATACAGCTTTTCTCCTGCATACTCTTCTTATGAATTTCAAGCACATCTGCTCGACGGCCACTGATAGCCTCTTCTACATGACACTTTTGACATGTCACTGAATCTCTATCTTTAAACCATTTTCTAGCCGCAAACGCTGCGTCCGGCAAATGCAGCATATTCACCACCGGATCATCATAGTTGGGTCCAAAAATCTGTTTAAGTAAATCTTTGGTACCCATTACATGATCAAGAGTTGCACTTAATACACCCTCAGACACATGACAGTCACCACAGGAGGCTCTCACTCCGGATGGAGGATTATAATGTACAGACTCACGGTACGGAATCGCTGCGAGTTCCATTGAGTGACACGTCGTGCAGAACTCTTCAGTACTGGTTAGATGATCAAACTCAATTAGTATCAACATAAAGATCATACCTGAGAGACCCGCAACAACCAGGGAAGCTACAACCTTACGTGTAATAAACTTTGGTAAAGGCATATTATTGCTGCTCCATTTGCCTATAACCAGGGGTGAGAATATTGCTTGTCTTGTCAGGCTGCTCTAACCAGCCATGGTGTTCCTCCCTGGCGGTTACTGTTTCATTAATCACCTGTTTCACATCATCATCGGCCAATGCTTTTGCAGCAGGTAGAAATTTTGTATAGAAATTACGGCTTACCAGATACATTCCTTCCCACCAGGTGTGATTAGGGCTTGCCATCGCTGCTCCATGTCTTGCGCGCGCACCTTCATCATGCCATAACTCCCAATAAACGAACTCAATTTCTTCATCAAATGGATTAGGGGTTAATATTTTTTTATCATACAGTGCAGCCATAATCACCTGAGCAGGTTTACCGAACTTCTCATTATACAATTCCACAACAGAGTCAAATTGATTCATAAAACTCTGCGCAAAATTCTTTCCATGGCACTCCTGGCATACCATCGTCATTGCTTTTCTGCGTCTATCTGCAGAGACAACCATTTTCACAGTACCCTGTTGGCCATCAATTTTGTCATATTGCTCTCCTCTGCCAGGCGCTGATTGTGATTGCGGTATTTCTCGCTTGTCACCATCCTCAAACACGATCAATTGTTGCTTTTCAGAAACGGGAGTATTCAGATTCCACGCATTACGAATTCCGACATCATGTGATGATGGCAGCCTTCCTGCAGCTCCCATATGACAGGTCACACAGGTAGGAGCGCTGGTGTAATCCTTTCCTGCCACCCACTTGTCTGCATCAAGATTCATTTTCTCTTTATGGGCAAAAAATGCCATCCCATGTTTGGATGCTTCATAGATAGCACGGTCTGGTGAATCCGGCCCTGAGTGGCAACGCATGCACGAACTGGGATCTCTAGCCTGTGCTTTAGAAAATGAGTGTCTTCCATGACATGAGGAACAGGAGCCCTTTGATCCATCGGGATTGATTCTACCTATACCTGAGTTTGGCCAGGTTGCTGTATCCAGAGAACCATCCCCTTTTACCTTTACTTCTGAGCCATGACACTGTGAACATCCCGCAGCAATAATGGCATCACCGGCCAGATGTTTAGCCATAACCGGCATGCGCTCTGAGATCAGGCTAACTGCATTGGCGTGAACGGAGCTGCTGTTCTGTTTCTCTTCTGTGCTATGACAACGACCACAATCTTTCGGGGACACGATTGTAGCAATGGTAAAACCTTCATGCTCAATGGCATCAACATCACTACTGTCTGCCTTATGACAGTCAAGACAGTTCATACCTCTTTGGGCATGTTTGCTCTGATTCCACTGCTCTGTTAATCCGGCTGATGTTTTTGTATGGCACTTAACACACTCTTTCCCCTCTTCAAATCCCCAGTTAGAAGGATCCAGTGACACTTTTTCTGGATATACAGCTGTTGATATAAATAGCATGCAGAAAGCAGAAATGGTTATTGATTGCCTTGCAAACACTTTTAAGGAATTTAATATCATAGTAATGCCTACTCTTCCTGATATCCGGTAATCATGGCTTTTAAATCAGCGAAGTTATTACTCATGGTTAATGCCAGATACAAATGAGCAATAAGTAAAGTTAGAATCGCAAATGCTGCACCTGTATGTACATATGAAACCGTTTCCAGTGAAAACCCATTTAAACCAATAATTGACCAGGATGTATAAAACAACAACAGTAATCCACTAACCCAAATAAGCGGCGCAAATAACAAATGCATTAATAGATATGCCATACGCTGTAAAGAATTTAGTTTTTCTGATCGTGTTTTATGAAACGGATGCCCGCCACCCATAGATACCCACGGGTAAACCCGTGGTGCTCTGTCTTCAACCGCATACAATTCGCCTTCACGAATACCTGTTTTAAGGGTATCCGTGAAAGCAAATGTTCTTAAGTTATAATTTTGCTTCAGTTGTAGCGATTGAGACCGGTGCAGTCAGATCTTTAGGTAAGTGCTTGAACTTCTTAACCAGACCAGGCCATAGCAGATTATAGAACAGCTCTGCACGAACCAGCGCAACACCTTTGGCATTAAAGCTGTAATCAAGTGTGCGTGTTTCAAATGGCTTTAGACGAGTATCCGGACCAAGCTTGGTTGCTTTAGGTGGTAAGGTATGTTCGCCCTTATCATTAAGCAGTTCATACATCATGTATGCCTTTTCATCCTGTCCCTTAGGATGTCCCTTGGCATTTTCCCAAACTACGTTGCCACTATTATCATAGGCAGTCAGTTTAAGATATATGTTACGGAAAGGAGCACCTGTAGGCATGCTATGTGGCTGCATATTACGGATAGACACAGAGGCATTTACTTTTCCGCCACTGGTTTTGGTATCCATCTTCATCACAACAGCCCGCTTGAGCATGGCCTTGTCATGACCGCCACCCATGCCGTGATCTGCAACTCCACCAGCAATTGGCATATGGCATGATAAACAGTCTACTTTACTGTTAGATTTGGCATATTCCGCACCTGTATCACACAGTGGTACATTTTTGGAATTACCACGTTGATCATGGCAACCCATACAGGCATCTGATGTCTTCATTTGCTGTGCATTCTGCTCCATTGGTAGAGAAGGTATCTTCTTGCCATCAAGCATTACACTTTTACCCAGATGTGGATTAGGCTTTTTACCACTATCAGCACTGTCCAGCGCACCACCGAACATATCATCCGAGGATGTTTTCAAGCTTGCTAAACCCTGATTAAAACCAGCTGGTGCCTGAATAGCATCTTTCAGGTCATAAGCTTTAATACCCAGTTGTGGTTTGCCTTTTGCAGTTTTTGTACCTTTAAAGTTACTCAGTGTGTGACACGCTACACAGTTAACCCCTTCTGAGTAGGCGGGCATCGCATCAAGTTTGGTTTTCTTATCTCTGGCTGCATTGGGGGCATGACACATCAAACAGACCGGGTATTTACCATTTTTCATCTTGACCCCTTCTTTTGTGGGATCACCGACGACGGCTTTATAGAAAGTCGCATGGATTGGATCATTTACAGCACTACTTTGTGCATGCATGGAACCCTTCCATTGCTTATAGATCTCTTTATGGCAGAGCTTACAGGTATCTGCAGACTCATGGTGTAACTTCTGCTCTACGGCATTTGTATTTACAACAAAACCGAGCATTAGACAGATAAATGAGAATAGACGTATACAGCTAAACGACTTCCCGGATATTTTCATTAGATTTCCCCTTATTACATTGCTAAAACATATCTATTGGCATTGATTGTTTTTCTATAATTAATGCCAGCTTAACTGCTATTTTTTTTAATCTATTTCAACCTGATTACTGACACAATCGCTGCAGCAACGGATGATTCAAAAAGGATGCATACACTCCATATTATTCTTGTTTTACGTCACTGATTTCAGTCAACCCAGGGTGAAACTATGACATTTATCAACTGATTGTATGGAATAAGTAATATGACATCTATGGATTTGTTCGTGCGTTTTCGCACAAATAATTACCTGATATAAATCATTAAATATCAGTTACTTACAAATATTAGCGAGTGGTTTTTAACGAAAATGTACGACGCATTTCAAGACTGGATAGTGCCTATAGTGCTATTCCTGACAATAGCTGAGTATAAGAATCCAGTGCTGTTTTCAAAACTTCCCTTTCGCTGCCTTCACAATGTCGGGTTTTATTCAATACAAATTGTGCAGTATCAATAACCCTTTGATGTCTTGGGTTTTTGGGGCATTTTTCAATGTTTAGATACTTATCCAGTGTCCGCGTGGTCGGGGTTGATTTATCCATATAGACAGGCCAGATTTTACTCTCTTCTGCCAGATCAATTTTGCTTTTAGATAAGTTCTTGCTCCAGCAATTTAACGCCAAATTCATCACTGTCACTGCTTGTTGGCGGAAATTAGCACCTTGATCAATCTGCTCACTATGATTGTTAGTATTTTCAGCACTTAACACGACATGGTTTTTTGCCTGGGAAAACACAAACAGATTCTTAAGCGTCTGCTCAAAAATTCTGAAACGCTGATCATCATTTTGACCGGACTCAGGCTTGTCATCAACATTCGTATTAATTACCACTGCGAGACCATTTTTACTCAACACACTCACTGGCTTGATACTAATTTGTCCCTTAAACAGATGACCATCTTTATGAATACACTCAATAATGGCAGCTACATTATCGTCTTTGTCTATATAGGCCTGATTGATCAACAAGGAAATATCATTGGCAAATAGATCACCGATCTCCAGATCACTAACTTCCTCATCCTGATAGCCGAAAATGTGTGTGGCTGCTTTGTTAAAATAGACCGCTTCATTATGGTAATCAAAACAGATCAAGGCACTCTCATCCAGATTAAGCAATTGCTGTAAATCGCTGGTACGAAGCCTGACCTGTTCGGTCATGGTATTAAAGGCATTTGCCAAAATACTAAACTCTTTTAAACCTTGATTATTAACTGATAAATTCAGCTTGCCTGAGGTAATTTTTCCGATATCCCTGATCATCAAGCTGACCGGTGAAAATAAAAAGCGTTTAAACAACCATAGTGCAAACATCATCGCCATCATGGTTAAAACCAGAAATCCACTAATAGTAATCCACTGGGTCTTATTCATCTCCTGATTGAGTTTGCTAACATTTTCATAACCAATAATTTTATATGCTGGCAGACCACCAGAGTCATAGACGATGTATTCAATTGGCAGATGATCTTCAACTGACTCGATATTTTGAGTAATCGAGGTCTGTTTATTCAGCTTGTAAACGTGAACCGGTGTGTGTGTGATCTTTTCAATTTCAACAAGATTAAAAGCGGGATCCACCACAACCTCAAGATAACCCACAGGATGCAGTCCACCTAATGGGACTATGGTTGAATAAAGAGGCATCTCGGTTGAGATCCATAATGCATCCTGAGCTTTAAGACGATCGATGCTGGATAGTTTGCCGATGGTATCAGCCAGATACTGGTTTAACTGATTGGGCAGGCTGGAGAACCCTTTTGAACTTTGTGCAATTAGTGCCAGCTTAAGATCGTAGACTCTGAGCTTAACCAGATCGATTTCTGCATATCCTGCAAAACCATTTATAAAAGGATCATCCAGCAGTTGAATCAATCGTTGTTTTTCTGCGGTACTGTATTTTTTTACCACCGCAACAAGATCTGGCGTATGTCCTAATTGCATTGCTATCTCGTATGAAAGCTTGCGTACTTTATGAAACACTTCATGGGATGCAATCTCATTCACTCTGGTTAAACTTTCCAGTTGTGCATTTAAAGCGGCTTGCTTGAAATAACTACCTGCTGCCATTGATAACACCACAGCTACCACACCGAGCATTAGAAATATCGATGCCGTAATCGTCTTGATTGAGATCGATTCGATCTTCATTGCGGATGCGCAGGAGTCATTTGGTTACATATGGAAAGCGCTTATCATGCCACTCTTTCCATCCCCCTCTGAACCAGTAAAGATTTGTATAACCCCATGCCTTTGCCTTGGTTATGGAGTCACTACTTCTAAGACAGCGGTCACCATCACAATAGAATAAAATCTCCCTGTTTTTGTCTGTCGCCAGACGATTTAAATCCTGTTCAAACAGATCGGTATTGATAATGTTTATCGCATTTTCGAGATGCCCTTTTTTATACTCTGTTTTTTTTCTTGAGTCGATCAGCAATAAATCAGGATTAGACAATATTTTACCAACCACCTCTTCCGCGGTTAAAACGGTGACATTGTGAATATATTCAGGCACAACATACTTCTGATCTGCATGGATTGCAGAGGCAAAAAACATCGCGCATAGCAGAATAATCTTTCGATACCGGAGCATGTCTATTGTTATTATTTGTCTTTGTTAGAGAACAGATAATACATAAAAGTAACAAATAACACATTAACCCTTAAATTCCACACAAAAAAAAGGGATAGATAATCTATCCCCTTTCTATCGATATAACGCTTATTTTTTCTGTATGCCTTCTATTGATAGCTCCAGCATCACATGTGTCGATGCCGGACCAAGGTTAAAATCGATCCCATAGTCCTTCAATGCAATGGTGGTGGTACCAAAGAAACCAGCGCGATTATTTCCCCAGGGATCAGGGCCCATACCGACTTTTTCTATATCAATCACGATGTCATTGGTCACTCCATGTAAAGTAAATTTACCATGGAGCCTGGCTTTGCCATTGCCAGTAACAACATATTTGCTACTTTCAAAGCTTGCCTGTGGAAACTTGTCGACATGCAAAAAGTCCTTGCTACGCAAATGTTTATCACGTTCTGCATGATTACTATCCACACTGGCTGGATCAATACTGACGCTGATTTTTGAAGCTTCCGGGTTGTTGTCATCATAACTGAACTCGCCCGTGAACTTGTTAAAACGCCCATATAACCAGCTATACCCGAGATGCTTTATCTTAAATTGAATAAATGCATGGGTGCCACGGGTATCAATGGCATATTCCGCTGCAGATAAAGGTAGCGCAAAACTTATCAACAATAGAAACGGTAAAATCTTTTTCATCTTAATCTCCTCTGACTACCTGCCTAACATACGCAGCAGGGTTCTGTTTTTATCAAAAAAATGGTGTTTGAGTGCAGCACCTGCGTGCATCACCACCAACACCAGTAAAACCACTACTAACACCAAATGAAACACCCCAGCGATATCCTCCTGATTAGGAATGGATGTCAATGTCGCTGGCAGTTCAAACCAACCAAAAACATCTACGGATTTTGCATCCGCTGTTGAGATCAAATAACCACTGCCCATAATCGCAAAGACAAGCAGATACATTGCTTTATGAACCAGAGACGCTATTTTTTCTTCCCACGCTTTTACACCTTCCACCGCTTTTGGAATAACATTGCCAAATCGCCAAAACACCCGTAACAACATCACCAGTAACAGCAACACCCCAACACTTTTATGAATATAAGGAGCCTTGTGATACCACGCATTGTAGTAGTCGAGATCTACCATATAAAAACCTAATCCGGCCATCGCAAGGATGGTTATTGCAACCAGCCAGTGAAGCAGGATCGCGACCCATCCATAGGTTGTTACTGTATTTTGTGCTTTCATTTCAATCTTATCTCCCCTCACCCTGATCCTCTCCCCAAATCGGGAGAGGGAATAGATGAAACTGACTCACTCCAATTGCTTTTTTACTCCCTCTCCCTTCTAAAGCGAGAGGGTTTGGGTGAGGGTTAAACCCTAAAAACGTCCTTCACGATAATCCATAAACGCCTGAACCAGCTCCTGCTCGGTATTCATCACAAAGGGGCCGCGCCTTGCAATCGGCTCATTGATCGGCTCGCCAGCAAGCAGTAGCAGTCTGTTCTGATCGCCGCTGCCTCTGAGTCTGAGCTGATCACCAGCACCAAGGATTGCCAGCCCATTGCCGGTTGAGTGTGTCTTATCACCTGCGATGACCTCGGCATTTCCCTGATAGGTATGCACAAAGGCATTGAGGTGTGCCGGCACATCCAGATCTATCTCAACACCATGAGGGAGCACTATATCCATATAGATCACATCGGTGACCAGTTGAGTCACCGGGCCTTCGGTTCCATTCGGTGCCCTGCCGGCAATCACCTTAATCTCTGCACCATTTTCAAGTGCCTCGACCGGGATCTGATCTGCCTCAAACTCCTGATAGCGCGGCTCCATCATCTTGTGGCTGGAGGGGAGGTTGATCCAGAGCTGAAAGCCGGACATCAGGCCATCGACCTGCTGCGGGATCTCAGAGTGTATGATTCCTCGCCCTGCGGTCATCCACTGTACACCACCACTACCAAGTGTTCCCTCGTGACCGGCGTTATCACGGTGCTTCATGTTGCCAGCAAGCAGATAGGTCACCGTTTCAAAGCCACGATGGGGATGGTCGGGAAACCCGGCAATATAATCATCGGGGTCATTGGAGTGGAATGCATCCAGCATCAGGAAGGGATCCAGCATATCGAGTCGTGGCGTACCGAGCAGGCGCACCAGATTGACACCTGCGCCATCAGAGGTCTCCATGCCATCTACCAGATGGGCAATTGTTCGATATTGTTTCGACATATTCTTCTCCTCGGGTTGCTTATTTACCTGAGTTAATTGATGGGTCTTACTCTATCCAGTCACACATTAAAGATAAATACAGAAAAATAGAAATATCTGTTCTATTATTTAGAACAATGAACCGACTAGAAAATATTCAAACCTTTATCCATGTCGTAGAACGGGGCAGTTTCAGTTCTGCTGCTGAACACCTGGATATTGCTAAATCAATGATTAGCAAACGTATCAAGGTGCTGGAAGAGGATCTGGGCGCACAGCTACTTCATCGCACCACTCGCAAGCTACATCTCACCCAGGTGGGAGAGGTCTATTATCATCGTTGTTTACAGATCCTGAACGATCTGGATGAAGCTGATCATCTGGTAGGAGAGCACCAGACCGAGCTTAAGGGTCGAGTCCGTGTTGCGGCACCTCTCTCTTTTGCAACCATGCATCTAATGCCACTCTTTAACCAGTTTTTAGCACAAAATCCTCAGATACAAATGGAGCTGGATCTTAATGATCGTGAGATCGATGTCATTGCAGAAGGATTTGATCTGGCGATCCGCATTGGCGAGCTTTCTGACTCCACCCTCATTGCTAAATCCCTTACCAGGATCCGGCTAATAGCCGTTGCCAGTCCAGACTATCTAAAACAGAACGGCAACCCACAAAGTATTGATGCACTACATAAGCATCATTTTCTGATTTATAACAATATTCCAACCGGACAATTCTGGCCTTATGAACAAGGAAAAGCCCGGATAAAAACCCGACTCTACTCCAACAGTGGGGATGCACTGTTAAAAGCTGCGGTTGATAGTATAGGAATTGCGATTACCCCAACTTTTCTATGCCAGAAGGAGATCGAAGCGGGATTACTCCAACCTGTACTTAAAGAGTATCCCATCCCCTCCGTAAAGGCATATGCGGTTTATCCAAGTCGGCGTTATCAACCGATACGGATCAGAAAACTGGTAGAATTACTACAACATAACCTGGCACCCTGAAGTGGTCTAATAGACAAGTACAACCCAGTTAAGCACAATTCACTTAACTGAGGTAGAAGTAAATGACCACAAGAAAACGATACACCAAAGAGTACAAGCTGGATGCAATCAGCTTGGTACTTGAACAAGGTTACACCCGCATTGAAGCAGCCAAAAGTCTTGATATCAATCCTACGATGTTAGGTCGTTGGATCAAAGAGCATCAACGTGACAATGATGGCCAATCCTTTCGGGGTAATGGCAAGCTAACACCTGAGCAGGAGGAGATCCGGAAGCTTAAAGCTGAGGTAAAACGCCTTGAGATGGAGCGAGATATATTAAAAAAGGCGACGGCATTCTTTGCAGCAGAAACGAAGTGAAATATTCGTTTATCACCCAACATAAGAATGCCTGGCCAGTGAGTCTGCAATGTCAGACCTTGGGTGTCGGTCGCAATGGTTACTACCAGTACCTGAAGCGGCAAGCGAATAAGCCACTGACAACAGAGCATGATGCGATGATTGAATGTGTGAAGAAGATAGCGAAAAGCTCTGATAACACCTATGGCAGCCGGAGGATGAGGAAGGCTCTGAATAGTCTGAGCTATCCTGTCGGTCGGAACAAAACACGCAGGTTGATGAAAGAGGCCGGTGTTCAGGTGAAGTATCGTAAGAAGTACAAAGTAACGACGAACAGCAACCACAAGCAACCGGTGTATGAAAACCTGCTCAACCGTGAATTTGCGGTAGAGAAACCAGACACGGTTTATGCCGGTGATATTACCTATGTCTGGACGCAGGAAGGCTGGCTCTATCTGGCTGTGGTGATTGACCTCTATTCACGTAAGGTTGTGGGATGGAGCATGAGCAGCCGGATGAAAGCACAGTTAGTCTGTGATGCCTTGCAGATGGCGCTATGGCGAAGACGACCTGATGAAGGACTGATTCATCATTCAGACCGGGGAAGCCAGTATGCCAGTAAGGTACTGAGACAATTGTTCAAAGCTCATGGCATTCAGGGCAGTATGAGCAGAAAAGGTGATTGCTGGGACAATGCGGTTGTTGAAAGCTTCTTTGGAAGTTTGAAACAGGAGCGTGTTCAATGGCGCAGTTACCAGACTCGCTATGAAGCACAGCAGGATATTTTGAATTACATTTCGATGTTCTATAACCAGACAAGACTGCACTCATATTTGGGGTATATGAGCCCTAATGATTTTGAGGCGCAGTATGATTTACAGAAGGTAGCAGCATAGCTTAACTGGGTTGTAACAAATTAGTTGACCACGTCACCCGAACCTGAATGGGATCGATGGATGATTGAAGAATAAGACTCAATGAGGATATAAATCTGGTGACCCAGATCCTGGATTACTTCTCTGTATTGTTGATACATTAACCCTTTATGGTGCATGATAGTTTTTCAAACAAATCATATTGTAAATAAGCCCTTCTTAAACGTAGTGTTATAAAAGGTATTAGTATGGATACGTTAAGCAAATGGTTAACACAGGAATCAACTAAATCACGGTTAATGATCTACAAAAAAATATTTCCCTTTAGCCGGTTTTGTTTTGTCATTTTTGTCCTGTCGGGGCTCCCATTACAAACTATAGATGCTGCGCAGTGGCGTGTAAGTACAGGTATTGAATACTTTAATTGGCAGGAGAATGAAGCAACAGGTCGTGAAATTGTCAAAGAATCGGGTCCACGTGCTTTTCTCGAAATAGGGGCACGTGAAGACCTTGATAACATCACAAGCAAACCTCTATTTTTCTCATTTATTACGCGCTTGTATGCAGCAAATGTTACCTATACTGGCGAAACTACTGGCACTACCACACCTATACCTATTCTTAGTGATTCACTCTATGCTGGCTGGTCTGGTGAAGTACAGTCCCATTTTATTCTCTTAAGCACTAATGAACCATCCAACAAAAAGGACTGGTATCTATCATTATCATTAGGATATGAAGAGTGGCTAAGAGATATCCAGGATGCAAAACTCAGTGATATAACCATTTCCGGTTACCCTGAAGTTTATCAGGTCTCATATCTGAAAATTGGCTTTCTGAGAAATTCAAATGAATTAAACAATCTCAAGTTTGGTATCAAGTTCCCATTTAATATTGATGAGACTATAGGCTGGGAAAGCAGTGGATATATCAACCCTATGCTAAAACCAAGCCCAGCTATCTCTTTCTATTTAGGATATTTAATCAAATTATCCAAGTCATGGGGGCTACATCTGTTTTTTGATAGCTATCGTTTTGAGCCATCCGATAAAGAACCCCTATACGCCCTGGATGGAACATCAATTCTTAATAGTGAAGGTAATCAAGCCTATGTTTATCAGCCTAAAAGCTCTCAGGATTCAGTAGGTGCACTTATTACATATCGCTTCTAAATAATTGATTGTGAGGGCTTAAAGTAATTCTTTGAGCACATAGTCACTTTACGAGAAAAACATCTTCTTACACTTGCCGAAAATCAATTAGGCTTGATTAGCAGGTGATCATCGACAGGTATAAATTTTGACGCCGCATCGATCAGTGAGCCTGCGGTTAATGGCGCAGCACCATAGACCTCAACAGTCACTCCGAAGCGTTCTCTGATCTTTTTAACCAGCAGATCAAAGTCACCATCACCGGATGCAAGCACTACAACATCGACCTTTTCTGACTGCTCCATTACATCGATGGTGATACCGACATCCCAGTCACCCTTGGCTGAGCCATCACTACGTTGAATATAGGGTTTGAGTTTCACATCAAAGCCAATGCCTCTGAGAATATTCTGAAACTGACGTTGTTTTGGATTAGTGCTATCAATTGCATAGGCCGTTGCACTGACGACCTCACGATTATAGGTCACATCAGCCCAGAAGGCGTTGTAATCAAAATGGCTATTAAAGGCCTGACGGCAGGTGTAGTAGATGTTTTGTACATCAACAAAGATGGCGACTTTTTTCATTGAGATATGATATTTGATTAAGTGACTTATATGATAGGTGATCAGTGATGTTTAACTTCTATTAATAATCATTTGCGGAACATCAAGTAACTATGAATTCTGCTCGCTTACGACATGTACGCGACAACAGCTGTCCTTCATCACTTGATCATTCTTAGTTAGTTACCGGATCAGAAAGCCGACATTTACTGTAGTGTTAGTTAAGATTTTTTAATAACCGTGATAGGTAAACGTCGCTTCTTCCAAATAAATAGTACTTTGCTTGTTTTGCCATAAATGTGTTAATTTCACGAAGGCGTTTTCCATCATTAAGATGAATAAGCCTTTTTTCGTTCCCATTGCCATGCAGCATCAAAAACAAATTAGACGTTATTGGGAAATACATTTCTGTTCCTGGAACCACAATACCATTCTTGTGGTGCTTATTAAATCTTACAAAAGGCTTATCTGTTGTAATAAAGTGTGCGTTTGCCCCCGTAGTGAAGAAAATATATTTATTCTTCTTTTTAAGTTCTTCGAGAATACTTATTCCGCCCAAGTCCCCAATGCTTTGAACCGCTTCCAGTGCCATTTGTTTTGCACTATAGCTTGATATTCCTTTCTCTGTTAAAAAAGCTTTACACTCTTCCTCAATCTCGCCGACAAATTCTGGATGACGCCTTATTTGCCACGAAATCAGTTCTATCAGATCATCTATAGCATCATTGTTAATTTCAATACGATCTTTCTTTGACTTTATCAGATTACTGTAAGTGTCCGTTAAATGGTCTATGGCTATAGCTGCTTTATCTTCAACAGATTTTAGTTTTTCATCAAGATCGTGATTAAAAATTCCATCGGCCTGTTTATAGGAAAACAAATATGATTCCCATGCAATGTTATCTATGGGACGTTCGCTTATTTTATTTTTATTGAAATCATAATGGAATATTTTAGTTTTCCTCTTTTTTGTGCTTCCTTTTCTTTGTTCATCATTTGTGAAGTTATATAGGTAAAAAGCAGAAATGTAATGTTGTCGTTTATTTTTAGACATTATCTTTGATGAGGTCAGGAATTATTTAGCCAACGGAAAAGCTCAGCAGACCGAAAAGCGCGCAATGATTTTTGGATCGGCTGGATCGGCCCGTTAGCAGTGAATATTAAGCTGAAAGTAGGGACAGCAATTTTCATTAGGATCATAAGAAACAAGAGATAGTGCTTCTGTAATGTGCTCCAAATCCGTGAATATATGTCCATTAAGATAGGTAAATACATCGCGTGTCGGTAGCTCTGGTTCATCAGTAAAAACAACAACTGCATATCCGCCATCGTAAGGTGGTTCTTGTAGCTTTGGAAACTTTAAATCCTTTTGTTTTAGCAAAGCATGAAGTCGAGTAAGAAACTTTTCTCGGTCCCACTCTGCCCATCCATATACAGACCTCTTCTTGAATTTCTTGATGGCGTCGCCCTCTACCAACTCAGTCACTTCAATAGCAACGCGATTCTTTTCCTTGTTAAGCCCCTCACAGTCCGGTGGATCGTTTCATCTGCCGCGCATCCGTAAATCGGTATACGGAAGTGCTCCATCCTTCTCTATAGACTCAAATAATGCAGTCAAAACACCCCGCTCATCTAAATCACGATTTGTCGCCCAACCAAAATAGTCGGCATACCCTCGTGATTTTTCACGCGCAGCTCGCATTGCTTGGGCAATCTGTGCACGTTCTTCTGGTGTCATAGCAGCCAATACAGATACTCAGCTGCTTATGGCCGAATCCCACACTGAGCCTCAAAATCGTTTAGGTCAGCTTTAGGGTGTATACAGACACTCAAAAGTTCACTCATCACTTACTATTTCACGACTTCGAAATATAAAACACATTCTCACTCGGCAATCGCCATAATTCCACATCCACAATCGTAGTTCTGAAGCTTTGAATAATCTCTCTGACCTGATCTGCGCTGAGTTGGATATTCAGCGGTATAAAACAGATGTCATCTGATTCGGGCTGGAAGCCGGTGATCTCTATATCGACGTCTGCAACCTTGTTTAGCGTCTCGTGCCATTTCTTGCCCTTGAACTCCTGTGTTCGCAGGTAGAAGGTCATCGTACCCTTGTGCTGGCCGTTACAGTGGTCGTCTTCAATCATCTTCTCAAGGCGGGTGTTATCACTGCTTGGATTGACCGACTTTATCGTAACGTCAAAGTGTTCTACCCCTCGGCCATACTGATCCCGGATTCTGAAGATCAGTTGAGCATGCCCCTCATACTGTGCCTGCTTGTTCCACTCCAGTAGTGATGACTCCAGTTTTGAAGCTCGCTCAAAGGTTTTGGCATTGATCTCTTTATAGCGCTCTACGGTCTGACTGTAGGCAAGGTCAGTAGTACGTGTTGTGAGTGCTGCATGAATCAGTGGCATGACACTCGCCCGATTCTTTGAGCCACTCACGATGCCAATCTCCTCACCAAAGTGGGCAGTCTCATAGGCGACCGCATAGGGGATCTCGCGGCGGTTCCGGCACAGGCCATTAAGGTCATAATCATAATGACGATTATCGACACTGGTATTGTCCTTGCGCTTGCTGATCAGCCCCTTCACGGTTTTATGCTTTAGCTTGAGTACATTGGCTCTGGGGGTGATATGGATATAGTTGTAGTTAAGATTGCAGGCACTGGTCCTGACCGTGTTATCGGCAGAGTCCTCTTTCACGTAGCGAATCGGCACCATTCTTAATGCCGGCAGGGTTTGAGAGCCGTTTACACAAAACTCCTGGATCTGATAGTCATCATAGATATCTTCACCCGGCTGTAGAAAGCTCAGATGCATATCGAGCGTTTTCCATGATCCAAACTCAAGTTCATTAAGGATCTGTAGTCCGCGCCCGGTTCCACCAAAGATCAGTCGTCCCCAGCGTGATAACTGCCCCTTACCGATATGTGCCAGTCCACTTCCAAAGTTGGCACCTGCCAGATGTACCAACTTGTTTACTGGAGATGGCTTGGGGCTGTGATTCTTGATCCAGTTACGCACCACCAATGCGCCGGTGCTGTGGATAACGATGTTAAAGCCGGTGTCGAGCAGATGTTGATACTCTGAGCGCAGCGCTCGGTCCATTGCATAGCTGACGTCATCCAGAGTGATACCGTCATTGAGCGAGATCCAGCGACTGAGGTTAAGCTCGAATACGCTTTTGTATCCATAGCGTTTACGCAGCTCTGATGGCAGGCTGCCGTAGATCTCTTTGGCGCTGTTGTTCTTGCCCTCGGATGAGTAGCCGTGAATTAATAATATAGGCTCCATAATCCCTCTCCCTTTTTGACCATATCTGAACACTGAAATTACCACTTAATGGCTACTATCACAAATATGCACGAACATTGCTTGATCCTGATACCCTCATCGCTATGATACAAAAGGTATCTTGCAAGAACGATATTTCCTGATGAATCAAATATTGTATTTACTGATCTTCATATTTGGCTGCTGCTCACAATTGAGCGCATCTGATGATATACCTTTAAAGGTATACCCACTGTATGAAATGGGTATCGGCTTTTTAAAGGTCAGTTTTCCTGACTACCCTGGTGCATCACACTCACGCGCTATCGATTTACCTTTTCCTTCTTTAACCTATCGTGGCGAGATATTACGCTCCAAGGCAGATGAGGGGGTACGGGGACGCTTCTTTAACAGCTCGCTACTTGAGCTGGATTTTAGTGCCGATGGCTCCCTGCCTTCGGATGTCAGTGATAATAAAGTACGTGAAGGAATGCCTGATCTGGATACAGTTCTTGAACTGGGTCCCAGTCTGATTGTTCATTTAAAACAGCCGACCTTATCCAATCGCCTGCAAATCGACTTAAACCTGCCGTTACGTTATGTCTTTTCCACCGACCTAAACAAAGCCCATCAACTCGGTGCGACCTTAAATCCTTTTTTAACCTTCCAAATCGAAGATCTGTTTCACGACGAAGATTTGTTTCAGTTTACCATTGGTGCTAAGTATGCCAGTGAAGGCTTACAGGACTACTACTATCAGATTGACGCACCCTATCAAACTCCAACACGCCCGGCCTATGACGCACAACCTGGTATGATGGAGCAATCAATGTCACTTCTGCTTTATCAACCCATCACAGCCATTAAGGGATTATGGCTCTTTGGAGGTATGATACGTACCAGCTATCAAAATGCTGTAAACCGCCAGAGCACACTTCTGGCAGAAGATGTCACCACATCATTTGCGCTGGGGATCTATTATAACTTTCATCGTTCACCGATTATTATCTATGAGTAACCATTTCTGAATTTCTGTTTTTCATTCATCACAATGAACCGAACTCTGTTACACTTTTTACGCCATCTGCCGGAATTGTTATGTCGATTTCACCTGAGCTAATTAAAACACTTCTATCCCTGCAATCAGCACTCGCTGATCATCAGCATCGTTTATTAATTTCGCTCCACGGTGATCCTGATTGGGCGAATAAAATAACTGCCATCATTGACCCGACACATCAGGCACTCCATCTGGGTGAGGTCACATTAAAAGGCGATCAGCGCAACCAGTTAAGACGTTACCTAGGGCAGGAAAATTCACATATTATTTACAATACTTTTAATGGATTTGACCCGGAATTATTTGCTGCTGTCAGTGGCACCTTGCGTGGCGGTGGAATATTCTTTTTAATATCACCATCACTAGATACCTGGGCATCGCTACCAGATCCAGAACAGGAACGGATCGCGGTTTATCCCTACACCCCATCGGATCTTCAACCTTATTTTATTCAGCGCTTTATCACCCAAATACAACAACACGATGGCTGCTACATGATTCATCAACACCAGCCACTGAATAAGCCTCACTATACACCTTCACCCTTAACCACCTCTCAAACATACAGTGACGAACAGAGGGCTATGGTCGAGGCGCTGACAGCAAATGATAACCACGACCCTGTGGTGATCACCGCAGATCGTGGCCGTGGTAAAAGTGCCGCCCTGGGGATGGCAGCGGCCGCATATCTTAAACAAGGCAAACAGGTCGTGATTACTGCACCTCGTCTGGCAACACTCGATATTCTATTCAAACATGCCGCACAACTGCTCGCGCCCTGTGAACTTCAGCGGGATCAGCTAAGCTGTGCGGATGGCACTATCCAGTTCATTGCACCGGATCAGCTGGCTCACTACCCGGTCAATGCCGATATAGTCATGGTTGATGAGGCTGCGGCAATCCCCTCTTCGGTACTTGCAGCAATATTACATGCCCATCGTAAAGTTATTTTTGCTACCACCATCCATGGCTATGAAGGCACCGGCCAGGGTTTTAAAATTCGTTTTAAAGCACTCCTCGACAGGCACTATCCACTCTGGAAACACTACCAGTTGTTTACACCTGTACGCTGGGGCAACCATGACCCGTTGGAGGATTTACTCAATGAAACCCTGCTCTTAAATGTTGAGCGTTCATTGTGTGACAAACCTGTTGATCTGCAACAACTAAAAACATCAATCATCTCTTCGCAATCCCTGTCTGAAAATGAACCTATGCTACGGGAGCTATTTGCACTGTTAACCGATGCTCACTACCGCACAACGCCACTGGATTTGCGCCACCTTCTTGAAGGTCCCAACCTGCGTATTTTTATCTGTCAACAGCATGACACTCTGGTTGCTGCTGCACTGGTTGCAGATGAAGGTGGGTTTGATGAGGAACTCGATCGTGAAATATATTATGGAACACGCCGTCCACGGGGACACCTGCTACCCCAGACACTCTGTTCCCAAATGTCACTGCTACATGCATCTCAACTACATTATCAACGGGTGATCCGTATTGCGGTGGCTCCCGAGTTACAACAGCGCGGGATGGGCAGTCATCTACTACAACAGATTGTTAATCATGCAACTCATTCACAGGTTGATATGATTGGCAGCAGCTTTGGTGCTACCGCTGATCTGCTTAAATTCTGGAATCAAAATGGATTTCACACTCTCAGGCTGGGTAGTCAACGCAGCACAAGTAGCGGTTGCCATGCAGTATTAATGGGAAAGTCGCTGAGCACCAAAGGCGGGAAACTGCTAGAGCAGGGGCAGAACCATTATCAACGTCAATTTCCCCAGCAACGCAGTGAAACCCTGAAGGATCTAGAAGATGAGATCATTGAGCTACTACCACAAATACATCCTCAGTCAGACAAACTTGATGCGGATGATTTGCGCTTAATAGCGTTATTTTCCAAAGGGCAACAGCGTTATGAAAATGTACTGGGTTCGCTCTATCGCGGCGCTGTTGAGATGAGCCATAAATCATCAGAGTTAAGCACGAAAGAACTAGCACTATTACAACAAAAATTAATCGCCCATATCCCATGGGATGATTGTGCCCGGATCTGTGGTTTAAGTGGTCGCAAAGCCGTGATTGAGGCACTAAAAGAGCTATTTACCCAATTTATTCATGACAGAGAAGCATACAGATCATAGCTATACATCTGCCACGGGTTCCGTTGTATTCCCAATGACATTATTAATAGTGCAAACACGGTTTCTTCCCTCTGCTTTTGCCCGGTAAAGTGCATCATCGGCCTCTTTGATCAGTGCTTCATGATCTTTAAAGGTATCCTGTAGCTCGGTGGCAGCACCTAAACTGATGGTCACATACCTGTTCACTTTTGATTGAGCATGCTCGATTTTAAGATTCTCTACCGCGCTTCTGATCTGCTCAGCCTTAATTAAAACGCCACTTAATGGTGTATTTGGAAGGATAATCACAAACTCTTCACCACCATAACGGGCACAGATATCACCAGGGCGGTGTAACTGTCCCTGAATGGTTTTTGCAACCTTTGACAAACACTCGTCCCCTCCCTGATGGCCATAGTGATCATTATAAGTTTTAAAATAATCGATATCACAGATAATCAGTGATAGCGGCTTTTTATCTCTTCGTGAGCGTCGAAACTCCATCAGTACACGCTCAGTGAAATAGCGCCTGTTGGGTATACCGGTTAATGCATCCATAATCGTCTGCTGCTGGAGTCGGTAATACGCCTGCTTTAGGCGGTTGATCAAAATCATAATAAGAATCGATCCAACCAGGCCAATCAACAGATGCCATAACATAATTCCAACCATACTCGATGGCTGCGTATTGGGAAAAACAACACTGATACCACCTCGTATATCACCTGTTTGATAGCCCTGTTTTTCATGACATTTCAAACACGCTTTCGTTGTTATAAGAGGAGCCATATAAAAGAAATCACTTTGGCCATCTTTCTCAATGAACTGGCTGAACTCTGTTAGTGTTTTATTGGCCTCAAATAGCTCAAGCGCCTGACGCTCCAGTGAAGATGGCTGATTTTGCGGTCTGATTGGGTTAAGACTGGTTATGTGGAGCTGGATCCCTTCCTGCATGTTTGCCAGTTCACCAATCTGGCGGGTCATAAAGGCAGGATTAATTTTAGTTAAGGTCAGTTGATCATTAACTTTGATCTCCCTCCCCTTCGGATCCAGATATTCAT
>RRYU01018908.1_pt1 | contig 43937 bp, 12 predicted proteins | sample 2162651 | NCBI WGS metagenome assembly RRYU01 (sample SAMN10267283, study PRJNA491782) | microbial mat metagenome | isolation source: biomat in the production well | place: Japan: Minami-Kanto gas field, natural gas well KTG3 | collected 2017-06
GGAAAAGGCTCAAACGATTTTTGAACAGTCACGGCTCCGTTCTGGCGCCCTTCGATTGTTTTCTGCTGTCGCGCGGGATGAAGACTTTGAAAGTCCGTCTGGAGGCGGCCCAGGCCAACGCGCACATCCTCGCGGCGCGACTGCAGCAACATGCGGCTGTTAAACGGGTGATCTATCCCGGGCTTAAAGACTTCCCGAATGCTGCGCGGCATTTCAGCCAGGCGAGTGGCGCCGGTGCGGTGCTCTCCTTCGAACTGGGCGACGCCGACCAGGTGTCCCGGCTGCTGCAATCGATCAAGCTGCCGATCATCGCTCCCAGCCTTGGCGGTGTCGAAACCATTCTCACCCACTGCTGGTCCATGTCCCATGCCGCCATTCCCGCGGCGGTCAAAACCGCACTGGGGATCGGCCCGGCCCTGCTGCGGCTGTCGGTCGGCATCGAGGATGCCGAAGACCTCTGGGAAGATCTGGCAGTTGCTCTGACCAACTGATTCCAACACCCCGCCCACCTCTCTGTACCGATGTGCCAGCCATTCTGACGAGCGGGCCGATTATCTTTAGGTTAAAGGCAAGCCGGCTACGACCATGTATAATGAAGTCAGTCGTGCTGTGCAAACTTCCCTGCGGATCTATTGATGCGGAAATTCCTGGTATATTGCCTGCTGATTGGCCTGCTGGCGGTTGGCGTCTTCTGGTGGAACTTTGACCGCCTGGTGCAGCAGGCCATTCGCCCCTGGCTGGCCGCGAAAATCGGGCAGGCCATGCAGGCCGAGGTCAGCATCGGTGCTCTGACGTTCGACACTCAGCACCTTCTGGTCAGCCGGCTGCGGCTGGTTGACCAGGCTGGTCTGGACTTACTGGTTACGGAAATCAAGGTCCGGTTCAGCATCCGTAACCTGCTGCGGAAACGTTTGGATGAAGTGCTTGTTCGGCAGCCCGCCGTGCAGTTCGAACCGGCAGGTTTTGAGCGCGATCAGCCGGTGGCAGATGACGGCCTGCCGGCGATCGCTCCATTTTTCATTGACCGCTGGCTGGTTGAAGCGGGGGCACTGCACCTGATCCTGCCCGACAGGGAGCTGGAATTGCATGGGATTGCGGCGCACGGATCGCTCGGCACCGATTTCACATTCGCGACGCAGGCGCTGTTCGGTGCCAAGCCAGCGGTCGGCTTCGGGATCGGTGGAACCGGCCAATGGCGGCAGGGTCTGGCAATCACTCTGTCCGAACTGACCTGGGACGGTCAAGAGTTGCTGCCGGAAGCGGTTACCTTCAGCTCGGCCGGACTGTCTGATGCAGGTCTCCAGCTGGCTTTGGCAGAACTCGAGAGTGCTGCTGTCGGGGTGTTGCTGAAGGCGGCGGGGGCAACGGTCCCCTGGCCGCCAGGGGTGTCCTGGCAGATTGCCGAGCCGAATCTGGTCGTGCAATGGTCCCCGACTCAGATCACCTTCCATCTCACGGCCCAAAACGGGTTGGTCGCGGCGGGCGAATCGCACTGGCCATGGCGGCGCATCGAATTGCAGGCGGCGGGGCTTGCCGACGCTTGGCAACTCTCTGCGGCGCTCGATCTGGCAGGTGCCAGCCGGTTGCAGATGACCGGCCAATGGCAGCAGCAGTCCCTGCGCGGGGAGGGCCGGTTTTCAGCGGGACGGCCGGCCGAACTGGCCCGGCAGCTGCGGTTCGGTCTGCCTGCCGCAGGCGATCGTCTGCGGCAACTGGCGGTCCAGTCCCATTTCCAGGTGACGGCCGACAAGCTAGAGCTGCAACAGGGCACATTCGAAGTACAGATCGACGAGGTCGGGCTTTTGCGGGGCCGTTTCAGGGCTCAAAAGCAGGGCCAGGGCGTGACTGCCACGCTGGACCGGCCGAGCCTGACGGCGGCGGATGGCACGCTGCTGGCCGAAGCTGGCTTGAGTCTTTCCGGAAACCTCGCCACTGGCAACTGGCAGGGAAAGTGGTCACTCGCCAGTAGCGAGCCATCGCTGCTGGCGAATCAGACCGAGTTTGCCCTGCCCGCCGAGTTTCCCCGCCTGAGCAAGCTCGCTCTGGCCGGGGCGCTGAGCTGGCGGGATCGCCGCCTGACGCTCACTGAAGTCAGCATGCAGGGGGTGTTGAACGGAGGAGGATTGTCCGCAGCCTTGCGCGGGCAGCTAAATATTGATGTCGGTGCCGGGGAAACCGAGCTCGCCTTACAGAACATCTCTCTGGTTGGGATCGAATATGCGAATGCCGACGGCAGCATGGTCGGCGTCGGGGGCAATCTCACTGTGGCCGGTAATGTCCGGCTTGACGAGCGACAAGGTGATTTCAAACTGCATGGCCGGGCAACAGTCTCTGAAGCCTTGCTCGGCAGCTGGTACGGCGAGCTGAGCACTTTGCCGGTAAACTTCTCCGGGCAGGGCCGCTGGGAGATCGCTGGCGAAAACCTGCACCTGGACGATGTTCAGTGTGATCTGGCCGGATTGGCAATAGTCCGTGTGCAGGGTGACTTGTCTACGGACGCGGCGCAGTTACGCGGCAGCCTCGCAGTTGACCAACTGGCTGGTGACTTCGAGAAAACCGTGCAGCGGCTTGCCGCGGACCTGGTCCCAGGCATCGGGCAGCTGTCCCTCGCCGGCGGAGTTTCAGCCGAGGCCGTACTGGACATGCAGGCGTCGGACTGGTCGGTCAAGCTGTTGCTCCAGCCGCAGGACGTTGCACTCGCCTGGGGTGACGCCCTGCAGTTCACTGGCTTGCGCGGCCGGTTTCCGGTGCTGCTGCGGCACGGCGATAGCCTGCCTGCTGCCGGGGTTGTCACCGGCACTCTGCACTGGGACCGCCTGGTCACGAAGCTGTTAGCGGCGACCCATGGCACAGTCCAGATGGAGGCCTCCGCGAATCGCTGGCGCTTGACCGCTCCTCTGCAAATAAGCTCGGCCGAAGGCACGATTCACCTCAAGCAGTTGCTGGTCACCACGCGGGAACTGCAACCCAGGGCGCTTGCCTCGCTCGAGATCAGCGATCTGCAAATGGCACGCCTGGCAGAGACGCTTGGCTGGCCTGAGATGAGGGGGCAACTCAATGCAGCGCTCGATGACATTCAGTTCAGCCAGGAGGAGATTGTCACGACCGGCCGGGCCGTCGCCGAAGTTTTCGGCGGTGTGTTTCAGCTGCATAACCTCAGGATGGAGAAACCGCTGTCGCGCTTCCCAACCTATCACGCCGAGATCGATTTCGAAGGACTCGATCTGTATGCACTGACCCAAACCTTTGAGTTCGGTGAGATAAACGGCATCGCCGATGGCTATGTGCGAAACCTGCGCCTGTTTGACCGGGTCCCTTCCGCTTTTGAAGCAAGCTTTGAAACGCGCACCAGCGGGACCCGCAACATCAGCGTCAAGGCGATTCGCAACTTGAACACCCTCAGCCAAGGCGGACTGTCGGCGGCTTTGTCGCAGGGGATTTACCAGTTCATCGATTTCTATCGCTATCGGAAAATGGGTTTTCTCTGTACGCTGCGCAACGATCAGTTTCATGTGATCGGTCTGGCCCGAGCCGATACGGACCAATACCTGGTTGACGGCGGCTTGCTGCCGCCTAAGATTGATGTAATCATGTCTTCGCCAACCATTTCTTTCCGGGAAATGGTGCAACGCCTGAAGCGGATCGAGCGGGCGGACCATTGATTTTGTGCCTGAGTTGGATATAGTCGAACCAGGCCTGAACCTAAACCTGAACCGGAGGTAGCCTGATGAGGAAGATTCTGCGTGGCAGTTGGCTGTTGAGCATTCTGGTGGTTGTCTCCTGTGTGACAATCAATATCTATTTTCCGGCGGAAGAGATCCGCGGCGCCGCCGACCGTATCGTCGATGAAGTCTACGGGGAAAAGGCGGAAGCGACCGAGCCGGCGCCGGCCAGGCCGGACAGCAGTTTCATCCCTGGCTGGGGGGGCAGCGTGGCTTATGCGGCCCAGGATATCGATGTGACCACTCCCGAAATCCGGGCAATCCGCGCAGATATGAAGGCCCGATTCGGTCAACTGGAAAGCTATCTGGACTCCGGCACCCTGGGTATCGCTGAAGACGGTCTGCTGGTCATCCGTAGCCAGGACGGTCTTGACCTTAAACAGCGCGCCGAAGTGAAGCGTCTGGTCGATGCCGAAAATCAGGACCGCCGGCGGCTCTACCACGAAATCGCCCGTGCGAACGGATTCCCTGAGAAGGCAGCAGAGGTGCAATCGATCTTCGCCGCTTCCTGGCGTGACAAGGCCGCCACGGGGTGGTACCTGCAGAGCGGCGGCAGCTGGCAGCAGAAGAAGTGAGCGGCGATCTGCCGGCTCATTTCAGGGGATGGTTTGTCAGGGCCTGTCCGGCAAGTCTGTCCTGCCGATGGCCATCAGATAGCCGCGGGCGCGCTCGGTTCTGGGATAGCGATTGACCAGTGCCCAGAAGCGGCGGCCATGGTTCGGTTCAAGCAGGTGTGCCAGTTCATGTACGATGACATAGTCGAGGACAAAGGCCGGAACCTTTGCCAGGAGATGCGAGATACGGATGATTCTCCGGCTCGGTGTGCAACTGCCGTGTCGGCGATTCTGCCTGGTGGACCAGCCGATTTCGCACCAGGTAAGCTGGTCGTCGAAATAGCGGCGGTTCAATTCGGCGGCTCGCTTGTTTAGGAAGCTATCGTCAAGTTGTTGCGCCGCCTTGCGCCGCTCTAGCCGGTCGAGAAACCTGGCAATGACCGGTTGCAGTTCCCTTTCCGGCATCGCCGCCGGGGCCCGGACTTCGAGGATGCCATTAACTTCGCGGGCCTGGATAGTCTTGAGGCGCTTGCGGCTGCGGATAATGCGTGTGTCCATGGTCGGGTCAGCGGTTTTTGCGGCGGAAGAGATCGGTCTTCAGGCTGGACACGCGATCGAGGAACAGCATGCCGTCGAGATGGTCGATCTCATGCTGGATGGCGATCGCTTCAAAGCCGCTGCATTCGATGACCCGGGATTGTCCCGAGCGGTCGATAAAGCCGACGATGATGTTTTCTGCACGGGTTACGTTGCCGGTGTAGTCGGGTACGCTCATGCAGCCTTCGCGCATGGTCTTGCTGCCGGAGCGGTCCAGAACTGCCGGGTTGATCATGGTCAGCAGACCGTGGTTGCTGTCGCGGCCCAATTTGCTGTGCGAGACATCAACTACCACTACACGACGGGCGTCGCCGATTTGCGGTGCCGCCACGCCGACCGAGTGGCCTGCGTCAAGCATGGTGTCGACCAGGTCCTGCACCAGAGCGTCAACCGAGGCATCGGGCATGACGACCGGCAGCGCAACCTTTTTCAGAATAGGGTCGGGGTAGAGCAGAATGGGGCGTACGGCCATGATCAGAGTTCCGCCGAGGCAATGGTGCGTACCGAGATGTCGACTTGCAGCTCCTCCCGCAATGGGGACATCCAGGTATCGACATCATCTTCGGTGACGTTTTCGGGGAGGGTCGCCTCGAGGATCAGGACATAGACCGGATTCTCCTGGCTGCCAACCAGCTTGGTGTTGAGATCGGTGATATTGACCTGCTTGTCACCGAGGACTTTGGCGACGCGATAGACGATGCCCGGTTTGTCGGAACCGTAGACCGAGACCATGCAGACCTCGCCTTCGATGTCCGGGCGGATCTCGCCGCCCGGTTTGAGGACACGCAGGAAAACCGAGAGGCCGCTTTCTTCGAGCGGCAGAAAGGCGTCGCCGAAGCTGTCGCGATCGATATAGTCGGGATGGGCAAGGATCAGGATCATGGCGAACTGCCCGCCGAGAATCGAGCAGCTCGAATCGGCAATGTTGCAGCCGAGTTCGTAGAGAATCCCGGTGACCTGTGAAACGATGCCCGGCCGGTCGCGGCCGATGATGGTTAAAGCGAAGTGTTGCATCCTTCCCTCCATGCTGTGGCGTTAGGTGAAGAGTCCGGTCTTTTTTAGCATGCCTTTGCGGTTTTTGCCAGTCTTCTCGCAAGTGATACTGGCGGCGGAGTCCGGATGGTCGCTATGGGCCAAAAGTTATGCTAACCTGTAAAGTGAATCGATCGCTTTTAAGCAGGCAACAGGTTGGAACAACCATGAAAGAACAAAATTTACGCATCGACTTTTTCCGGGGTTCGGGTCCGGGCGGTCAGCATCGCAATACCAGTGAGACCGGGGTACGCATTACCCATTTGCCCTCCGGCGTCGTCGCCACCGCTACGGAATCCCGCTCACGGCACCAGAACCTGCAGACCGCCCTGACGCGTCTTGAGGAAAAGCTTGCCGCCCGCCAGCGTAAACGGCGGCCGCGGATTGCCACAAGACCGGGCCGGGCGGCGATCAGGCGGCGGCTTGAGAAAAAGCGCCAGCAGGCGGAAAAGAAAAAGGGTCGGGGCCGGGTTGAACCCTGAGTGTTCGGAACAGAAGCTGTTGTCCGGCGAAGATATTCCAACAGCCAAGGCCTCTGTCGTCCTGGAAACCTTCCGATAAAGACAACTCATCGTCCGCTGCCGGCAGCGAGGCTACTCGTCTCTGAGATAGGGCGCCGGTTTCTGGCCCAGCGCCTTCCAGGTGCCGGCCAGGCCGAGGGTCATAGTGAGGGCCATGCCGAGCGCGATGGTCATCAGGATCGCCCAAGGCTTGATGTGGAAGGTCGTCTCCATCAACCCCTCCAGAATACCGTAGGCCGCCAGGCTGCCGATCACGCAGCTGATGGCGCCGGCGGTCAGCCCGAGCAGGCCGAACTCTAGGGCAAACGCCTTGATGATATCGCCGCGCGTTGCGCCGCAGACCTTGAAAATCACCGCGTCATGAATGCGCCGGTGCTGGTCAGCCGAGACCGCCCCGGCCAGCACCAGAAAGCCGGTCAGCAGGGCGACAGCCGCCATCGCCTTGAATGCGGCGCCAATGCGTCCCATAGTCCGTGCAACGTTGCCAAGCACTTCACGGGTGTTGATGGCCGAAATATTGGGGAATTGCTCAGTGACGGTCTGAAAGGCCTGCTGTTCGCTGGCGCGATCCAGATGGACTGCGGCAATATGTGTCTGCGGGGCATTTTCGAGAATCCCCGGAGAGAACAGCAGGGCGAAGTTGAGTTCCAGAGTCGACCAGTCGACCTGCCGCAGGTTGGCGATTTCGGCGGTTACGTCACGGCCAAGGACGTTGACAGTCAGGCTGTCGCCAATCGAGACACCGAACCCCTTGCCGAGGTCGGCAGTCAGCGAGAGCAGCGGCGGACCGCTGTAGTCGGCCGGCCACCAGCTGCCGGCGGTCACCGTCGTCGATGCTCCCGGCGTAGCGGCATAGCTGAGATAGCGGTCGCCGCGGATCGCCCACTGCACATCCGGAGCGACCTGTGCCTGATCGGACGGCACGCCGTTGATGGCGGTGATCCGGCCACGCAGAGTCGGTGAGTGCTCGATGCGGCGGAGACCGGGGATCTCCCGCAGGCTGCGATCGAACGCGGCGACCTGGTCGGTCTGAATATCCAGGAAGAAGAACGTCGGCGCATCGTCCGGCAGGGTGTCGCTGACCAGATCGTTGAGGTTGCCCTGCACCAGGGTGATGATGACCAGAGCGGTCAGCCCGAGTCCGAGCGAGAAGAGGGTGCCGGCAGCCGGCGAGCCGCGCCGATGGATATTGCCGAGGCCGAGCCGCAATGCGGGGTTGCTTGGGCGTGGCAGCAGCCGGACCAGCCGGATCGTGCCGGTTGCTGCCAGGCGGAAGAGGCCGAAGCAGAGGCCGGCGCCGACAATGAACCAGACGGCCAGCCGCTGATCGCTGCTGGACAGGATGACCAGAGCGGCCAGACTGGCCGCAGCTACGATGATCGCCAGCCAGATGCCGCGTGCCGGTCTTTGCCGGGCATTGAAGTAGCCGCGGAACAGGACGGCGGGCGAAACCTGTAAGGTCGCGCCGAGGGGTTTGAGGGAGAAAACCAGGGCGATTAGCAAGCCGAACAGCGCCGCGGTGACCAGGGTCACCGGATAAATGTCCGGAACCAGAGGCACCGGGAGTTGTTCGCCGAACAGCGCGGCGATCAGGAAAGGCAGGGCCGCGCCGCAGAAGAGTCCGGCCGTAGAGCCGATCAAGCCGAGAACCAGGACCTGCATCAGGTAGGCTGTAAAAATGACCCGGGCGGGGGCGCCGAGACTCTTCATAGTGGCGATGTGCAGGACTTTGCCGGTCAGATAACCGCGGACGGCTCCGGAGACGCCGAGTCCGCCGACCAGTAGGGCGCACAGGCCGAGCAGGGTCAGGTTGAGGTTCATCCGTTCGAGAAAGAAGCGGACCCGCGGCGTTGCATCGTGCCAGGTGCGCAGTCGCCAGCCGGCATCCGGGAAGCTGTTCTGCAGCTCCTGCTTGACCTGTTCAACCGTCATTTTGTCCGCCAGGCGCAGCCGATAAGCATAGCTGACCAGGCTGCCGGGCTGGACCAGGCCGGTCGCGTCCAGTCCGGCCCGGTCGATCATCACGCGCGGTCCGAGCGTGAAGGCGCGCACGGTCCGGTCCGGTTCGGTGGTCAGCAGACCGCGGACCTCGAACAACCCATCACCGATCCTGATCGGTTCACCGACAGCGAGGTCGAGCCGTTCCAGGAACGCGGCTTCGACCAGGGCGCCATTGCCAGCCAATGCCGCGGTGAGGGCCTGTTGCGGTGCAACGCCGATCTGGCCGTAAAGCGGGTAGGCCGCATCGACCGCTTTCAACTCGACCAGCGTGCGGGCCGTTCCCTGGGCTTTGCCGGCCATGGTCCGCAGGGCGAGGACCTGCGACAGCGTGCCCCGCTGTGCCAGGAAATCGTACTGGGCTGCGGTGAGCGGGCGGTGATTCAGACGGACTTCCAGGTCCCCACCGAGCAGGGCGCTGGCATCGGCTAACAGGCCGTTGCGCGCGGCTTCGGTGAATGAGCCGATCGCGCTGATGGCGAAGACGCCAAGGAACAGGCAGGCAAGGAACACCCCGAAACCGCGCACGCCGCTGCGCAGTTCGCGGCGAACCAGCCGCAAGGCCAGGGGGAGGGTCGCCGGTTCGGTCATGCTGCAGCCCCGTTGCCAACCAACCGGCCGTCGGCCATCTGCACCGTGTAGTGACAGCGCCCGGCGAGCGCGCTATCGTGGGTGACCAGGATCAGGGTTGTGCCATGCTCCTGCTGCAGGCTGAACAGGAGCTGCATCACCTTCTGGCCGGTTTCATGGTCGAGATTGCCGGTCGGTTCGTCGGCGAGAATCAGCGCCGGGTTGGCGACAAACGCCCGGGCCAGGGCAACCCGCTGCTGTTCGCCACCGGAGAGTTCGCCGGGGAAATGCTTGAGCCGGTCGGCCAGTCCGGTTGAGGTCAGGGCTTCGCGGGCGCGCTCGAAGGCGCCGGGCGCGCCGGCAAATTCCAGCGGCAACGCGACATTTTCCAGGGCAGTCATGGTCGGTACCAGATGGAACGACTGGAAGACGATGCCGACATGTTGCCGGCGGAAGCGGGCCAGCTCGTTTTCATTCAGAGTCTGCAAATCGGTGCCGGCGACCGCGATTCGACCGCGGGTCGGCCGTTCCAGTCCGGCAAGCGCCATCAGCAAGGTGGTCTTGCCGGCCCCGGAAGACCCGACCACGCTGACCGTCTGCCCCGCTTCAACCGCCAGGTCGATACCGCGCAGGATATTGACCGGGCCGGCGCCGCCGATTAGACTGAGATGAAGATCTTCAATTTCCACGATTGGATATGTCATGATTTATGCCCTCAAATTTCTTCAGTTTACCTTGATCTTGCTTCTGCTGACAACGCCGGTCGCTGCCGGCGAGGCGGACGCCAGGCCGCTACGGATCCTGGTGCTTGGTGACAGCCTGACGGCCGGCTACGGTATGGCGGCACAGGAGGCCTTTCCGGCTCAGCTCGAAGTGGCGCTGCTGGCAGCCGGATACAGGGTCGAGGTGATCAACGCCGGGGTCTCCGGCGATACCAGCGCCGGCGGCTTGGCCCGCCTGGACTGGGCCCTGGCCGACCGGCCGCAGGTCGTTATCATCGAACTCGGTGCCAACGACGCCTTGCGCGGTCTGCCGCCGGAGCAGACCCGACAGAACCTCGAAGCGATTATCGTCCGCCTGAAGCGGGCAGGCGTTGCCGTTCTGTTGACCGGCATGCGCGCGCCGCGCAACCTGGGCTCCGCGTATTATACCAAGTTTGACCAAATTTATCCCGATCTGGCCGTCAAATATGAGATCGCCTTCTATCCGTTTTTCCTCGAAGGAGTTGCCACCGCCGAGCGGTATAACCAGGCCGACGGCATCCACCCGAACCCGGCCGGCGTTGGCGTGATCCTACGTAACATCCTGCCGGTGGTCATCCCGCTGCTCGACCGGGTGGGGACTCCCGATCAGGGACCTGTCGGACGATACGGACCGAATTTGCAGCCGGTTCATGGGTAGTCCGGGCGGCGCGATATCTTTGAATGGCCGGTTGATGTATAATCAACTACACATAACCCGATAACCGGAGGCTGGCCATGAAACATATACTGATTGCGACCCTGTCGATACTATTTTTGTCTGCCTGTGCGGCAGTTCCCCAGATTCCTGTCGACCAGCGTACCGTCGCTCCGGGCAGCAAGGTGACCCGCAGCGGAACCACTGAACTCAAGCTGCTCGGCGATGCTGTCGAGGTCGGCGCGCAAATGCCGGCGGTGCAACTGGTGGACAGCAACCTCAGCATGATAAACACCGCGTCCCTCGCCGGCGAGATTTTGCTCGTCAGCATCGTCCCGTCGCTCGACACCCAGGTCTGCGAGCGACAGACCGGTCTGCTGGGCGAGTTGAAGGTGAGCGAAGGTATTCGCAAGGTGACGATCAGTCGCGACCTGCCCTTCGCCCAGAACCGCTTTGCCAATGAGAACGGTTTTCATGACATCCTCTACCTCTCCGACTTTCAAAGGGCCGATTTCGGCAGGGCGAGTGGTTTGCTGGTCGATGAGATCTACCTGCTGGCACGATCAATGATGGTGGTCGATCGTCAGGGAACGATCCGCTACCTGCAGGTCGTGCCGGACATTTCCCATCTGCCGGACGTGGGCCGGGCCGCCGCTGAGGCGGAAGTGCTTCTCCAGGGGCTTTCCGTAGAGAATGAAGCAGACGCCCTGTGCAGCCATAATCAAAAATCCGGCGAGGGCAGACCGCAGGGCAAACCGTGTCCGCCAAACTGATTGCTGACCGACGGATTGAGGGTGTCTCAAGAATCAACAGGGCCGGACTGTGGACGACGCCACATCCGGCCCTGTTAATTGATGGACCCCATGTCGCCTCGTTTCAGCCCGCGCAGTATTCCTTGACCCGCCTGGCGAGCGCGCGGCCCTGACTGAGGGCCAGCTCGAATTCCTTGTCGGTGGGCGCGCCCATCCATTCGATCGGATCCAGGAATTGCCATTTCAGCTTTTCAGTGAGCGCTGTCAGTTCACGTTGTGCGCCGCCCGACCAGCCGGCGGAACCGAAGCGCAGCACTTGCTTGTTGATGATCTTCTTGCGTCGGAACATGTCGAGGGCCCAGGCCATCGGTGGGAACATCTCGTATTCGTAGGTTGGCATGCCGAGCACCAGGCCTGCCGACTTCCACGCTGAGGCCAGAATGACCCCGACATGTTCGTCAGGAACCCGGTGCACGTGGACCGGCAGACCTTCGCTGCGCACGCCCTGCACGATATTGTTAAGCAGTTGCCCGGTGTTGCCGTACATGCTCGACCAGACCACGGTCACTTCCGGTTCGGCGGGGCCGTTCATATAGCTGGCGAAACGGGTGTAGGAATCGATGATCGCCTTTGGGTTCTCCCGCCAGATGATACCGTGTGAGGGGGCGATCACCTTGATGTCTAGATCGCCGAGGCGATTGATACCGCGGGTGACGAACGTGGAGAAACTGGCCACGATATTGGCGTAATAGCGCAGCGCTTCATTGATAAAAAAATCGTGCTGCGTAGTTGATAGCTGGTCGTCGAAATAGACGCCGTTCAGGGTGCCGTAGGAGCCGAAGGCATCGCAGGAGAATAGAACACCGCTGCTCTCTTCGAAGGTCATCATGGTTTCCGGCCAGTGGATGTTCGGGGTCTCGTAGAAGTGCAGCACCTTGCTCCCGCCCAGATCGAGGGAATCGCCATCCTTGACGATGTGCACGTTCTGCTCGATGCCGTAAAACGACTTCAGCAAGTTGGCTGCCTTGGATGTCGTGTAGATCGCGAGCCCGGGATTTTTGGCGTGGAAGGTCGGCAACCAGCTGGTATGGTCCGGTTCCATGTGGTTCAGCACCAGGTAGTCGATGTCGCCCGCTGTCAAGGAGATCGATTGAAGCTCCGCTTCAAATTCTTGCGGTTTCCCATCAATATCCTCGGTCAGGTCGATCAGCGCGGTTTTCTCTCCCTGCACCACATAGGCGTTGATGGAAATGCCGTTGGGAATGGGCCACATGCCCTCGAACAGCAGGTATTTTGAAAGATTGACCGGCAGACAATAAATTCCATCGGTGATCTTGACCGCTTTCATATTGAGTCTTCCTCTCCGCAGGTAATGAGTTCTCTGATGTGTTTAAAATGTACAATCAGAGTCGAAGTCATGTCAATGGCGACTTGCGGTGTCTAGACGTCGGCTCGGTGGCTTGCAAACCAACCTCTTCTGATGGGATCTCCGGAAACAGTGCGCTGATGCTTATGTAATCAATAATTCATGTTCCTTGCACGTACCAAGATTCGCGGGGCATATATTTTGGCATTCTTTGAGAGCGCTAAAAAATAACAATGTTTTGGAAGTAAATGACGAAGAGCTTAATGCACTCGTTTAATTGTGACTGTCAATGGTGAAAAAATAATTTTAGAAACGCTTGTTTTTTTTATAATTAGGAAAGATTCTTTTTGACAAAAACAACGCTATAAAAGCATTATGGCATATCTAAGAGAAGACTAGACTTCTATAGTCTCTTCGAAAAGAGCAAAAGCCGGGAAACTGGCTGACGCAAAGCCACGGACCCTTCATCTTTCAGGGCCGCCGGGTTGCCGAAGAGAGTGCTCTCGAAGTGCTTTAATTCAGGCTTTTAAGCACCCCCTTTTGCAAGAAGAGGCGGGTGCTTTTTCTTTTTGGGACATGTGGCGACTCGAAATCAACGATTTCCGGGGTAGGGGGTGGATTCCCTTGCCACCAACTATTTGCGGAGGATTTCTCATGGTGTTCAGGCCTCGGGGTTTGCTGCAGACGGCATGCGGTTGCGAAAAATTGGTCATTTTTGCCGTGGTCTGTCTCGCCATGCTTTCCCCTGCATGGGTGGTGCATGCCACGCAAGAGGTCAGCCTGTCAGAGGTTTACAGGCTGGCCGTAGAAAACGACCCGACCCTTTCCGGGGTTGAGCATCTGCGTGAGTCCGTCAAGGAAAAACTCAGCCTGGCCTGGGGGCAATTATTGCCGACCGTCAACGCGACCGCCCAGTTTAACGACACCACCCAGGATATTATCAGCTCTGAAAACGTGGTTTACGACGCGGGTAAGTCTGATTTCACCACTACCGAATATGGCATCTCCCTGCGTCAGCCGCTGCTCAGGTATGACCTGTTCCTCGGCGTCGGTCAGGCAAAGGTTGAGCAGCAGAAGGCCGATCTCGAGTTGAAAGCTGCCCAACAGGATCTCGTCGTGCGAGTGACCGAGCGCTACCTGGTGGCGTTGAGCGCCCAGGACCAGTTGGAGTTTGCCAAAGCAGAGGAGACTGCGGTCCGACAGCATTTCGAACTGGCCAATGCTCGTTTCGAAATGGGACTGGCACCGATTACCGACCTGCATGACGCTAAGGCCCGCCTGGCTTCGCGCGAAGCACGCACTTTCGAAGCTGAAATTCAACGGGTTGATGCTTTTGAAGCCTTGCGGGAGCTGACCGGCATCGTGCCGGAGGGAATCATGCCGTTGACCAGCACGTTCAAGCCAAGCCCTCCGGTACCGGATAATGCCGAGCAGTGGGTTGAAACCGCGACTAGGGAGAACCTGACTGTGCAGGCCCAGGGCCGGCTGGTCAATATTGCCAAGCGGGAAGTCTCCATCCAGAAATCAGGACACTACCCGATCCTCGACCTGGTGGCCAGCTTCGACAACCAGGATACTCAGGGAACGCTGTTTGGTGGCGGCAGCGAAGTACAAACTCTCGAATACGGGATTCAGTTCAGCCTGCCGATCTACCAGGGGTCGACAATCCTCGCGAAAACCCGCCAGGCCTACGCCCAGCAGCAGAAGATCGAGTCCGACCTGGAAAGGGTCCGGCGCGAGACGGTCCGCCAGGCCCGCTCCTCGTTCCTCGGCGTCAAGAACTCGATCAGCCGGATCGAAGCGCTGGAACAGGCCCTGATATCGCAGCAGTCAACCCTCGAAGCGAAGCAGCAAGGCTACCGTGCCGGACTGTTTACCAGCCTGGCGGTCCTCGATGCCGAACGAGACCTCTACCAGGCGAAGAATGAGCTGGCGCAGGCTCGTTACGATTACATTTTCAGCAATCTCAAGTTGCGCCAGGCCGTCGGCAGTCTCAGCCGGGCCGACCTGGACCAGGCAAACCAGTGGTTCACCGCGCAATAGCTTGCGCTATCACGAAATGAGCAGGGCAGCGTAGCAATGAATGACTAAAGCTTTACATAACCAGCATAACCTTTGGGGAGGTTCACTATGCTGAGACGCATCAAGCGACGCATCGCTCGAGAGAAAGAGCGGGCCGAGAAGAAGGCGAATAAGAACAAGGACCAGCGCCAGCGGATACTCTTCGAGACACTGGAAAAGCGGGTCCTGCTCTCGGCTGATCTTGGTCTGGAGGATCAGTCCCAGCACTCTGATTACGAGCTGGTGCAAGATTTGCCGCCGGTGATTGTCGCCTATGATCTGCAGTTCCAGGATATGCAGGCCATCGAGCCCGACACAGCCGTTGCTCCCACTGCTCCCATGGTGTCCGAAGCAGCCCCAACTGCCGAAGAGGCCTCCACTCCTGTCGCAGAAGATGCCTCCTCCCCGGCCGCGGCTTCAGCCCCCACTGGAGCCGCGGCCGCTGATAACGCCCAACTGCCCCCCGACCAACAGGCCGCGCTCAGCCACCTGGCCGCCCAGCAGCTCCAGCATGAAATCGTCATCGTCGATCCGCAGGTGCCCGAATACCATGAGCTGGTGGAATCGCTGATCAGTGTGGAGCACGAGGCCGATCTGTCGGCTGGCGACAGCTCGACTACTGCCGCCGTGACGGCCGATACGCCGCAAATCCCGGCACAAACCGACCTGCAGAGCGAAAGGATTCTGGAGACCTTCACCCTCGGTGAACAGCAGATCATTCTGGAGCGGATCAGTGTAATCAGCGGCGCCCGCTCGGTGGATATCTACGTCCTCACGGCTGAATTCGACGGCATCGACCAGATCAGCGCGATCCTCGATCATTATCAGGATGTCGCCGCAGTGCACATCCTCTCCCACGGCAGCAGCGGGGCGTTGACTCTCGGCTCGAGCCAGGTCAACCGCGAGCAGCTGCAGAAGAAACGTGACAAACTCGGCAAATGGGGCGAAGCCCTGCGCAGCGGCGGCGACGTGCTGCTTTACGGCTGCGACGTGGCTGCAGGCAAAGGTGGCGTCGAGTTCGTCGAGAGCCTGGCGGATCTGACCGGCGCCGATGTGGCCGCTTCCACCGACGCTACCGGTGCGGCTGCTCTCGGCGGCGACTGGGTGCTGGAGTATTCCTCCGGGGTGATGGAGACCGCGCCGCTCTTCTCTCTTGACGCGATGGACGCGTATGCGCAACTGCTTGCCGTTGTGGCCGTTGAAGGGGTCAAGGCAAATAACGAGACGTTCACCGTAAATGCAGCCAGCGTTGCCGTAAGCGGTCCCGGGGCAGCGGGCAATACCACATTTGCCGCCGCTGACTCTCTGGATATCAAGGGCCTCGGCGGTACAGATACGTTCAAGTTCAATGCCTGGCCGAATGCGGCAAAAATCACCATAGACGGCGGCGACGGCGTCGATACCCTGGACCTGTCGGCGCTCAGCGCGGGTGAGCTGACCTTTACCATCAAGTCGCCTGGCACCGTCGAAATTACCAGCAGCAACACCAGTCACAAGAAAATTACGGCCAGCAATATCGAAAAGATTTTCGGAAGCCCCAATGCCGACATTTTCTATTTCGAGTTGGGAGCATCCCTCGGCAGTGCAACTGTCCCAGGAGTTATTGACGGCAAGGGTAATAATGACATCCTGGACTTCACGGCCACCAATAAAACGTTCTTTGGCACCAAAGGTTACAACTTTCCGCTCAGCATCGACCTGACTCAGAACCGGGTCACTGGGGGTATGTCACTGAACTTCTCCAACGTCGAACTCGTCATCGGCGGCGGCGGCGCTGATACGATAACTGCCGCATCGAGTGGTTCGACGCTCGTCGGCGGCGGCAACCCTAGCAGTGGTGCCGACATCCTCAATGGCGGCAGTGGCAACGACGTCCTCTGGGGTGATCTGCCCGTTCATCTCACTACGAATACGACCGACAATCCCTACTCTGACAATCATGATGATACCCGGAAGATAAAACAGGGCGATGACGTCCTCTACGGCAATGCCGGTAACGACCACCTCTATGGTGGCAAGGGGAATGATACTCTTGTCGGAGGGATAGGCAGTGACCTGCTGACTGGTGGCAAGGGCGATGACACTTATGTTTTCGGACCAGGATGGGGCGTAGACAATGTGATTGAACTCGCCGGCTCGTTTTTGAGTGGCGAGGGGACTGATACGCTCGATTTCACTGCTGTCACCAGCAATCTCACCTTTACCATTAAAAAAAGCGATAACGCGGCCGGTGCCGGCATTAGTGTCGTTGACAGTGCCGGAGCCGGCAACCAGTTGAAGGGTGTTACCACTTCAACGGGTGCCCAGTTTATCGAAATTTTAAGAAGCGGTTCGGGAACCAACCGTTATGTCTTCTTCGACGACTGGGGGAAAGAGCTGGTCATCGACAACCGCGCCGGGATCAATGCGACCCTTGATTTTTCAAATATATCAGCAGCCCGGGATCTGGTTTTTACCATCATGCCGACCGATGCTGATCATCCCGAAGCCATCAACAAGGTGGTTGTCGAAACCAGCAACGGCAAGGTGACGGTCTACAACGTTTACAACCTTATCGGAGGCAAAGGCGACAATACCTACAAGCTCAGGAAAGGTGGCATGCTGCCGGGCAGTTTGAACGGTGGCACCTTGAATGCGGGGGTTCTCGGGACCAACGTCATTGACTACTCCGATTTCAAAAATACCGTCGGGTTGAACCTAGGCTCTACGGCAGAAGTTGTCACGCCGGACAGCTTCGTGGAAGAGGTCACGGCGGGGAAGCTCGCTGTCAACGAAACCAGGCAGATCAATTTCACCACCACGGAAACAGCAACGACCGGTGGTTTCAAGTTGACGATCAACAACCAGACCACGGCGCTCATTCCCCACGCCGCGTTGCAGGACGATGTGCAGCTGGAGTTGCGTAAACTTACCGGTTACCAGGATGCGACCGTTGTGTCGCACATGACCAAACAGTACGACATTACGTTCCCGATTACCTCCGCCACATCCGTCATGCCTCCTCCCGTGACCGTCTCGTTCTTCAAGAAGGTCGACCCGACTATCCTCTCGGGCGGGACGACCATTTCACACGAGGCCACGGAAGGCACCTTTATCCTGACGTTCGGCGGGCTGACTCATAAAACCTCTGCTTTATCGTTCAACGCGACCGCGGACCAGGTTGCCGCGGCTCTGAATGCGATCAAGCCGGGCGGGATATCTGATGTCAAGGTCGTCAAGCGTGGCCCGTCCATGTGGGAGGTTTCTCTCGATGGCGAAGGCGCTCTGCCGGCCCTGGGTGTCGATCTGGAGACCAGTAAACTGTTTGCCCCCGACGCAACGTCAACGTTCACTGAAACCACGACGACCGCGGGTGTGATCCCCGTTACCGGAGTCTGGAAAATCTGGAACAACGCGTCGGGAGGGACGTTCGACCTGACCATCATGAGTGATACCGCCGGCGGCGGGACCACCTCGCTGAGCTTGAATATCCCCTACGATATCTCGGGGTCCAAACTGGTCGGCGATGATCTCGAAAAGCGCATCGAATCGTTTGGTTTTATCGGGGATGTCTCGATTGAAGGGAAAGGGACCCCGGTTAAACCCTGGGTGGTCACCTTAAAAACGGTCACGGCGAACATCACGTCCATCACCGCAACCAGTGACAAGCTTTACGAGGCGACTCACGACCTGACGATAGCCCAGGCAGGCCCTGTAGGGGATCTCAACAAAATTCAGAATATAGGGCTGAATGCCCAGGCGGGCAGCTTCACGCTCAGCTATCTGGGCAAGACCACTGCAGCGATCAACATGGTTGTGGATGGAGCGGGCAAGCCTGCGACTTCGATGGCCGCAGATATCCAGGCAAAGCTGCGGGCCATCAAAATCGATGGCACGCCATTGAATGTGAACGTTACGACGTCGACGGCGACCGGGGTGAACTGGGTCGTCACATTCAATGATACATTAGGCGGCCATGCGCTTCTGTCCGCTTCGACGGAAAACCTGCTCGCCAAGTCAGTGACCGTCAAGGCGACTTCGGCCTCCGGAATCAATTGGGGCAAGACCGGTGCCGCGATCAGCAATATTACCAAGGTTGTCAGCAAGGATTCTCTCTTCAGCGGCGGCAACACCGATTATCTGTTTGCGAAAACGACCTCCATAGAATTCATCGGCGGCGGCGGCGACGACGTCATTAGCGGCAGCAACTTGAGTGATCTCAATCTCGACGGCGGCAGCGGCAACGACGAGATTTGGGGCGGCGCCGGCAATGATACGATCCTGGGCGGCTCGGGTTCCGACTATCTTCTGGGCGAGGCGGGATTGGACAGTATCTCCGGCAACCGGGGCGACGATGTGATCGATGGCGGCGCAGGGGCAGACCCATGGCTTTACGGCGGGTGGGGTGACGATACCATTATTGCCGGGACGGGCGATGCCGCAAACGATATCCTCAAGGGCGGCTGGGGTGCCGATACTTATATCATCGAAGACAACTGGGGTCAGGATATCATCAAATCCGACCGGATCGCCAAGCGCACCGATACGGTAGACCTAAGCGCGGTGACCCAGAATTTAACCTACAGTTTTGCCTCCGGGCAGATTCTAATCGGCACGGGCACCTTTACCCACGAGCGAACAACTTTCCCAGGCTTTGCCGGTTTCGACAAGGCGGTCGGCACCTTCTCCGGTGGCAACATTCTGACCGTTGAGAAACCCGGCGCACTGTTCAATTACGAAGTCAATAAAATCATTACCGGCACCGGTCAGCAAACCCTCTTTTTCGGCAACGACTGGTCTACCACGACCATCGACACGTCCAAGGCTACGGGGCCTTTGCTGCTTGACTTCAGCGCTATGACTTTCCCGGCCCGGTTCACTTTCAAGGAGGATGGGTCACTCCTGGTAGAACGGCTCGATTTGCTTAATGCCCTCGAGGACAACGTCCCGGGTGTGGATCCGACCTCGATTATCATCACGCACATCGACAGCAACACCACCATCAAATCCGGTCGCAACACCAACTACTACCGGACAGAGGGGAATGCCTATTTCGCGGGCAGCCTGGTGCTGATGGATGGCCCCATGTGGGAACGCGTCCCGCTGACCGAAAGGAGCCTTCCGGCTGCCTTCACAGGTGCGATTCAGGGTGAACTGGATCTCCAGGTTAACCACATCCTCGACATCAGCAAGTTGGCGGGTGCTACCAAATACGTAAATTTACAGACCGGCGTGGTTCCGGGCACGACGCCTCCCGAAAACCCGGTGAAAAACACCATTGTGAGTGGCAATGTGAGTTCCATGCCGGGAGTCAAAACCGTAATCCTCGGCGAAGCCGGTTCCATCATCCCTGCCAAAATTGACAGCGTCGTCTTCGGCACCGGCATCCAGTTCATCCAGGGAGATCTTGGCAACAACCTGTTCAAGCAGCGGTTCCTGAAGCCAGGCATCAGCGTTCTCTCCGGCTTAACCGGGGCGGACACCTACCAGTTCAGCAACCTTTGGGGCGCCTCTCTGATCCTTGAAATCCCCGACATCGATATCGGCGGTCAGCCGATCCCGGAAGCCCTCGACACCCTCGATTTTTCGACCATGGCCGGCAGCATCGAGGTCGACGTCTTTAAATTCAGCACCTTCGAAGAAGGCCTGGCCGCCTTGATCGATTTCATCCCCGGTGATCTCCCTGATGATATCAGCTCGTCGCTGGCCTGGTTCGGGGAAAACGTGGTCGATGTCAGCTTCAATCTGACATTGGTCAGGGATACCACCTTCGGCAGTCTGCTCGAGGATGTCCTTCCGTCTTTGGCTGATCAGGAGTGGATGCAGTACCTCAAGGCCGCTGGTACCAGTTGGGTGGCGGCCATGGATATCGAGACGATCATCGGACCAAAGTTTGGCGACATGGTCATCAACATGCATGGCGACGCCCAGTTAAGGGGCACGGTCAGTGGCAATGTCATCCTCGATTATTCCGATTATGAGAGCGCTGTCGAAGTCGTTCAGGGCAGCATGGAATTGCCGATCCCTCTCTCGGCAATTCCGGGGGGATACCTTAACGATACGGCCCTGACCTTCGCTAGCGCGACCGGCATCAGCGGGCATCGTTTTGGCGGTTTGACGACTCTGGCGGATCTCGGCAACTATTTTACGGATGACAACCCGGTCAGCGATTTCATCGGGGACTTCGCGGTCTCCGGCCTCAAAGAGGTCATCGGATCACCCTATAACGACAAGCTCACTAATAAAAGCATCTCCAAGGACATCATCTTTGACGGTGGAGGCGGCAGCGACACCATCAAAGGCACGGGGAAAGCCGATACCTACAATCCGGTCGACGCCATCAAATCGGACACCGGCAACGATACGGTGCATTACAATCTGAACGCTCTGGAGAGCGCCGTATTCGTCGATTTGGAGGAAGGTCTCTCTTTCCACATCGATACGGACAAGGTCAGTGTAACCACCGTCACGCAAGGAGATGCAACGCAAAGTCTGTCCACCGATGCCGATGCCGGCGCGTTCACTCTGGAGTATGACAACGGCACCTCGACGGAAGTCACCCGTCCGCTTCTTTTCAACGCAACAGCGAATGACATCAAAGCCGCTCTCCAGGAGTTGCCGAGCGTGACAGCAGTCACCGTGACCGGTACCGGCCTGGTTGATGATCCATGGCAGGTCGTCTTCGAAGACCCCGACGCTGTCGATGCTTCTCTGCTGGCTCCTACCGGCCTGTCCATTTTTAACGGGACCTTCTCCATTTCTTCAAGCGACGGAACGGCAACTTCGAATGAAGTGCAGGACATCTATCATGATGCCACTGCCGGCGCGTTTACCTTGAGCTTCGACAACGGTACGACGACTGAGGTGACCAGGCCCCTGCTCCATGATGCTTCGACCGACGAACTGAAGGACGCCCTGGAAGAGCTCACTGGTATCGTTACCGTGACGGTTACGGGAAGCGGAACCTTGGCGGATCCGTGGCAGGTTGCCTTTACCGACCCTGAGAATCAGGACGTTGCCCAATTAATCGCGGCAGGATTGGCGGCTTTCAACGATGCGGAGATTGCAGCCACCCGTACCAGCGAAGTACAAAAGATTCATCTCACCGAAACAACCGGTGACTTCCGGCTGTTCTTCGATGGCGAAGTTACCGAGGACATTGCTGCCGATGCTACGGCTGCCGAAGTTGAGAGTAGTCTGGTGGCTCTTAAAGGTATTAAAGCAGGTGACGTCACTGTCAGCGGTGACCAGGCCAGTGACTGGACTGTCACTTTCAACGGCACCGGCAACCAGCTGCAACTTAGAGCCTATTATGACGACGGCAGCCACCTGTCGCTGGACAAGGTTGACAATATTTCCTTGAGCGGCCTGCCGGAAGTGAGCGGCGACACCGAGGTTACCGATGATCTGCTGATCGGCAACGATGAGCGTAACATCTTTTATTTCTACGACGAGTGGGGCCACGATACTGTCATCGGTGGCGGCGGCAACGATGTCCTCGATTTCTCCAACATCGCCGATTCTTCAAACATCGATTACCACAGAGTCAAAGATGGCGTCATCAAGGTAACTTATGACGCGGACGATGACGGGACGGACGATTATACGATCACGGCCTACGGCGATTTCAAAATTATTCGCCAAAAAGGGGAGTGGTGGCCGAGGGGCCTGTCAATGTTCACTTCGGATGTTGACCTGACTCGTGACACGGTCATGAGCGCAGCCTACCCTGCCGGTCTGGAGCTGGCGTCTGTTCCACAGTCTGTCATAACCGCGGCACTGGATCTCTTCGTCGACAAAACCCTCGACGGGAAAACCCTGTCGCTCGACGATGACGGCCGACTGGTCAACTCGGATTCCGAGGTGCTGATCGTTCCTGCTGCGTTGACGTTCCAGATGACGGACCTTGCGGACCTCGGTATTTCCAGTCGTAATGCCGATGGTACCATTCTGATCGACCCGACCGCCGCCGACCTGGGTTGGCATACCGACCCTGGTGCGTCGCCGGCAGCCGGGAAACTCGATCTGCTCAGCGCCGTTGCTCATGAAATCGGCTTGCTGCTGCACCTGGACAGCGGCCTCGATGTTATGGCCGACAGCCTTGCCCCGGGGGTCAGGGTTCCCCTGCCGGAGGATCTGGGCAGTTCCGATGCGGCGGCAGTTTACGATGACACGCCGGTTTCAACCACGGTCCAGATAGCCGATGCGATCGATGAAACGACCGACCTGACGGCTATCATCAACGAAGCTGTCAGCCGCTGGACCGCCGCCGATCTGAACGTGATCGGCAACTCGGGCGCGACGGCAACCATCCAGACTCCGGTTGTGCTGGTCCAGGACCTTGTCGGGCGTGAGATTTCCCGGACCTTGAGTGATGGCACCATCGTTATTGATCCCACGGCCGCCGGCAACGGGTGGTTCGTGGATGCGACGCCGGATGATGACACCGGCGGTGTCCCGGTGGACCGGGTTGATCTGCTGTCGGTCGTCATGCACGAGATGGGTCATGCGCTCGGTCTCGGCCACGATGCCGTCGAAGGAGCAGCCGACCTGCTTGACGAAGACATCGCGCCAGGGGTCCGTTTCAATCCACCCACCGGCACCATCGACGTCATGACCCTGGATTCTTCGGATCAGAGCAAACTGAATGCCGGTCTGGAGGCGTTCTCTGGCTGGATCGTCGGGCTTGGTGCCAGCATCGACGAGATGTTCCAAGACGATGTCGGCATTCCCTTTGTCAACGTCAGCTTCGGCGATCTGTTCGGGATCGATGATAATGCCGCCACCACTATGGCAACCGAGCTGAGTAGCAAAGTCATCAACCAAATTCAGTCGGTCTTTGACGGGGCGGGCGCGGTGACAACCGCTGACCTGGCCGCAATTCCCAACCTCGAGATCGCTCCGAGCTCCAACTCCAAGGCTTTCCTGGCGACCGTCGAGCTGGCCGCGTTCGAACAGAATCTGGGTTTCAACCTCAACGATTTTGAAATCGGTGCCGATTTGTTCGGTCTCAGCGTCGAAACGACATTGGACCTGCTGGCCAAAGGCGGCATGAACCTGGAATTTACTTTCGGGATCGATGCTCAGGGGGATTTCTACATCGATTCACCGGCCGTTGTCGCCAGCCTGGCATTGTACAGCGCTAACGCTTCGGGAGATCTCGATACCTTCGATGCAAGCCTGGAGCTGGGCCCCTTTGGTCTCGAAGTCGTTGATGGAGTTATCGACCTGGCTGCGAGTATGCGGCTGGGTGCCGACCTGCGCCTGGATTACCAATCCCTGCTCGACAATCGCATCGATGCTGGCAGCTTGATGCCGGAGCTTGGTGGCGATATCAATTTCAATGTCAATCTCCCCCTGGCCTTGGGTGGCAGCTTCTCCGGGTTTGATATCCATGGTGCCGCGATTGTTATCAACCAGGAGGTTACTCCAAGTCTCGGCAGCCTGCAAAGCCTGTTCACCGGGCTGAACTTCGAGGCGGTGAACCTCGACAAGCTGATGGATCTGCGCGGGGTCAGCCTCGATATGATCCTTGATGGTATGATCGCAGGTCTCGATGCGCTGGTGAAACCCGACAGCATCATCTACAAGAAGCTGCCCGGAATCGAGAAAAGCGTCGCCGACTTGCTCGGTGGCGAGGGCGCCACGGATTTCATCACCTCGGTCAAGGATGCTATCGAATCCGTGCGCAACGGTGACTTGAGTGCCGTTGAAACGGCATTAAACAGCGCCTTTAACAGCACCTTCGGTGAAGGCCTCGATCCGTTCAGCATCTCCTACCAGGATTCAACTTTCGTCATCGATTTCTCGCTGGAGAAAGTTTTGAGCACGGTGTTGGCTTTCTCGGTTGATATCAACGACTACCTTGACGAGATCCCCCTGCCTCAGGCTGTTCTCGATCTTGGCCTCGAAAGTATCAGTATCGCGGACCTCAATGCGCAGATCGGCGTCGATGCGACAGCCGGAATCAATTTTGGTATCGGCATCGACCTCTCCAACGTCACCGCTCCGCTGATCTATCTTGACAGCAGCTCGGGGGTTTCTTTCTCCCTGGACGCGCTTACCGTCGAGCCGATTGACCTCGCGGTCGATCTCGACCTCAGCTCTTTCGGAGCGGTCAGTTTCGTCATTGACGATGCTACCGCCAAGCTGAATGTCAGTGCCAGCTATGGCCTGGTCGATAACGAAGAGGGTCGTTACAACATTAACGAAATTACCGGCGGCGATACGGCGCTCGCCGTAGAAGCCAATGTCGTCATTGATCTGCCGCTCTATTTCCCGACGCCAACCACGCCGCTCAGTGTGGGCGACCTGAACTCGGACGGCTACCCAGACAACGTACTGCACATTGCTGCCAGCTTCAGCGACAGTGATGTCGATATCCCCTGGAGCATTGCCGCGCCCAGCTTCGAAAACCTGCTCAGCATCGGCGCTTTCCTGAATGATCCGCATAACGTGGTCGGTGGTCTGGGAAATCTCTTCGACGGCTTGAAAATCGGCTTCGAAGAACAGATCAGCGGACTCGGCCTGCCCTTGATCGGTGATTATATGACCAACATCACCGATTTCGTCGATACCTTGCGCGAGCAGGTGGTTGGGGTCGAAAATGGCGACGGCACCTACACCGGCGGTGTCGGCGGAGCCTTGCTCGGCAGTGAGGAGAACCTCGATAAGACCACCATCGAGATTATCCAGGACGCCCTCTACAAACTCCTCGGTGATTATCATGATCCCGACACCGGGGCGCAAGTCGGTCTTGATCTGCTCAAGGCCAAAGTGGTAAACGAGGCCGGCGGCATCGATTACGTTTCGATCACCTCCGCAGACCAGATCGAACTGGTGACCGGTCCCGATTACATCCAGTTCAATGTCACTCTCGCCGGCAATATCTTCAATGTCGGCATCCCCATAGATTTCGACGTCGCCATTCCCGGGTTGGGTTTGGACATCCAGTCGCAGATCCAGCTGACTCTTGACTATGTCTTCAGCTTCGGCTTCGGTTTCAGTCGCAAGGGGATGTATTTTGACACGGCCGGCACCACTCCCAATGGCGAAGAGTTCGAACTGACCCTGGCCGTCAGTACCGGAGACGACTTCAGCACTCCGGAAGGGCATTTGAATGCCGATGCCGTGCTGGCTTTCCTTGAGCTGCATGTTGAAGATGTCTTCGATGCCGATGGTGAAAGTCGTCTGTACGGATCCTTCAGTATAGATCTGCGTGATCCGGGCAACGATGACGACCGGCTCCTGCTGTTGGCCCTGCCGGGCGGCGGTGGCGCCAGTGAAATTGGCGCCTTCACCAGTGATATCCGTAACAACCTGGTCGCCACCATAACGGCCGCTGCGAATATCGATCTCTATGCGGAAATCGAACTGCCCACGTTCGATATCCTCGGCATGGAGATGACCTTGCCCAAACTCACCACCACGCTGCACTACGACCAGATCTTTGCCAAAATCGATACTTCTTCAGCACCGAACCAGCTGGGCGGATCGCCGATCATCATGTTCGAGGACGTCACCCTCGATCTGGGCGCCTTTATTTCTGACTTCATGGCGCCGGTTGTCGGCACCGTTTCCGAATACACCAAACCGCTGCAACCGGTGGTTGACCTGTTGACCACGCCGATTGGCCTGCTGGTTGATCTGCACGCACCCCAGACCACCCTGTTGGACATTGCCGAGGTCGTGCTCGGTCCGAGCAAGTTCGGAGCGGCGGTCAAGGGGATCAAGGCGCTGGCCGATGTCATTTCCTTCGTCAATACCATTCAGACTTTTATCGATTCTAGCCCGGATGGTCCGATCCTGATCAATTTTGGAGATTTCGTGGTCGGCGGAGACGCCAGAGGCGAAGGTGGGACCTCCGTTCCTGCAGGGGCCGGAGCTCAGAACCCGACCAACCAGGTCTCAGACCCGAATGCTAATTCCGTTATTGGCAAAGTCGGAACCAAGCCGGGGAGTTTCCGTTTCCCCATCCTGACCGACCCCTCATCGGTATTCAGCCTACTGTTGGGCAAACCCGGTGTGACAATTTTTGAGTACGATATGCCGGCACTCGACCTGGTGTTCGAGTATATCAAATCGATTCCCATTCCCGGCTTGCCGGGGTTGAATGCCCGTTTTGGCGGCGGGGTCTATGCCTCGACCAATTTCACCTTTGGTTATGACAGCACTGGCCTGGCACACTGGAGCGAAGGCTGGGATACCTCGGGTGATCCTTTGCAATGGGACCTCGATTGGGATAATGCGATCAAGCTTTTCGACGGTTTCTACCTGTCCGACCACGTAACCTTCGACGGCAACGGGATCGGCAAGGATTTCATCGTCTCGGATGCCCCGGAGGCCTCTCTGTCGGCGAGCATCATTGCCGGGGCTTCATTGGGCATCGGTGGCCTTATCGAGGCGGGTGTAGACGGCAACATCACCGCGACCATCAACTTCGATCTGAATGACGATCCCATGCTGCCCGGGCACTTTGCCGATTATGGATACGACCAGGCCTATTACGATGCCAATGCTTACGACGGCAAACTCTACGGCTGGGAAGTCCTCGATCGTCTCCAGCATGGGCCTCTCTGCCTGTTCGATATGGACGGCAAACTGACGGTTGGCCTGGATGCATTCCTGTGGATCGGTCTCGATCTGGGGTTCTTTGGCAAAGTCACCTTGTTTGACAAGAGCATCAATCTGTTCAGCGCGACCCTGGCCAGGTTTGACTACAGCTGCCCGGGCACGGATCCGCCGATTATCGCCAGCACTGCAGACGTGGTGCGTGGCGGATTATTCACGCCTGCCGAGGCCACTTCCGCAGGGCTTTACCTGAAGACCGAGATTGCCGCCGATCCGAACCAGAACCTTTATTATGGCAGGGCGATCGATGACGGTACTGTGGTCCTCAACATGGGTACCCTGGCCTCTGCTCGAGGAGCGGGTTGGTCTGGAGGCGACATCTCGGAAGATGAACCCGTCGTTGTTACGGCTGAATACAAGGATCTCGATGGTGATGGTGTAGAAGAGGAAATCACCAAGATTGCCTGGGGTGGCTACTCCGAAGAATACACCGGGGTCACCAAAATCGTTATCGATGGCGGCGCGGGCAATGACGAGATCATCATCAAGAAAGGCGTGACCGCCCGTCTGGAACTGAGCGGTGGCGAAGGGAACGACCTCATCAAGGTCTATGGCAGCGGAGACGCCATCATCGACGGCGGGACCGGCGACGATATCCTGATCGGTGGTACCGGTAACGATGTAATCCGCGGCGGGGCCGGCAACGACCTGATTGATGGCGGTGAAGACAAGAATGGCCTCAGCGGCAACGATTTGATCATCGGCGGCGCCGGTGAAGATATCATTTACGGCATGGCCGGTGCCGATACCATCTATGGTGATGACAGGCCTGGCGATGCTTCGACCGGCACCGCCGGGAAAGACATGATCTTTGGCGGTACGGGTAATGACCTCATCTTTGGCGGCGCCGGAGATGATGTCATGCGCGGCGAAGCCGGCAGGGATTGGCTGTACGGTGGCGCAGGTGCCGACCGCTTGATGGGATACGGCGGCGATGCGGCACTCGAGGTGGCTGAAACCGATTACCTGTTTGGTGAAGGTGGTGACGACAACCTGGATGGTAACATGGGGGCCGACGTCCTGCTCGGCGGGGATGGCGACGACACCTTCCAATGGCAGTCCGGTGACGGCAGCGACCGTCTTGTCCGGGGCGGTGCCGGAGAAGATTCTTATCGTATTGTGACCAAGAAAGATGGTGCCGGCCTCGTTTCTTACGATGAAACCTTGTCGATGCAGGCCGATAATGCTGCGGAGACAAGCTTCAGCGCTGCATGGACGGACGGTGTGGCAACGCACAACGGTAGTTTTGACCAGTTGGCCTTCGGTGTCTCCGTCACGGTCAGCGGCGGCGCCAGCGGGCAGCTTTTCTCTACTGAGATCGAAAATTTCGTGATTGATGTCGGTGATGGCTCCGACCAGGTGACCGTCCACGATCTCAAGGATACCTCATTCAAGAGTCTGAACCTCGATCTCGGCACGGCCAGCGGCACACAAGAGGTTACCCAGAACGTTTTGGATGCCAATGGCGACCAGGTTTACGATGACGTTACCAACTATTATCGGTCCATCTTTACCGGTACGCAGGTTGCGGAAGAAACTGCAGAGCAAGTTACGGAATTCGTTCTCGACGGGACCTTGGAACTCGACGATACCCTTGACTTCTCCCTCGATGCCGGGCCGCTCGGCCTGTCTTCGGTCGAGTACACCGTAGCAGCTGCCGATCTGACCGATGGCAATGTCGATCTGTCCAAGGTGGCCGCCAATGTCGCTGCGCTCCTGGATGGCCTGGGAAATTTCTCGGCTTCATCGGATGGCCGGACCATAAGCCTCTCCCTTGCAGGCAGCGCCCTGACCTCGACTCATCAGTTCAGTGCCAGCTTCAATGGTCCGGGCGAGGTCATTGCTCGCAAACTGACCACGCCTTACAGCCCGGTCTGGACGGATGCGACCATCGATTTCAACGGTCTGACCGTTGCCGATTCGGACACTTGGCACCTGGCAATCGGCACGGAAGTCGAATTGACGTCGGAGGCCGACACCCTGCCAGCGGTCATTGCCCACTTTGCACAACAGATAAATGACTTCGACCGAGATGGCAGCCACCCGTTTCTTGCCACGATCAGCGGCAATACGCTCCATGTTGAGCCGGTCAATGCCGGTGAATTATTTACTCTTGACGTCGGGCGGGTCTACAAGGTCGCCAAGACTGTAACCCTTACGGTGCCGCTTGATGGCAATGATGGCGCTGGCGATACGGTCATCATTTATGGGGGCGAGAATTTATCAGCTAATTATGCCGGCGGTCCGGATAGCAGCGCTCTGAATGACAGCTTCACGCTGACTGCACCGGAAGATGGATTAAGCATCATCCGTACCGCTGGTTCTGCCAGCATGTCTTTCGTCATTCAAAATGGTCAGCGCCTCTCCGGGGACGCCCTGGAAATACATGGCGTCGGCGGGTCGGATCGGATCGACGCCAGTGATGTTGGCTACGACCCGAACAACATCGCTGTTATCGATTCCAGCCAGGACTTGATGACGCTGAAACTCTATGGTGATCTCGGCGATGACATCATCAAGGGCTCGATGTTCGCTGATCGTCTCGATGGCGGCCTGGGGAATGATGAAATCACCGGCAATGCCGGTGTCGACCTGTTCTTCGATGCAGGCGGTACCGATACCCTGGTCGAACAGCGCGACGCCGATATGTCGCTGTTCAACGATCATTTCATCGTCGGGGCCATCCTCGGTGACAGCGGCGATTTCCTCAAGCGTTACACTCCTTCGCCGACAGATGGCTTGCCCTGGCCGGTGACCATCACCAAGATTCAAGATGGCAGCGCCGCTCAGAATGAAATTTTTGCGATCTCCCATAATTCCACCCATGGTGCTTTTGCTCTCAAGTACGGCACTTTGCGGACGCCTTACATCCCCTGGGATGCAGATACTGCGGAGATCAAGAGCGCCCTGGAAAGTCTCACCATGGACATCGCTGAAGTTCAGGTCAGTGGCCTGGGGACAGGGGCTTCCCCCTGGCGTGTGGAAGTGACCAGGCTGTTCGAGCCGACCTTCACGCTCACTTTCAGCAACGGTGATGCCGATTTCACGACCGATGATATTGCTTACGATGCCTCGGCTGCAGACGTACGTGATGCTCTGCTCGCCTTGCGTGACGAGGACGGAAATATTGTTCTGACGGCAGGCGACATAACGAGTCTGTCCAAGTCCGGTAGCAGCTGGACGATCGAGCTGGCGGCAAGCGTCGGTACGCTCGACGGTAACGGCCAGGGCCTTGGCCCGGACAGCGGCTTTACCTTAACCCCGAGCGGTAACCAGTACACGGTGAGCGTGGCCGACCCCTATCTGCCCTCTCCCGACCTGACTGATTTCGTCGTTGACGATGTCGTTTTCGGTATCGAGGACCGCGGCGACCGTTATGCCTCCGGGTCGGAACTCGAATCCCTGGTCGATGGGACGGCGATTTTTGAGAAGGCTCGTATCACCGGCGGCGACAGCAGCAATATCCTGGTGCTCAACGATTTCGACAACGAGATCACCATTGACGGGCTGCCGGCGCTTGCAGTAGCTCCCTGGCAGGGAGAGGTTACATTTGACAACCGCGGCACGCTGACCGCGGATTACGAATACTACCTGCTCAACCTGAAAGGGAATACCGGGTCCCAGGTCCACATCATCGACACGGGCGGTACGGCCGGTCATGACGAAATCTATATTTTCGGCAAGGACATTGTCGATGGCGATCCCGATATCATCCAGCTCGATTCGTTCCTGGACGGCTCTGGTGTGCGCACCGGGCAGGTGCTCGTTGGTGGCCGCTACGATCCGAACGGGCTGTACAGCGTCGATGTGACCGGGGCTGCCAACGGCGACTACGCTAGTCTGCTGGTCGCTCCGAAGGCAACCGGAGTTGTCACCGAGCACCGGTTTACCGTGTTGCCCGCAGTGGGGGCGCTACTCAGCGTGACCCTCGGTGCTCAGTCCTATGCTTACACGGTTGAGGCTGACGATGATCTGATGGACGCCGTCATGGGGCTGCGTGACATCATCCTTGGCGACAACCCGATCCGCGATGATGTCGTTTTCCAGAATATCGAGTTTTTGACCTTGCGGCTGCTGGCCGGCGACGATGTGGTGGTTAGTGACAACACCGGCGCCAAGACGGTCATCGAGATGGGCCGTGGTGACGATACCATGGTGATCGGTTCCGTGCCGCAACTGCTGGATACTGAAGCCGATCCGAGCACCCGCATCGAGTACCCGGATGGCGTTCCGGTCGCTGACACCGCACATATGACCAATGGCAACAGCCATCCGATCTGGGTGTTCGGCGAAAACCAGGATGACATGTTCGAGGTCAACCACAACGCGGCTTACGTGCACCTGTACGGCGGCCAGCACGACGATACCTTTATCATCAATACCTTCATCGCCTTGAAGGAGAACCCGGAAGAGCCGGATGATGTCACCAACTTGACCCGACTGTTCGGCGGAACCGGTTCGAACCGTTACGAATACGTGCAGAACGCTCCGGTCTACATCAATGGCGGCCCAGGGATCGACACGATCATCATCAACGGCACGCCGATCGCCGACACCTTTGTCGTGACCGACGTATTCATTGCCGGAGCGGGTCGGATCACCCAATTCACCGGAGTGGAACGGATCGAGCTGAACACCTCAGGCGGTAAGGACGAAATTTACGTTCTGAGCACCAGCGACCAATTTGAACTGATTATTCGCGGCGGGACTAACGACGACATCATCCATCTTGGCGGCATGGCGCCGGCCCTGATCTTCGATCCGCCGGAAACGGTCTATAACCCGCCGACGTTTTACGTGCAGGACCCGCCGACTGTTGTGTGGAGTGCCGCCGAAACCCGTGGTCCCATCACGTTCAGCTATCACTGGAGCTGGTGGTACAACTGGTACTGGGATTTTGACGACATGCAAGACCTGGTGCGCAGCCAGGTTACCAGTCTGGTCTACGGCTGGTATGAGGCGGAGAAACGCAGCAACCAGTACTTCCAGCTGCAGTACGCCGGGGGTGTCGATCAGCTTCTTGAAGACGCCATCAACTCCTTCCGCTGGTCCTGGGGGTGGGGTAGCCACTGGTGGTGGGGATGGGACCCCTACTTCGATTTCTCCTTCACGATTCCTCAACATGCCTACAGTATCGGTCATGAGGAGCTGCCTCCGGCTCGCCCGATCACGCCGGAGCCTGTGGTTGTCGATCCGGCGCCATACGCCCTGCAGGTGGATGAATTCTTCCTCGGCCACACGCTGTTTACCCTGGAGGACATCCGCGGCAAGCTGACCATAGATGGCGGCGACGATGCGTCCGAAGCGGCCGGCGACCGGATCATCGTACACAACGAGGACGGCACCGTCACCAGTGGCGCCCTGACCGAATCGATGATCCCGGACATGGAAGGGATCAAGGTCGATACCGGCACGGTCGATGCGTATGGCGATACAATTTACCGCCGGGAATTCGTGCAGCGTACTGACGGCGGCAACCCGGTTTACAAGAATTTCCTCAACCTGCAGGGGTTTGGTCTCAATAGCGGTACGGCTCTCGATACCACCACCTACAACGGTATTGAACTCGATAATATCGAGGATCTTGAATTGCGCCTTGGGCGCGACCTTGCCAATGCCGACAAGGCGACAGGCGACAACGATAACATTGACAGGCTGACCATCGAAGCGACCGAGCCGGGCATGGCTGTCGAGGTCATCCTCGGTGCTGGCAACGACGAAGTTGTCGTACATGAATCCCGCGGGCCGATCACGGTCAAAGGTGGTTCGGGAGACGATGAGTTGCGTATTGCCACGCAGCGTATCCTGGTCAGCGAGATGGTTACGGGCGGCGCCGATAACGGTGGGGTGGCCGCCCTGGAACAACAGGCTGTCTGGACCGATGCCACAGCCGGGACCTTCCGGTTGAGCCTGGACGGAGCCAACTGGACCCAGGCGATCGCCTTTAATGCCACGGGCGTTGAAGTCAGGGACAAGCTCAACGCACTGCTCGGCGTCAACAGCGTAACTGTCAGCGGCGGTGGCACAGCCGCCAGCCCATGGCTGATCACGTTCAATGCCGCCATTGACCGTCCCGAGCTGTCGGCCGATGGTTCGGCCCTCAGTGGCGCGCTGGCCGACGATATCCTCGGCAATATCTTCTTCTATGGCGATCAGCACACCGAGGAGCTGATCGATACCCTGCGTTACGACCAGCTGGCGGCCTACTATGGTGCTCAGGCCGGGCTTTATGAAGACCTGATTGCGCGGGCGATGGACATGTCGACCAACGACCTCAAGGTTTATCAGCTCAACGCGGCGACCGGTCTGGCGGAGCGCGTGCCGATCATCTATCGGGGCGACGCCTCCGGCAACATGAATGCCACCGGAGCCTATGTCTGGGCCAACGTCGCGAAACTGCAACAGAACGGCTTGATCGAAGCGGCGACGGCCCATGAGGACATCCTGACGCCGATCAATTCAGTGAATGTCACCGCGCAATTTAACACTTCTCCTGACCAGGTGACGGATGTCTACAGCATGACCTTCGATGCGGATGTCGACCTCGATAAACTCGATTTCGATGCCACCGGGCTCAAGAACTACGTCTTCACCAAGGTCACGAATGAAAACTACAGCATTTACACGCGCGCTCTGAGCGGCAACTTCAAACTGCTTGTATACAACGAAAGCGATACGGTTGTTGCCCAAACCACGGCGATCGATCGCAACGCCACCGCGGCAGAGGTGCGTCAGGCGCTTCTCGCTGCCGGCTCCAACCTCGAAGCGGACAAGCTGTTTGTCAGTGGCAGCGGTACTATGGGCAACCCCTGGACCATTAGCTATGCAGAGCCCCTGACTAACGTCTCCGACGTGGCCTATCTCGGCTTCGACGATATCGATCTTGTCGATCCCTACGATCTCGAGGGGAGTAGGATACTAACCTCGCTGAGTGTCTCGGGCCAGCAGGCGACGTTCAGTCACAATGGAGTCAGTGGCTCTTTCCGTCTGACTTACAACGGTTATTCGACCGGCCCGATTGCCGCCAATGCTTCGGCGGCCACGGTCAAGGCAGCGTTGGAAGGGCTCGCCTTCCGGAGCCCTCTCTACTATGACAGCCAGGGCTTCAAGGTTGTCGATGATACCGGCATCATTGCCCCCAAGGCGGTCGATAACAGCCGTGCGGTGCCCTTGCGGCGCACAGCCTCCACCGGTTTGCTCTCAACCTCTTATGCCGGCGGACAGGACCTGCTGGTTGTTAATGATGCCGCCAACCTGTTGAATACCGTTTCAACCCTGAACAACCAAGAGTTAATCGGGTTGTTTGGTGCGGATACGGTGAGCGGCACGGCCACTTCACTGCACTTTGATGGGGTTGAAGATGTCGATATCAGTACCGGGGGCGGAGCGGATACGGTTACCCTTGATACGACAATACCATACAGCGTGCACCTGCAGACTGGTGATCTTGGCGACACGGTTTACGTCAAGAGTATGACAGGCCCTGCGCTGATTGAAACCGGTGCCGGGGGCGATGAAATCCATGTGCACAACGATGCAAATACCTTGGCTGATATCGATGGTGCCCTGACCATTGACGGTGGCGCTGACGACGACCAAGTGTTCGTCGATAATCAAGCTGCCGGTGGGTCCTTCACTGCGACCCTGACATACAATACCATCGCCGGGCTCGCCGATGCGGCCGACCCGATCACCTATCTTGGAATCGAGGACCTGAAAATTGATCTCGGTACGGGGTTTGATACGTTCAACGCTCAAAGCACATCGGCACGAACCCGGGTCATCGACACCGCGGGGGACAGCTCGTTCAACGTGCATGATGCCTCGGACACGCTCAACGCGATTGCCGGTACACTGACTCTTGAGTCGGGCGGTGGCACCGATGTCCTCAACGTATCCGATGCCGGTGATACTGTCAGCAACACCGGTGATATGGGGGAGACGACTATTGATAGCGTCACCTACCACACTATCGTCGGCTTTGGCATGACTGACGGCAGTACGGACGGCCTGCGCTACAATGGCTTCGAAACTCTCAATCTCACTTTGGGCAGCGGGCCTGACAACCTGCTCATCACGGCAACCCATGCCGGCCTTGTCAACATATCAACCGGCGATGAAACCTCTGGCAGTGGACTTGACACTCTTAATGCTCCGGGTGATACCGTCTACATCTCTGCAATCAGTGGTTTGACGACGCTTTCTACCGACCGCGGCAACGACCACATTTATGTCAACTGGGACCGCAGCGGTCAGACCGAGCGCAACGGTATCGGCGCTGAGCTCTTTCTGCACGGGGAGGGTGGCTCCGATCTGTATGACATCGGTTTAGCCGGAGAGGAAATCGTTGGCCAAACCAGTACGCGGATCAATGTGGCCGACAACGCAGATCCCGCAGCCATGGCTGGCAAACCGGAGGTGGATAATGCCGGTGTCGACCAGATGCGTGTCTACGGCACCAACCAGGCGGACTTCTTCCTGTTCCGTCCTAATGCCATCATGTCGCTGGCCGTCGACCCGATTACCCGTCAGCCGGTGGGCGACTACGTCGAACGTATCAACTATGATGGCAGCTTAAACGGCGGTATCACTGTGTTCGGTCGTTATGGCGACGACACTTTCGTGTTCGACGACACCAGCAGTTCGGTGACGGTTTACGGCGATGCCGGCAATGACATGTTCCAGGTTGGCCAGATCTACGATTCGCCCCGTGATACGACGGAAACCGGCCTCGATCCGGAAGATACTTTTGGCACCCGGCCTATCACAGGCAACCGCTACTTGAGTTACGGTATCGGAGTCGGCACGACTGGTTTCCTCTATGGCGGTATCGGCAACGATACCTTCAACGTCTACTCCAACATGGGTGAACTGTACCTCTACGGTGAAGAGGATGACGATACATTCCGTGTCCGTTCTTTCGTGCTTGCCGACCCGAATAACGTCGATGCACCTTATACCAATATCAACGGCGGGCAGGGCGCCGACTTCATCGAGTACGCGGTAAACTCGCCGGTCAATATCGAGGGTGGTGACGGCTACGATACAGTCACCGTAGTCGGCACCGATTTCGGTGACGACTTCGTGGTGACCGATTTCGGTATCTTCGGTGCGGGTCTGTTGGTGCGCTACGCCGGGGTCGAAAAGGTCACGGTCGACGGGATGGAGGGTAACGACACCTTCTTCCTCGAGAGTAGCAACGAGCTGGTCGATCTGAACCTGGTTGGCGGCCTTGGCACCGATACCTTCAACGTTGGCGGTGGCAGTGAAGGCCAGCCGATCGAAGCGGTCAGCAACGGCCTGTTTGGGCACAGCGGCATCATTAATCACAGCATCAGCACACTTGACCCGGGCTATGCTGCCGACCTCTATGTCGAGGATATTTCGGCGATCGTTGCCGACAATGAGGAGCCGGGGGTCATGATAACGCCGTTGACCGGCCCACTGCGGGTCTATGAGAACGACGAAGCCACTGTGGCGCGCTATGCCGTTGTGTTGACCCGGGCCCCGGAGGAGGATGTCCGACTGACTGCAGCTCCCGTGGAAATGAGCGAGGCGTTGCGTGCAGCAGGGGCAAAGGGAATCCTGCTCAATGATCAGACCGAGGGGACCACTCTCCTCTTTGACCGTTTCAACTGGTACGTTCCCCAGGAGGTCGTCGTGAGGGTCGATCCCGACCTGGTTGCGGAAGGTAACAGTTTTGTCGGTATCAAGCATACCACCGAGCAGGGTATCTCCGCCGACGATGGCGGTGCTTACGACAAGATCTCGCTTCCATCGATCGTCGTGGAAGTGATCGATGACGATACGTCGAGCGTCTATGTCGATACTAAAAATGTACAGCTGATTGCCGAGAGCGGGATCACCGCCGCCACGTCCCTGGACCTTTCCCGGGAAACCGAGTACATCCTTGGGTTGGGTCGTCAACCCGACGGGCCGGTCACCGTAGAAATCGTGACTGACGGCCAGGTGACGACAAATGTCTCTTCGGTAACATTCGATTCGGGCAGCTGGGCTCCGGTCACTGTCATCGTCACGGCAGTTGCCGACGGTACTCTTGAAGGCGTGCACTACTCGCGCATTACGCACAAGTTCAGCGATACGGTCGATTTGGACAACCTGATTGCCGTGGACATGGATGATGTAGGACGCGGCGTACAGGACAAGGTCAATAAAGATGTTCTTTCCGATCTTACCGCGACCTACGATGCCGCAAGCGATACCTTGACGATCAATGGTGAAGCTGTTGAAGTCGGATTTATTGATGGGCTCGTGAGCGGTGGCAGCAACCTCATGCAGGAGGTAACAGCAACCCTGGCGGGAGATGTGCTCGATACAGAAGAATGGGCCGTCTCTATCGATGGTGAGGAATATTCCTACATCGTCACCGGGCAAGATATCTCTGATGGGATGATCCTGGCGGATATTGCACAAATCATTGGTGGCCAGATTGCCACGGATCGCTCGGACCTGGTTGTTGCGGTCGATGATGTCGTGATCACTCTCACCGGTGCCGGCGAGCGGCCTTTCCTGGTTGAGATTGCCGACGTTACTCCGGCACTGAGCAGCGGCACGGTGGCGATTGCTCAAACCTTGTGGCTGGCGACTCTGAGCCTTGGTGGAGAGGTCAACGCTGGCGATACCTGGAGTATCGAAATTGACGGCACGGTTTATTCTTCTGCGACAGTGACCGATCAGGACGTTATCGACGGAATGACCCTGGAGGACCTTGCCGTCTCACTGGCTGGCGATATTTCAGCAAACCGCGCTGACCTTCTGGTTGAGGTCGAAGATAACACCATATCTCTGGAGTCAAGCGCAGGCGGCCCGGTTTACTTGCAACTGGCCGATATGACCACGGGCGATCTAAATGATGTGGTTATGCATGGCCGTTATTACCGCAACCCGGTGATCGAACTGACTGACCGGGGCGCGGTGTCTGTCGGCGACAGCTGGCGCGTCGTGTTCGATAAACAGGCCTACCTCTATGAGGCCGGCAGCCAGGACAGCTATACGCTGCCGTCTGTCGATATCAAGATTGCCGATGCGGAGGTCGCCGGCATTCAGGTGGTACAGAGCGACCAAGCGACTTATGTCGCCGAACCGACAGATTACGTCTTTATGCAGTATGGTGACATCTTTGCCGAAGGCCACACCAAGGCATTTGATGTCAACGGCACCAATGTCGGGGATGTCTGGGGGCTAACCCTCAACGGCACGGCGCTGTCTACTTATACGGTCAGTGCCGGGCAGACTGCCAAGGATGTCGCTCTGCAGCTGGCGGGCCTGCTTTACAATCAGGTGGGCTACACTGCGAATGCTGTGGGCTCTTTCGCCTGGGTCGGTAGTCAGGCAGGCTCTCCGTTCACCCTGTCAGTCACCAAGAACGGAGCACCAGTTACGCTGCAGACCACTTTGCAGGCCAATTACGGGTTGTCGTACCTCAAGGAAACACTTGGCAGCCATGCTACCTTGGAGACCGCGCAGGATATTGACAACGCCCTCTGGAACAAGGTCTTCGATCCGGAGATACTGAACAGCCTCACCCTGCCTCACATCACTGTCGATGCGACCGGTGACGGCAGCGTCGATTGGTACAAGTTTACCGTTACCGATACGATGATCTCGGATGGCGGTGGTGCGGTTACGGCCACTTTCGATATCGATCATGGCTTCGAGTACGGTGACCCGGTCTGGTGGTGGGGACAGCTCACCCTTCATGACGACAGCGGCAACCGCATCGATACCGATTACCGCTACTGGTCTTATCCTGATAACTACCCCTATCATGCGCCAGAAGGGGCCGGGGGGAGCACCTCCTTCTACGACGACTTCTTGTCATACAACTTCACAACCGCGGGAGATTACTACCTCAAGGTCGACAACCTCCTCTGGTGGTACACCTACTGGCAAACCGGCCAGTGGCAGGGATTGCCCGACGGCGTCGACTACGAACTCCAAGTCTCTATCGAGCAGCATGCTGTGGCCGATTTCCAATTCACCGCCGACCCGGTGCTCGAGCTGGAACACAGCAACAATGATCCTGCCAGCGCCCAGTCTCTCGATAAAAAGCTGGATCTTGACGGCGTAACCCTGATCGACGATTTCGAAAACTGGTACACATTCCGCAACGTTGATATAGGCAACGTGGAGTTTGGTGGGACGATCGATTCCTTCACCCCGTATACCACCGTGATCGGTGTCGGCGACGGCTCTTATGATGTCTATTCCTTCGAAGTCACGGAAGATATGCTCAACCCCGATTCGGGCAGTATCGTTGCTGACACGGACACGCTTGTCGATGGCAGGCAGTACTATCTGCAGATTTACGTCCCGGTCAGCGGCAATGTTGAGCAAAACGATATCTGGAGTCTGACCGTCGACGGCAGGGATTACTCGACAACGGCAGTCGCTGGCGAAAGTGTCGATGTCATTATTGGACGGATTCTCGGCCAGGTGCCGCAGAACGACTTGAATGCAGACCCGAAGGTTGAAGACGTCTACGTTGCTGGCTGGGACGATGTCAACGATACCCTGACACTTGGCCAGGAAAGCGGTTTCACCTTCGAACAATTGAGCCAGGAAGTGCAGGTGTCTGGCCAGGTGAGCATGGCCCAGGCGCCGGGCATAAACTTTACCTCCGTCAACATTTCCCTGGGGAACACGGATGTCCCCTCCGGCGAGACATGGTCGTTGGTTTTCGCAGACCAAGCGAGCACCGCATACACTTTTGTCGTCCCGACAAATCTCGATACTTTGGCTGATCGGACCGCATTTGCGGCGCAGATTCTTACCGACATCAACACGCAAGCAGGTTCAACTGTGATCGACTCGGCGACCTTTACCGGAAGCGATCTGGTAATCACTGCCAGCACCGGTATCAAGGTACGCTTTGCTGCGACCACTGATGACGGGGCCTCCCTTGACGCCGCCTCCATCGGCCGCAATGTCACCTTGTACGGGATCCCGTTACAGAACAGTTCCAGCAACGTGACCCAGGCTGAAACCGTCGAAGCGATTTTCTGGGAAGCGGCAGATCTCAGCTACGGGGGCGCGGTCCATCATCGCCAGACCTGGACAGTCTCGCTTGTTAATGAAGCGGGGACAGTGCTGTTTACCGATACCCATGTGATCGGCAGCAGCGAAACATTGGCCGACTATCTCAGTGATAGTGTCGCCACGGGACTGACCTACAAGATCAATGGTGATACTGATTTCAACGCGACCTTGACTGGCTCGACCATCAACGTCCAGTCCGTTGCTGCGACCCCGTTCAAGGTTCAGGTCTCGGTGGCCCCGGCCACCACGAACGGCACCATTACCGACAATGGCAGCCTGCAGGTAATCAACCTGGCGCTGCCGAGTGCTTCTCCCGCGGCGGGCAGGGTGTGGACCATCAACCTGGATGGCACAGACTACAGTGTCGCCACCATCGCTGCAGATGCCGAGACGACCGCGGAAAACCTGGCGTTAAAGATCGAAACCGATTCATCCGGTGCCTACCGGGCTTATGGCTCGGCAACCGGGCTGATCATTGCCAATGTCGATACGGCCGCCGCTTCGATTACGGCGAGCATGACTGAAACCATGCAGCTGGCAACCGCCAGCAACGCAGCGAATAACACGGTCCAAAAGCTCGATCTCGCTTCGGCCCAGCAGGCCGGCACATGGACGATTACCCTCAATGGGACGAGCTCCTTTTCGACTCCGTTCATCACCGATCGTGCAACAACGGTTGCCAACTTGGCCGCTGCTGTGTCCGGCAGTTTCCAAGCTGTCGCCGATGGCGAAAACTTGTACGTGACGCGTAATGATGGCAGTGCTCTGACGTCTTCAGCCTTGACAGTGACGACTTCTCCGGCAACTTCGGCCTATGTATCGGTCAAGACGCTTGACCTGAGCAGCGCCACTATGAATGGTGGTGACCTTCTCACGGCGACGATGACTGCTAGCGCTGTCTCTGTCCCCTACACCGTATTCTTTAGGGTGGATGCGGCCACGACCATTAGCGACCTAGCGACGGCCATCACCGGCGACGCTGGCGGAAGCTACAATGCCTATACCGACGGCACAACCCTGGTTCTTGTGTCGCGGACGGCGGGCACGGCCTTCACGGCGGAATCCGCGGTGGCGGCGGGAACCGTTGGAAGTGTCGGGACGGTCAAAGTCGACACTCTGCAACTTACCGATAATGTTGTTGGCCCTCGCACGTGGACGCTCAACCTCGATGGCACGGCGGCGGTAACAATCCAAGCGAATACCTTGCCTAGTTGGCAAGCTTCATGGACTCAACCTGAAAGCAAGGCTGCTTTAGTCGATTACTTCGCGGCAAACATTCCTGCGTCAACGCATGTCGCTTACGTGACATCAGGGGCCACGCTAAATGTTCTGCATCAGCAGAACAGCGATTTCACTTTAAGCTACTCGATAGACACAACCCCGACAACAACCAAAAACAGCACAGATACGACGCCGGCGGCAGTTCACCTCGATTACTCCACAGCGGCTGCTTCAGGCACTTGGTTGGCTGCGCTTAGACACAGCGATGGCACCCTGACGACTTATACGCAGGCTTTCGATACTGATGCCGATACCACGATCGATGCCCTGGTCGATGCGATCAATGCCGATGTTGCTACCTCTGGCTACCTGGCCGTGGCCAGCGGCGCCACCGCCAGTACCTTGATCGTGATGCGTCCCGATGGCGCGGTTTTTACGGCCAGTGCGGCGGTTGAAGGGACGGCGGCAACGACTGCCAAGGCAGGTTTTACAAGTCTGGACCTCTCCTCTGCCGATGCCACGGCCGCACAATGGGCAGTCAATGGCCTGGTCGGTCTGGACAACACTGTCGTTTCGGTGAATGTTGTGACCGACCAGGCAACAACGGCCGAAAATCGTGTCAAGACTACGGAAAACCTCGCTACAGCGATCAACAGTGCTGCTGTGGTCGGAACCTATAAAGCAATTGCAGATGGAACAACGCTGATTATCAATCGAGTTGATGGCACCAGCTTCACGCCGCAGTTTTTCATCACTAAGAGCGCTGGAACGGGCTCGAACGTTTTAACGGAGAAACTGACTGTGCCGGCAGCGCCCCAGAATGGAACCTGGTATGTCGAATTGAACAGTGCATCGCCTTTTGCCAGCCAATCGGTGAGTAACGGTGATGCGGCAGCAACCATCGCTGGTTATTTCCGCGATGCCATTAATGCGGACGTGAATGCAGATAAGGTCATTGATGGTAACTATGTGTCTTTTGTCGTCGGGAACGACCTGCTCGTAATTCACCAGGATGGTAGCACTGACCCAGTGACAAAGCTCTGGGATGTTACGGTTGCGTCCGTCACAACACAGGCTGGCAGTGGTAGAAAATATTCCCTTGGCAACAGTGTCACCGTCGATGAAACCTGGCAACTCTCCCTTAACGACGGCGCCGCATCGGTATTTTCAACGGTTGTAACTGCCACCGAAGCAGATTCTACCAGCTTGCTGGCAACGAAACTGGCAGGACAGGTCACCGGCAGTTACCGCGCTGACGCGGCCAGTAATGCACTGTACGTGGTACACAATACCAATACCTCGTTTACAACGGTTGCTGCGGACACCAAGGTGACGGCAGCGCCTCTGAATGGCACGATCCTCATCTCCGGAACATTGCCAAAAGTTTGGCTGCAGGAGATCACTCTGGATGCCAACAGCATCGTAACCACCAATGATGTATGGACGGTGAGGATTGGCGGGCAGAACTACTTCATCGATGTCGGCGCCTCGCCGACCCTGGACAGCATCGCCGACCAATTGGCCGTGCGTCTTGACGACGCCGGTTTTGATACGGGGCGCGATGCTGATGGGACAACCATAACTTTGCTGAACGCCAGTTCGGCGAGTATTGAATCTGTCAAACAGAAGCATTTCAACTCCTTGGCCAACGTTCTGGATGCTCCGGCTGGTTCAGCAAGTCTGTCGGCATCGACAACCTACCGGGACGCCCGCGAGCACTATAACCAGGTGAAATACGAACTCGCTGGTGATTTTGTGCCGACCCAGGTATGGCAGATTATCATTGATGGAGAACGGTTCCCTTATGTCGTACCCGATGAGCCAAGTCCTGCTCTGAGAAACATCGACAGTATTGCTGCAGGCCTGGCGGGTGTCATCAATGCTGATCCGAAATATACCGCAACGCCCACTGGCAACAGGATTCTTGTGTCCGCTGATAGTGCCACCGGGCCATTTAGCAACTTCCTCTTCGATGCTAATCGCGGTGGTGGCGTGGCCACCGGCCTGTTTGATATCGACGGCTCCAGAACCCTCGAAGGTGCGACGCCACAGAAGGTGATTGATCATTACGAGAGCCGTGTCGTCGGCTGGAAGACAGTACAAACGGGCACCCGCACAGTTTATCTCTGGACACCTTTCGGTGACATCCCTCTGTATGACGAAGCGGTCTATAGCGATGTGCCTATTTATGAAAAATTCCCGGTCTATCGGACCGATTATTACGATTACCGGAAATACCTGACCCTGGAACTTTTTGACCCTGACGGTCAGCCTGTTGCCATTGGTGACGATGGTGGCAACCCGGTTTATATCAGTACGGGGCCCTTGACTGAACTCGACAGCGGCAGCACTTCGCTGTTCGACCCCTTCGTAGAATATGGCTTCGATAGCCCGGGAACTTACAGTGTCCGAGTCGGGACACGTACCGATTACCTCGGAGCAAATCTACCCTACGATTATCTCGGTTTATCGTCTGG
>RRYU01022555.1_pt1 | contig 43816 bp, 35 predicted proteins | sample 2162651 | NCBI WGS metagenome assembly RRYU01 (sample SAMN10267283, study PRJNA491782) | microbial mat metagenome | isolation source: biomat in the production well | place: Japan: Minami-Kanto gas field, natural gas well KTG3 | collected 2017-06
GGGGGGGAAGGCGTCTTCCTTCTTTCGCGCGAGCAGCTCGATCGCCATCAGCTGGAGTTGCTCGAAGAGGCTACTGGACGATGAGCTTGAGGCGGGCAAGGACCCTTGACGAGGATGTTGAACGGATCCGGCAGGCGGTCTCCGAGGCCGCAGGCCTGCGCGACTGTCTGGAGTACGAGATCGAGGACATGGCTCGCTTTCCGGCTTGTCTTGACCCCCTCCAAGAAGGCATGCAAGCACTCTATGATGCGATGAAGGGAGGAACATACGCCTTCGGGCGCGAAGACCTGCCGTTCGTGGACTTGGCCGGCAAATATGCGGAAGAGATTCCTTTCCATACCCTGCTCAAACACTTCAACGAGACCCCCGTCGCGGGCTCGGTGTCGGCGGGGTTGATGCCTGAGAAGGGCGCTATGAACATTGCCGAGCGGGTGTCGATTCCGGCCCCGCGGCTGGAGGGTTGAGCTGTGGAGCAAGGTGTCTCATTCGATCTGGATCTGATCCGTCGCTACGATCAAAGCGGTCCTAGGTACACCTCTTATCCGACTGCGGTGGAGTTCGACGAGTCTTTCGACGCCTCGGCTTACCGCGCGGCCTGCGAGCGCAGCAATCACAGCGGTCGACCGCTGTCGCTCTATTTCCATATTCCCTTCTGCGACACTGTCTGCTTCTACTGCGCGTGCAACAAGATCGCCACCAAGGATCGCTCGTTGGCACCGCCCTATCTGGCGCGCGTGCATCGCGAGCTGGCGCTGCAGTCCGAGCTGTTCGACTCCTCCCGCGTGGTCGAGCAGCTGCACTGGGGTGGCGGCACGCCGACCTTCCTGAGTCACGATCAGATGACCGAGCTGATGGACGTGACACGCCGGCACTTCACCCTGGCCGGGGATGATGTCGGCGAGTATTCGATCGAGATCGATCCGCGCGAAGCCGACGCGGCCGGCGTCGCCTTGCTGCGCCGTCTGGGGTTCAATCGAATGAGTCTGGGTGTTCAGGATTTCGATCCCAGGGTTCAGACAGCCGTCAACCGGATCCAGACCGAAGCCGAGACCATGGCCGTGCTCGATGCGGCCCGGGCGGAGGGATTCCGCTCCATCAGCATCGACCTCATCTACGGACTGCCGTATCAGACTCCCGAAAGCTTTGCGCGCACCCTGGAGCGCATCATTGCGGTCGATCCGGAGCGTCTGTCGGTCTTCAACTACGCCCATCTCCCCGACCGCTTCAAGCCCCAAAGGCGAATCAACGAGGCCGACCTGCCTGCCCCCGAGGTGAAGCTCGATATCCTACAGTCGACCATCGAGCGCCTGACGGATGCGGGCTACGTCTATATCGGGATGGATCACTTCGCGCGTCCCGACGACGAGCTGGCCCTGGCCCAGCAGGCCGGGACCCTCTATCGCAACTTCCAGGGCTACTCGACCCATGCCGACTGCGACCTGATCGGGATCGGGGTGACCTCGATCGGCAAGATCGATAACACCTACGGTCAGAACCGGCGTGGTCTCGAGGAGTATTACGCCGACCTGGATGCCGGGCGCCTGCCCGTCTTCCGCGGGATCGAGCTGACTCGCGACGACCTGATCCGACGCGATATGATTACGCGCCTGATCTGTCACTTCGAGCTGGACATCCCGTCCGCCGAGGCTGCGTGGGGCATCCGTTTCGAAGAGTATTTTGCGGACGCCCTGATGAAGCTGCGCGACATGGCCGGGGATGGTCTCCTTGAGCTCGACCCGAGTCAGATTCGCATCCTCCCGCGCGGTCGCTTGCTGGTACGCAACATCTGCATGGCCTTCGACGCCTATCTGGCCACCAAGACGGGTCCGATCGGATTCTCGAGAGTGATCTGACCGCATCGTCGATGGAAGTCGAGATCGTCCAGTTCGATATACCCGCGCGGTTCCGAGCGGCGGCGCGGTCTGGGGAGGCGATCGGCGTCTGCTCGGATCAGGGAGACTGGAGCTTCGCCGAGCTCGACAAGGCGTCGGACGGGGTTGCCGCCTCGCTCGCTGCCGCAGGTGTCCAGTCGGGCGACCGCATCGGTCTGCTGTGCGGCAATGGCGTCGAATTCGTCATTGCGTACCTGGGTGTCCTCAAGGCGGGTGCGACGCTGGTGCCGGTCAATCTCCTGCTCAACCCCAAGGAGATGGCCTTTATCCTGGCGGATAGCGGGGCGATCGCATTCATCTATCACGCGTCCTTCGAGGCCGCTGCGATCGCTGCGCTCGATGGGTCGACCGGTATCGGCCTGCGGGTGCGTATCGGCCAGGGGCCACCTGGCGACCCGGCCGTGCAGGATTTCAGCCTAATGATGGGTAACCGCGTCCCTGCACCGGTGCTGGCGGGCGATCCGGCGAAGGCAATCGCGGCGATCCTCTATACCTCCGGCACGACCGGCCGCCCCAAGGGGGCCATGCTGTCCCATGCCAATCTGCTGGCGAACGCCGATGCAGTTGCTCGGGCGCTGGCGCTCACCGGTGCGGATCGCATACTGGTCGTGCTCCCGATGTTTCACGCCTTTGCGGCGACTGTCGGTGTGCTGACGCCGCTCCTGCATGGTCTTGGGATCATTCCGGTACCCAGGTTCGATCCGAGGCTGATCTCCGAGTCCATCGGGCGCCATGGCGCCACCGTTTTCTTGGGTGTCCCAAGCCTCTATGGCGTGCTGCTGCGACTGGACCCAGAGATGCTCGAGCACTGGCGCGGTGTGCGGGTCTGCGTGAGCGGCGGGGCGGCCATGCCGGTTGCCCTTATGGCCGCCTTCCAGGATCGCTTCGGGATCCCGATCCTGGAAGGCGATGGCCCAACCGAGTGTGGGCCTGTCACCTGTGTGAATCCGATTGCAGGCGTGCGTAAACCCGGTTCGATCGGGCTGCCGATCCCGACCGTCGAGACCCGGATTCTCGACCTGGAGGGCGACGAGGTGCAGGACGGGACCTACGGCGAGGTCTGTGTTCGGGGCCCGAGTGTCATGCTGGGCTATTACAACCATCCCGAGGCCACCCGGGGCAGCTTTTTCGGAGACTGGTTCCGCACCGGGGATCTCGGATATAGGGATGGCGATGGATACATCTATCTGGTCGACCGCATCAAGGATCTCATCATCACCAATGGGATGAACGTCTATCCGCGGGTGATCGAAGAGGTGCTCTATACCCATCCGGAGGTCGCTGAGGCGGCGGTCGTCGGCGATCCGGATTCGCGTCACGGCGAGATTCCCGTGGCATATGTGGTGCTGCGCACCGGGGCAACCGCGACCGAAGCAAGCCTGCGTGCCTGGTGTCGTGAGCACCTGGGCCGACACGAAGTGCCGCGGCGTCTGTCGATCCGAGATGCCTTGCCGAAAAACGCGGCGGGCAAGATCCTGAAACGCGAGCTGCGGCGCACCGGCGAGCACGAGCGGGGCTTCGGCGAATGATTGTTCACCCACGCCCGGATGTTCGGCGCAAAGACGCGATGGCGCAAAAGTCCTGATCGGGATCCTGGACGGTTCGCCACGGCGAGCCTGTGCGCTATACTGATTCGCTTTCATGCGGTTTGGGCACATTGCCCCGACCAAGATTCAGCAACGTACGGATCCACTGCGTGAGCAGTACCGACGGGAGAGACATGATGCAGGTTTCGGTGGAGACGGGCGAGGGACTCGAGCGACGGATGAAGATCGATCTGCCTTTCGAGGAGATCGCGGCCGAGGTGGACAAGCGACTGCAGAAGCTCGGCCGAAGTGCCCGTCTGCCGGGGTTCCGGCCTGGCAAGGTCCCGATGAAGGTGCTGCGGCAGCGCTACAGCGACGCAGTGCATCAGGAAGTGTTCGGCGAGATGGTGGAGTCCAGTTTCTCCGAGGCACTCTTGCGGGAATCCCTGCGTCCCGCCGGAATGCCGCGAATCGAGCCCGAGATCGACCCGACGGAGCAGCGCTTCGGGTTCACGGCGATCTTCGAGGTCTTGCCGGAGCTGGAGATCGCCCCTCTGTCGGATCGAGTCGTCAAGTCCCCGTCCGCCGAGATTACCGATGATGACCTGGAGGCCATGCTCAAGCGTCTGCAACAGCAGCGCACGACCTGGAAACCGGTGGATCGGGCGAGCCGGATTGGGGATCGACTGACCATCACCTTCACCGGGACGGTGGAAGGAGAGGCATTCGAGGGCGGCTCTGGCTCCGGGGCGCAGATTGAGCTGGGCTCGGGCCGGATGATCCCCGGTTTCGAAGATGGGTTGGTCGGCGCTTCGGCAGGCGACCAGCGAGCCCTCGACCTGGTGTTTCCGGATGAGTATCACGCGGAGCATCTGGCTGGAAAGCCGGTGCACTTCGATGTGACCGTCGATTCTGTGGCCGAGCCGGATCTGCCCGCGGTCGACTCGGAGCTCGCCAAGGCGTTCGGTGTCGAGGACGGCGATGTCGAGCGTTTCCGCGAAGACGTGCGAAAGAACATGGAGCGAGAGCTCAAGCAGCGGCTTGACGCCCGCAGGAAAGAAGCGGTGATGGAGATGCTGCTCGAGGCGCACGAGGTCGAGCTCCCGCAAGCACTGATTCAGCAAGAGATCCGCTCGATGTACGAGCAGATGCGCGAGACACTGGGGTCCAAGGATCTGACGCTTCCTGATGGCTTGTTTGACGAGGCGGCCAAGCGCCGTGTTTCGCTCGGATTGATCATCGGAGAGATCGTCAAGCAACAGGGCATCAAGCCGGACTCAAATCGTGTTCGGGCCGCCGTCGAAGAGATGGCATCGACCTACGAGCATCCGCAGGCCGTGCTGGAATATTACTACTCCGACCCCAACCGTATGCGCTCAGTCGAAGGTCTTGTCCTCGAAGGGCAGGTCGTCGATTGGGTGCTGGAGCAGGTGCAGGTCGAAGACGAGCTCCTCACCTTCATACAGTTGACCGAGTCGGCCTCCCGGACCTGACCCCGGATTCCGCAGGCAGAGGCGCATCTTGGGCGCAGGGGTCTTTGACCTCGGCGCCCCTTTGAGTCCCCAAGAAACAGGCAGTCACGCATCCCATGAGCAATCTTTCAAGCCGTTCAGACTGGCAACCCGCCGGGCTTGGTTTGGTCCCGATCGTCGTCGAGCAGACGGCTCGCGGCGAGCGTTCCTTCGATATCTACTCGAGGTTGCTCAAGGAGCGCGTGATCTTCCTGGTCGGTCAGGTCGAGGATCACATGTCAAACCTGATCGTCGCACAGCTCCTGTTCCTGGAGTCCGAGAATCCAGACAAGGACATCCATCTCTACATCAACTCGCCCGGTGGCTCCGTGACGGCCGGGTTGGCCATTTACGACACCATGCGGTTCGTGCGTCCCGATGTGAGCACCATGTGCATTGGCCAGGCTGCGAGTATGGGTGCCCTGTTGCTCGCCGGTGGAGCAAAAGGTAAGCGCTTCTGCTTGCCGCACTCGCGGATGATGATCCATCAGCCACTCGGGGGATTCCACGGTCAGGCCACGGATATCGACATCCATGCCCGTGAGATCCTCTACATCCGTGACCGTCTCAACCAGATCCTCTCCGATCACACAGGTCAGCCGATCGAGAAGATCGCCGACGACACGGAGCGCGATCGTTTCATGAGCGGAGATGAGGCCTGCACTTACGGATTGATCGACAAGGTGATCACCGAGCGCGGACCAGCAGCGACAAAGGGCTAAAGGGTACTCTTGACCGAGTAACAAGATCGCCGGTTAAGCGAGCTCCGAGCCGGATAGGGCGCAATTGACCAACGAGTGTGGCGGCCGAAATCCGCGACCAGACCCCCATGAATTGCGCGCCCGGTTGCCGCCCGTGACGACCTTGCCATATGACAGCAAACCGTTATGATTGAGCTTGCATCAGCAGGGACGCTGTCACCCTGACCCCAACCGACCGCACGGAGACTCAACCGCGATGAGTGGAAATAGCCACGGCAAGAGCGACGACGGGAAATTACTCTACTGCTCCTTCTGCGGCAAGAGTCAACATGAGGTCCGCAAGCTCATCGCTGGCCCCTCCGTTTTCATCTGCGACGAATGCGTCGAGCTGTGCAATGACATCATCCGCGAGGAGATGCAGGACGGCGTCGGTGAGGCAACGAACAACCTCCCGAAACCACGCGAGATCAATGCCCGTCTCGATGAGTTCGTGATCGGTCAGGAGCAGGCGAAAAAGGTCCTTTCGGTTGCGGTCTACAATCACTACAAGCGTCTCGAGGTGGCGGAGGCCAAGGAAGACATCGAGATCGCCAAGAGCAACATCCTCCTGATCGGCCCGACCGGCTCCGGTAAGACCCTATTGGCCGAGACCTTGGCCCGTTTGCTGAACGTTCCCTTCACCATCGCCGATGCGACGACCCTGACGGAGGCCGGTTATGTCGGCGAAGACGTCGAAAACATCATTCAGAAGCTGCTTCAAAAGTGTGACTACGACGTCGAGAAGGCTCAGACCGGGATCGTCTATATCGATGAGATCGACAAGATCTCACGGAAATCCGATAACCCCTCGATTACCCGCGATGTCTCGGGCGAAGGTGTCCAGCAAGCCTTACTGAAGCTGATCGAAGGCACGATCGCCTCGGTGCCGCCTCAGGGTGGGCGGAAGCATCCGCAGCAGGAGTTCCTGCAGGTCGATACCTCCAACATCCTCTTCATCGTCGGGGGCGCCTTCGCCGGTTTGGACAGGGTGATCCAGAACCGATCGCGCAAGACCGGTATTGGATTCTCCGCCGAGGTTCGCAGTCAGGACGATCGCCGTCAGATCGGTGAGCTTCTTAGCGCAGTGGAGCCGGAAGACCTGATCCGTTACGGCCTGATTCCCGAGTTCGTGGGGCGCCTACCCGTGATGGCGACCCTGGAAGAGCTGGACGAGCCGGCTCTGGTGCGGATCCTGACCGAGCCCAAGCATGCCCTGGTGAAGCAGTATCAGCGGCTCTTCGAGATGGAAGGCGTGGAGCTCGAGCTGCGTGAGGATGCGCTGAGCGGAATCGCTCGCAAGGCAATGGAGCGCAAGACGGGTGCCCGTGGCCTGCGCACCATCATGGAGCAGGTCCTCCTTGACATCATGTACGATCTCCCGTCGATGGACCATGTGGGCAAGGTCGTCATCGACGCATCCGTCATCTCAGGCGAGAACAAGCCGTTCCTGATGTACGAGGGCATGGAAAAGCACGCTGTCGCGGCCGACTGATCGCGCGCAAACAACCCCGAGTCTCCCGCGCATCGCGCGGGCGCCTGTCTTACCGAATGTCCGTTGAAGTCGGCATGGCGCGCCCTGATCCTTACCTAAAGTCCAATATTCCACCGACGTTCTTAGGGTTGTGCTCGCGATGACAGCCTGCACAAGCCCCTCGAGTCGTCCACATCACGAGAACGGATCTTCATGGCGCTTCACGATACAGCATCCAGCTCGGCATCCGGGACCTACCAAGAGGTTCCCGTCCTCCCTCTACGCGACGTCGTCGTCTACCCGCACATGGTGATACCGCTTTTTGTGGGGCGGGACAAATCGATCCGCGCACTCGACGCAGCCATGTCGAGCGACAAGCAGATCCTCCTCATCGCGCAAAAGAGCGCCGATGTCGACGATCCGGGTGTCAGGGATCTCCACGAGATCGGGACTCTGGCGAATATCCTGCAATTGCTCAAGCTCCCCGACGGGACCGTCAAGGTCTTGGTCGAGGGTAACCAGCGAGCGCGCATCGACCGCTTTTTGACGACGGAAGAGTCTTTTTCCGCTCAGATCGAGCCGATGGACGAGATCCTGGATGCCGATGATCGCGAGCAGGAGGTACTGATGCGCTCTGCGGTCACCCTCTTCGACCAGTATGTCAAGCTGAACAAGAAAGTCCCTCCCGAGGTGCTCACGTCCCTGTCGAGCATCGACGAGGCCGGTCGCCTGGCCGACACCATGGCAGCTCACATGTCGCTGAAATTGGACGAGAAGCAGCGCGTCCTTGAAATGACCGACGTGCAGGCGCGGCTCGAGCACCTCATGGGGCTCATGGAGTCGGAGAACGATATCCTCCAGATGGAAAAGCGCATTCGGGGACGCGTCAAGCGCCAGATGGAGAAGAACCAGCGCGAGTACTACCTCAATGAGCAGATGAAGGCGATCCAGAAGGAGCTTGGTGAGCTTGAGGATGCGCCCAACGAGATCGAGGATCTGGCCAAGCGGATCGAGGCTGCCGGCATGCCGAGCGAGGCCAAGAACAAAGCGCAGGGCGAGTTGAATAAGCTCAAGCTGATGTCTCCGATGTCGGCTGAGGCCACGGTGGTCCGCAACTATATCGACACCCTGGTCGCCGTCCCCTGGAAGAAACGGACCCGCATCCGTAACGACATCCAGGTCGCCGAGGCTGTCCTCGACAAGGACCACTACGGCCTCGAGAAGGTCAAGGAGCGCATCCTCGAGTATCTCGCGGTCCAGCAGCGCGTGCGCAAGCTCAAGGGCCCCATCCTTTGCCTGGTCGGGCCTCCGGGTGTCGGAAAGACCTCTCTCGGTCAGTCGATCGCGCGTGCGACGAATCGAAAATTCGTGCGGATGTCGCTTGGCGGCGTTCGCGACGAGGCCGAGATTCGTGGACATCGACGCACCTACATCGGTGCGCTGCCCGGCAAGATCATCCAGAACCTGTCGAAGGCGGGCTCGCGGAACGCCTTCTTCTTGCTCGACGAGATCGACAAGATGGCAATGGATTTCCGAGGTGACCCGGCCTCGGCCTTGCTCGAGGTCCTTGACCCGGAGCAGAACCATACCTTTAACGATCACTACCTCGAGGTCGACTTCGATCTGTCGGAGGTGATGTTCGTAGGCACGGCGAACACACTGAATATTCCCCCAGCGCTTCTCGATCGCATGGAGGTCATTCGTCTCTCGGGGTACACCGAGGACGAAAAGGTCGCGATCGCCGAACGTTACCTGCTTCCGAAACAGATGAAGAACAACGGGCTCAAAGACGGCGAGCTGGTGATCCGCGAGAGCGCGTTGCGAGACATCATTCGTCACTACACGCGCGAGGCGGGCGTGAGAAACCTGGAGCGCGAGATCTCCAAGATCTGCCGCAAGGTCGTGAAGGAAGTGCTGCTGAAGAGCCGGGATGGGGCGACCATCGTCAGCGCAAAATCCTTGGAGAAGTATCTTGGCGTGCAGCGCTTCCGGTATGGTCGTGCCGATGAGCATGATCAGATCGGTCAGGTCACGGGTCTCGCCTGGACGGAGGTTGGGGGCGAGCTGCTCCGGATCGAGTCGGCATTGGTCCCGGGTAAGGGTAAGTTCACATACACGGGTCAGTTGGGTGATGTGATGCAGGAGTCCATTCAGGCCGCCATGACAGTCGTTCGGGCGCGTGCGGAGGCCCTTGGGGTGCCGCTGGACTTCCACAATACGTTCGACATGCACATCCATGTTCCCGAGGGTGCTACACCAAAGGACGGTCCGAGCGCCGGTGTGGCCATGTGCACGGCACTGGTGTCCGCACTCACGAAGATTCCGGTGCGCTCGAGTGTGGCCATGACAGGTGAGATCACGCTCCGTGGGGAGGTCTTGCCGATCGGCGGTCTGAAGGAGAAGCTCCTCGCGGCACATCGCGGTGGGATTGAGACGGTCATCATCCCCCTGGAGAATGAGCGCGACCTTACGGAGATCCCCAAGAACATCAAGCAGCACCTCAAGATCCATCCGGTGCGTTGGATCGATGAGGTTCTCGACATTGCGCTGACCGAGCGACCGCAGCGGGCAGGTGCAAAGGTCGATGGCAACGACCCGATCACGAAGGAGGAAGAGACGCGCGAGGCTGCCACTGAGCCCGCCCGGGACCAGAACGCGCGCTTGCATCATTGAAATGCACGCTGAGGCCATGTGCCGGCCAGCGAAGCCCTGAATCTTGCGACAGCCAGTGTTGTGCGCCGTCGAAGCGTTTGTGGGGTCGGTTCTAGATCCCCGAGTCGCCAGCCGGGGGCCCTCGTGGCCGCTGCATTCTCCGGGAGATGTCTCTCATGCCATTCGCCGTGCTTCGGTCTCGGCGTTTGGTTTACAGGGCACCTGCCAATGTGTGTTTTGACCAAAAAGTCGGTTGCTCTCGTCCTGGCTCCGTTTTAGCATGCATCGGAGGGTGTTCAGATCAGTCGAGAGGCGGCACGAGTCAACTCAGCGCATCGTCGGCGTCGACTGTCGGGGCGTTCACGGCGCCTTGGCTCGAAATTAATAAGTCAACAGGGGGAGCTATGAATAAATCGGACCTTATCGAGAAAATGGCGGACGCGGCGGACATCTCTAAGGCAGCTGCATCGAAGGCGCTGGATGCATTCACAGACACGATTGCGGGGGCTTTGAAGTCCGGTGACACGGTTTCGCTGATCGGTTTCGGCACCTTTGCGGTAAAAGAACGTGCTGCCCGGACTGGCCGGAATCCGCAGACCGGTGCCGCGATCGAGATTAAGGCATCCAAGACACCCTCGTTTAAGGCTGGCAAGGCGCTGAAGGACGCGGTACAATAAGCGTTCGTCTGAAGGGTGCTTAGCTCAGCTGGGAGAGCATCGCCCTTACAAGGCGAGGGTCGCAGGTTCGATCCCTGCAGCACCCACCACGCTTTTCGAAGCGCATTCGGTTTAGAAGGACCTGAGTTTTTTTGAGCGCCCTGGTTTCCGGAGCGCACTAGTTTCTGGAGCGGTAGTTCAGTTGGTTAGAATACCGGCCTGTCACGCCGGGGGTCGCGGGTTCGAGCCCCGTCCGCTCCGCCATCTGCTCGCCGGGGACTCCGGCTCGGTTGTCCCCAATCTTTCCCGAGCGTCTAGCCGTCATCCTCCGATACCGTCATGCTTCAAGCCATTCGGGAACGCGCCCAGGGCTGGATCGCCTGGGTCATTGTCATACTCATCAGTATTCCATTCGCCCTTTGGGGAATCCAGTCCTATCTGGGCGTCGGCAGCGAGCCTGTCGTCGCGAAAGTCAACGGCTTAGAGATCACCGATCGTGACCTGAGTCGGCGTGTGCAGCAGGCACGCATCGAGCTTCGCGAGCGCCTTGGGGCAGCCTACGATCCTGCCGCCTTCGAGGAAGCCGGGCTGCGCTCCGAAGTCTTGAACGACATGATTCGACAAACGCTGTTGCTGAATGTCTCGAATCGGATCGGCATGCGGGTCTCGGATGAGGAGGTGCGCATGCAGATCTTATCGGAGCCTGCCTTCCAGCGAGACGGCCGTTTCGATCGCGACGCTTACGATCGGCTGCTTCAGATACAAGGCCTGTCACCGGCGAAGTTCGAGGGCCAGCTTCGCCAGCAGCTCATCGGGAACCAACTCCTTCGGGCGGTCGTGGGCAGCGAATTCGTCACGCGTGGGGAGCTCGATCAGTACCAGCGTCTGGTCGGCCAGACCCGGGATCTCGCCTTTGTCCAGGTCAAAGTCTCAGATTTTCAGAGTGACGATCCGGTCCGCGAGGACGAGATCAAGACCTATTACGAATCCAATCCGGCTCTGTTCCAGAGTCCGGAAATGGTCATCCTGGATTATCTGGTGCTGGACGTCGCGGAATTGGCTCAGGGCGAAGCGATCACCGACGAGGAGCTTCAGCGCATCTACGAGGATGATCAGGCACGCTTCGGCCAACCCGAGCAACGCAGCGTTCGCCACCTGCTCTTGTCCGTCCCGCCGGGCTCGGATGAAGCCGCTGCGGGAGCGGTGCTCGAGAAGATTCTGTCTATTCGCAACCGGATTCTAGCTGGCGAAGCATTTTCCGAGCTTGCCGAATCCGAGTCGCAGGACCCTGGCAGCTCGACTCAGGGCGGGGCGCTCGGCACCATCGAGCAGGGATTGATGGATCCGGTCTTCGACCTGGTCGCCTTCACGCTCCCCCTCGGCGAGCTCAGCGAGCCGGTCCGCACTCGGTTCGGATATCACCTGATTGAGGTGACGGAGATCATCCCTCCCAAGACCAAGCCTTTCGAGGAGGTGAAGGAGGATCTTCGTGCTGAAGTCTCAAGGCAGCGCGCCGAATCTCTGTTCTATGATCTCGGCGAGCGATTGGCGAACGTCGCTTACGAGTCTCCCGACAGTCTGGAGCCGGCGGCCGATGAGCTCGGCCTCAGCATTCGAACGAGCGATTGGATCGGGCGTGAGGGTGGCGAAGGTATCTTGTCGCACCCTAGGGTTGTCGGCGCAGCATTCAGCGACGAGGTCCTGATCAGTCGCGCCAATAGTGACCTGATCGAGCCCGAGCGCGATGTCCTTCGCGCCATCGTGCTCCGAGTGGCAGATCATCGCGTTGCCTCAACCCGCCCATTGGACGAGGTGCGAGACGAGATCATCGAGGCACTGAGATTCGAACGAGCTCGGGAAAAGGCGTTGCAGACCGCTGAGGCATTGGCGGAGCAGGTGCGCCGAGGCATCGCGTGGTCCGAGGCGATGCCCGATGCGGTGGTCGAGGCGCCCGGCGCTATTGACCGCAACAATCCGGAAATCCCCGGCCCGGTCCGCGATCTAGCCTTCACACTCCCTGTCCCACGGGAAGGTGAGATGAGTGTCGGGACGGCTGCATTCCCGGAGGGCGACATTGCCGTGGTTCAGGTCCTCGCCGTAGAAGACGGAGAGGTGAGTCCGGCGGAGGACGCTTCGCCCATGTCGGAGGCGTCGGTGTTGGCTCAACTGTTGGGTCGTCAGGCGTACGAGGCGATGCTGGGGGACATGGAGCGGCGGGCCAAGGTCGAGCGACGCGCGATCCGGGCTCAAGCCGACTTCTAGGCTCTTGAGAGATGCCGGCCCGGGTCGTGGCGCTTGGCCGCCGACCCGCGATCTCAGCTTAGACCGAGAATGTGGTACCCGGTGTCCACGTAAAGCACATCACCCGTGATGCCGCTCGCCAAGTCGGAGCATAAGAAGGCAGCGGCATTGCCGACCTCCTCGATACTGACAGTGCGGCGCAAGGGTGTGCGTTCTTCGACCTTTTTCAGCATGTCGCGGAAGTTGGAGATCCCGGCCGCAGCCAGGGTCCGGATCGGACCGGCTGAGACGGCGTTCACGCGCGTGCCCTGCGGGCCGAGCGAGGCGGCCAAATACCGCATGTTGGCCTCCAGGCTAGCCTTCGCGACACCCATGACGTTGTAGTTCGGGACAGCCCTCACGGCGCCCAGATAGGTCATGGTCACGAGTGCGCCATGGCGTCCTGCCATCATCTCTCGACTCGCCTTCGCGAGGGCGGCGAAGCTGTAGGAGCTGATGTCGTGGGCGGTCGCGAAACCCTCACGGGTCACGGCATCCACATAGTCGCCTTCGAGCTGCTCCCGAGGCGCGAAGGCGACCGAGTGGACGACCGCGTCCAGCCCGTCCCAGCGCTCGCCCAGTGAGGCGAACAGCGCCTGAATGTCCTGGTCGCTCCCGACGTCGAGGGGGAGCGCCAGATCGGAGCCACATCTTGCCGCCATCTCTTCGACGCGGGACCTGAGCTTGTCGTTCTGGTAGGTCAAGGCGATCTCGGCGCCTTCGCGATGCATGGCCTCTGCGCAGCCCCAGGCGATCGATCGGTTGCTCGCCACGCCTGTGACGAGGATTTTTTTTCCGCTTAGGAATCCCATGGCTCGATGTCTCTTCGTTTGTGTGGTTGGCGCCGGGTCATGCGCCGAGTGGTTGGGTCGAGGGTTCAGGCATTGGACTCATTCTGGATTCGGCGCCCCGATCCGGAGCAGGAATCCAGACTGGCGCCCTTGGGTGACAGGATCTCCACCGACCTCGCGAAATCGGTGGAATCCCCGCATGACGCCCCCATGTGCGGGGCTAACATTACAGAAACTCGGTTATTGGTGAAAGGGTAAGGCGTGCGGTCGATCGGGTCTCGCAGATTCTGGTTGTGCTCCCTGGCGGGGCTCCTGGCGCTTCTCTTGGCGGGGTGTGGCGAGACGCCGTGGAATGATCCCTACCCCGGAGGCGATGCCGCAAGCAACACCGTCTATAGCTCCTTCGCCGATCGCCCCAAGCATCTGGACCCCGCGCGCTCCTATAGCTCGGACGAATACGCATTCCTCGCTCAGATCTACGAGCCGCCCCTCCAGTACCACTTCCTGAAGCGGCCCTATCGTCTCGTCCCGCTCACTGCGCTCGAGGTTCCTGAGCCGACCTACTTCGACGCTGACGGCAACTCGCTGCCGGCGGACGCCACGGCCGAGTCGATCCATCGCAGCGAATACCTGATTCGAATCCAGCCGGGGATCCTCTACCAGCCCCATCCCGCCTTTGCCCTGGATGATGACGGAGGATACCGATATCACGCGCTCGAGCCCCGTGACCTTCGGGGTGTCAACCGACTCGGAGACCTGGAAGACACCGGGGCGCGCGAGCTCACGGCCGAAGATTACGTTCATCAGATCAAGCGGTTGGCTGCTCCCTGGACACACTCGCCGATTGCGGGGGTGATGCAGAAGCACATCCTGGGCTTTCAGGCGTTTGCCGAGCAACTTGCGGACGGGTCCGAGACCGATCCTCTGAAGCGCGTCGAGCGCCTGCGTGAGTCTGCAATCGATGGCGTCGAGGTCGTCGATCGCTACAGCTACCGCATCAACGTCAAGGGCAAATATCCGCAGTTCGCCTACTGGCTGGCCATGCCCTTCTTCGCGCCCATGCCCTGGGAGGCCGACGTCTTCTACGCCCAGCCGGGCCTGCGTGAACGCAACATCATGCTGGATTGGTACCCGGTTGGCACCGGGCCTTTCATGCTTGGCGAGAACAACCCGAACCTGCGGATGGTGCTCGAGCGCAACCCGAATTTCCGCGGCGAGGCCTATCCAACGGACGGGATGCCGGGTGACGAGGCGTCCGGAATCCTCGCCGATGCCGGCCGGCCGATGCCATTCATCGATCGGGCGATCTACAGCCTCGAAAAGGAAAGCATCCCGCGTTGGAACAAGTTCCTTCAAGGCTATTACGACAGCTCGGGGATCTCCTCCGACGCCTTCGATCAGGCCGTACAGATCGACTCAGGCGGTGAGCCTGTCTTGACGGACTCGATGCGCGAGCGCGGCGTCACCCTGCTGACATCGATTGAGCCCTCCATCTTTTACATGGGGTTCAACATGCTGGATCCGGTGATCGGTGGGGATTCGGAGCGCGCACGCCTCTTGCGTCGCGCCATCTCGATCGCGGTCGATTTCGAGGAGTTCATCTCCATCTTCACCAACGGGCGCGGGCTGGTCGCTCAAGGACCGATACCGCCGGGAATCTTCGGCCATCGTGAGGGCGAGGCGGGGATCAACCCCTTCGTCTACGAGTGGGTCGAGGGCCGCGCGGTGCGTCGCAGTCTCGACGAAGCACGGGTTCTCATGGAACAGGCCGGCTATCCGGGTGGACGGGATCAGGCGACCGGGCGATCGCTCAGCATCAATTACGAGGCGATCGCGACTGGCCCTGACGACCGTGCACGGCTGAACTGGATTCGCAAGCAATTTTCCAAGCTGGGGATCGAGCTCGTGATCCGCTCGACCGATTACAACCGGTTCCAAGAGAAGATGCGCAATGGCACAGGCCAGGTCTTCATGTGGGGCTGGAACGCGGACTACCCGGATCCGGAGAATTTCCTCTTTCTGCTCTACGGTCCCAACGGTAAGGTCGAGCATGCGGGCGAGAACGCAGCGAACTATGCCAATGCCGAGTTCGATCGCTTGTTCAACGAGATGCGTTTCATGGACGACGGACCCGAGCGCCAGGCCGTGATCGACCGCATGGTGGAGATCGCCCGAACCGATGCCCCCTGGCTGTGGGGATTCAACCCCAAGGCATTCAGTCTGCACCATCAGTGGATGTACAACGCCAATCCGAACCAGATGGCGAACAATACCCTGAAGTACCGTCGGATCGATCCGGAGCTTCGTCAACAACTGCGCTCCGATTGGAACCAGCCGGTCTTGTGGCCACTTTGGGCGATCGCCGGACTCTTGGTCCTGGTGGTCCTGCCGGCGCTCTGGTTGGTGCGCCGTCGCGAACGGAGCACAGCCCTGTGACGGCCTATATCATCCGCAGGCTGCTCTATGCCATCCCCATCCTGATCGGTGTGAATCTGATCACATTCGTCTTGTTTTTCGTCGTGAATTCACCGGAAGACATGGCACGGATGCATTTGGGCGAGAAGCGGGTCACCGAGGAGGCGATCCAGACCTGGAAGGAGGAGCACGGCTATGCCCGTCCGCTCCTCTACAACCCGGATGCGTCGGGACTGGGGCGAGTGACCGAGACCATCTTCTTCGAGAAGTCCGTGCGACTCTTCGTCTTCGATTTCGGATCCTCGGACAATGGCCGCGATATCGGATACGACATCTCCCAACGCATGTGGCCAAGTCTCGCCATCGCCGTTCCGGTCCTGCTGGTGGGCCTGGCCTTCAATATCTCCTACGCGCTCTTCATCGTCTTCTTTCGGGCCACCTATGTGGACATCGGCAGCGTGGTGCTGCTCGTGGCCATGATGTCGATCTCCGGTCTTTTTTACATCATCGGCGGTCAGTTCCTCCTCAGTAAGCTGTTTCATCTCGTCCCCATCTCAGGCTACGACACTGGGGTGGAGGCTTGGAAGTTCTTGATGCTGCCCGTGATCGTCGGGGTGATCGGCGGGATCGGGGCCGGCACCCGTTGGTACCGCACTCTGTTTCTCGAGGAGATCTCGAAGGACTATGTGCGAACCGCGCGGGCCAAGGGTCTCAGTGAACGCCGGGTGCTTTTCCGACATGTCCTGCAGAATGCGCTGATCCCGATCCTGACGGGTGTCGTGGTGGTGCTTCCGCTCCTCTTTATGGGCAGCCTCATCACCGAGTCCTTCTTCGGGATCCCGGGGCTCGGCAGCTACACGATCGATGCGATCAACAGTCAGGATTTCGCGATCGTGCGCTCGATGGTCTTTCTGGGCGCCGTGCTCTACATCGTGGGTCTGATCCTGACCGACATCTCTTATACCCTGGTCGACCCGCGGGTGCGGTTGCAGTGAAACAGGAACTTACAGTCGAACGCATCTTGTGTCTGCGACATCTTCATGATGCCCCGTTCTGCTGCCTTCTGATGGTGCGCTGGTTTCGTCTCAGGTGTTCATCTGCGGTTTCCAGGGCTTCGGGGGCGTTGCGATGCCTGTGATGCCGGTCGTGCTCTGGACCGATGGCCTGGTCTTTCTCTTGTTGGTGTTGATCGGTGCCTTCGTCCTCTATGCCTCCCGTCATGAGCATATGCGGGCGCCCTGGCGTCGCGTGGCTCGATCGCGGGTCGGGGTTGCGACCATTGTCGTGCTGGGCTTCTATGTCGTCGTCGGGTTGCTCGACACGGTTCACTTTCGACTCAAGCTGGACCAGCAGCCCGGGGCCAGCACTGAGGTCCAGTACTCACCCGAGGTCTTGAGCCTGCTCGACGTCGCGCTGAGCGGGTTGCGTGAGCGCCAGGAAAAGACCTATTCGGCACCCTTCGCCGCCCATCTCTTCGTGAAAGAGGCGATCGAGCAACCTGACGGTACCCTGGTGCGCGACTTTCCGAGGCTGGAGTACGGCGGGGCGCATCTGACGGACCCGGCGCGGCAGCGTGGCTTCGACATTGTCTGGCGAGCCGTTTGGGGTGCCATCCAGGGGCTCTTGATCTGGGCGCTCTTCGCGGCAGGCATCGTCTGGGTCATCGCCCGCTCGCGCGGCGAGACGCCGGCTCGGACCCGTGAGGCTATCCTGGCGGGCCGCACGCCCATCCCTTGGCGAACCGCCTTGGCCACACTTGGCGTGATGCTCGTTCTGAGTGCCGTCGCGGGTGAGCTTGCGCTCAAATATCACATCCTCGGGACCGACAAGGTTGGGGAGGATGTCTTCTATCAGACCCTGAAGAGCATTCGCACGGGTCTGCTGATCGGCACGCTCACGACCCTGGTGATGCTGCCTGCCGCGCTTCTGCTCGGGATCATGGCCGGCTACTTCAGGGGCTGGGTGGACGACATCATTCAGTATCTGTACACGACACTGAATTCCATCCCCGGCGTGCTCTTGATTGCAGCTGCGATCCTGTTGCTCCAGGTCTATATGAGCAACAATGCCGACAACTTTGCGAGTCTGGTCGAGCGTGCGGACCTGCGCTTGCTCTTCCTGACCTTGATCCTGGGCGTCACCAGTTGGACCGGTCTCTGCCGGCTCCTGCGAGGCGAGTCGCTCAAGCTGCGAGAGGTCGACTATGTGCAGGCGTCGGCTGCCCTGGGCGTCGGGCACTTCACCCTCATCGGTCGTCACATCCTGCCCAATGTCATGCATATCGTCTTGATCACGCTGGTGCTGGACTTCAGCGGTTTGGTGCTTGCCGAGGCGGTGCTGTCCTATATCAACATCGGCGTGGATCCGACCATGAATTCCTGGGGGAATATGATCAACAGTGCCAGACTCGAGTTGGCCCGAGATCCGGTGGTCTGGTGGTCGCTGACTGCGGCCTTCGTGTTCATGTTCGCGCTGGTGCTCGCGGCCAACCTCTTTGCCGACGTGGTCCGCGATGCCTTCGATCCGCGACTCAGGAGTGCGCGGTGAGCGAGGATCCGGCAGCCCTGATGACTGGTGCCTCGGTGAGCTCGTCCGATGTCTTGCTCGAGGTCGAGGGACTGACGACCCTGCTCGGCGATCCGGCTCGTCCGGCCCGGGTGGTCGACGGGATCGACCTGCGTGTCCGTAAGGGCGAGACCTTCGTGTTGCTCGGCGAATCGGGTTGCGGCAAGTCCATGACGGCGCTCTCGCTGATGCGTCTCTTGCCGCCATCCGGACGCATCACCGCGGGCGCCGTGCGGCTAGCGGGGACCGATCTGCTCCGTCTCACCGAGGGCGAGATGCGTCGGGTGCGCGGTGGTCGCATGGCGATGATCTTTCAGGAGCCCCAGACCTCGCTGAACCCGGTGATGAGCGTCGGGGATCAGATCGGCGAGGCGATCCGTGTCCATGAAGGTGGGTCGCGCGACCAGGTACCCGCTCGCGTCCTGGAGCTGATGCGCGCGGTCGGGATTCCGGATCCCGCGCGCCGGGTCGAGGAGTATCCACATCAGCTCTCGGGCGGCATGAAGCAGCGCATCATGATCGCCATGGCCCTGGCTGGCGACCCGCAACTCCTGATCGCGGATGAGCCGACGACCGCGCTTGATGTCACCATCCAGGCCCAGGTTCTGCGCCTTCTCAAGGATCTCCAGCGCAAGACGGGTATGGCCGTGCTCTTGATCACCCACGACCTCGGCGTGGTCGCCGAGACGGCCGACCGATTGGCCGTGATGTATGCCGGGCAGATCCTGGAGACCGCGACCACCGATGCCTTTTTCGCGGCGCCGGCCCATCCATACAGTCGCCAGTTGATGGAGAGCGTGCCTGGCGCCGACAAGCGCAGCAGGCGTCTGGCCGTGATCCCGGGGCGTGTCCCGCCCCTCGACCAGGTGTTTGTGGGCTGCCGTTTCGCCGAGCGCTGTTACGCGGTCATGCCGCAGTGCCTCGATACCCTGCCGGTCTGGCGAGACCTCGCGGGCGCGCAAGGGGTGCGCTGCCACCTCTGGGCCGGGGGAGAAGGCGAGCCGGACGGATTGAATCGCGAGACGCAGACCGCGTCATCAGACCCCGACCCGGTGCCTGAGTCGGACAGGAATCAGGATCCGCTCCTGCAGATCAATGACCTCAAGGTGCATTTTCCGATCCATGCCGGTGTCTTCCGGGGTGTCGTCGGGCATGTCCGCGCGGTCGACGGTGTGACCTTCGACTTACAAGCGGGGCGCACACTGGCGCTGGTCGGCGAATCCGGTTGTGGAAAGACGACCGCCGGGAAGGGGATCCTGCAACTGACACCACCGACCGACGGCTCGATCCGCTATCGCGGACATGAGCTCATGGGGCTGGGCTATCGGCGGATGCGTCCATTTCGAAAGGACCTTCAGATCATCTTCCAAGACCCCTACGCGGCGATGAACCCCCGGATGCTGATCGGTGATCTTGTCGGCGAGGGGCTCCAGGCGTTGGGGATCGAGCGCAGCCGGGCAGGGCGGATGCGCCGAGTGGCCGAGCTTCTGGATCTGGTCGGGATGGACGCCGATGCCGTCGACCGCTATCCCCATGAGTTCTCCGGCGGTCAGCGTCAGCGGATCTGCATCGCCCGCGCGCTGGCGGTCGAGCCCAGGCTGATCGTGTGCGATGAGCCGACGAGTGCCTTGGATGTCTCGGTGCAGGCCCAGATTCTCAATCTGTTGAAAGACCTCCAGGATCGGCTCGGGCTGTCCTATCTGTTCATCACGCACGACATCTCGGTCGTTGCCTATCTAGCGCATGAGGTGGCCGTCATGTACCTCGGTCGTGTGGTCGAGCGTGGCCGAGTGGAGGAAATCCTCGACGACCCGCGCCATCCTTACACGCGCGCACTCTTGTCGGCGGTTCCCGTTGTGGACCCGCAAAAACGCAGCTCCATCATCCGCTTGGAAGGCGACATGCCGTCACCGATCAACCCGCCGCAGGGGTGTCATTTCCACCCGCGCTGTCCAGATGCCATTGATGCCTGCTCTTTGGCCTACCCTGAGGAGAAGCGCTTGAGTGGATCACGTATCGTCCATTGTGTGCGCGCCTGATCGTTCTACTTGCGGCTCCTCACGACGGATAACCCTTGCCCGCTGTGTCTGCTCGACGTATGTTTTCATGGCGCGGGCCCGATTCGAGCGTGATCGGAAGAGGTTCCGGTTCGCGGACTGCGTCAACCCGCGGGTGCGCTCGAGCAGGTGGCCAAACAGCCTGTCGTGCTGGCGACCATCAATGACCTGAGCCGATCTGTGGGGACCCGAACCGGTCATCCGCCGCCCGACGAATTTTTTTGCCGCAGTGATCCCAATGACGCAGATTTTTCACGATTTCGCGGTACACTATGTCGCAGATGAAATCGATGCGCCGGGACCCGGATCAGTCGCGTTGGATGCCTGACTTGATATGATGATGCAGTGGACGTTCCGCCAGATCCCGATCAACTGCCTTTTTTCCAATCTTGATTGATACCCGCTTGCACTCCCTTTCTTTGCTCGCAACCAGTGCCGCTGATCACACCGACAACGAGCGCCGCGCTCGCGGCCGCGGGCCTTGTTTACAGTCGTGGACGGCGGCCGCATAATCCATGCCTGTCAAAGTTGCCGGACAGGTGAGCCACACCGCCATGCGGGACGGCGTTTGCGGGAATAACGAGGAGAGACGAGGCGAAGCCGGCCGAGTCAGGGCGTATGATGGGCAAGGCCGCGCGTTGGTTGCCCTCTCTGTGCGCGTGAAGCAGACTGAGTCAGTGGGTTTCGATTCAGATTCCACTCCAGACCGAGTGGAGGTCACACTAGCCTCGTCTGGGGCTAGGTTTAAGTAAAGCCAACTCAGGTTGGTCCGTTAAGTGATGAGGTTGATATGCCAGGTGAATTGGTTTCCGGGACGGTCAAGTGGTTCAATGACGAGAAGGGTTACGGTTTCATTGAGCGTGAAGGCGGCAAGGATGTCTTCGTCCATCATAGCGCCATCAATGGCTCGGGACGCAAGACTCTCCTTGAGGGCCAGCGGGTGACGATGGAGGTGACTCAAGGCCCGAAGGGTCCTCAAGCGGAGAATGTCACGCCTGATTGAAGCCCCGGATCAGGGCCGCCAAAGCCACCTGGAACCACGCTGGATGGTCCGCTGTGACGGGCTCCAGGAGGGCTGCTCAGCCTGCTCGATCTGTGCTTTGAGGCAAAATGGCGCATAGTACATTCGGGACTGGAGCGGTCGTTGTCGGCATCCGGCATTTTGCACCCCAAGACATCCTGGTCTTGGGGTGCATTCGCCTCGCGTGCGCTCGGACCTCAAGATCGGTCGAGGTCTCATTCGGGCACCATGCGCGCGCTTTCAGGCAATACATCCGCGAATCGCTCTGCATCCTCGGGTGAGTTGATGTTGGCGAACCTCATCGGCTGATCATCGAAGTCGGCCACGGCCAGTCGGTGTCGTCTGAGCCACTGCTCGACCTTGCGTTCTCCCGCAGCCAGAAAGCGAAGCAAGGCGGGCGCAAGCGCAACCGGCTGCAAGGTGTAGACCGGCTGAAGCCTTTCCCCGACCGCTGCAGCGGCGACATCCGCCTGATGCTCGATGATCGCGTCCGTCAGTCGTCGGACCAGATCGGGTGCAAGAAAGGGCCCATCGCAGGGTACGGTGAGTATCCAATTGGTGCGTGCGGCCTCCATCGCGCTGAGCATACCCGCGAGCGGACCCTGATAGCCTGGTTTCGTGTCGGTGACGACCTCGAGACGGTAGCGCTCGTAGATCTCCTGATTCCGATTTGCGCTGATCATGAGCTCGCCGACCTGCGGAGCGAGCGCTGCCATGACCCATTCTATGAGCGGTCGACCATCAAGCTCGATCAACCCCTTGTCCAGTCCGCCCATGCGACGACCGCGCCCACCTGCGAGGATCACTCCCGTGATGGTGGGCGAAGAGGGTGGCTCTCGAATCATACTTGGCGCAACAGAGGGTTTAGCGTCTCGGATCCTCGCGGCTGAACGACTCGGAAGGAAAACGGGCATGGCCATAGCGTGTCACCAGGACCGCGGCGGCGAGTATCAAGATGGCAACAGCGGTCGCGATGATCTCGGTCTCGGTCATCTCTTTCATGTCGAGGATCAGATGACGGGCGAGCGCGACCATGCCGATATAGAGGGGCATTCGGATCGGAAGTGCACCGGATTCCAGGTAGATGCCGACCATCGTCAACACCTCCAGGTAGATGAATAGCAGCAGCAGATCACCGAGGGTCACTTCCCGGCGTGCCATCATGTCGGCGATCTCCTGTGCTCCGGCAATCAAGGTCGCAATGGCGATGACCAATAGGCCAAGCATCTCGATCCAAGTGAGCGCGCGCCCGCCCGCCTTGACGATCCGCTGATTGGAGGGATGTTGGCTCATGGTGGTGAATGGCCTCTCGAGGTTGTTTCGGTTAGTCGACGATTTCCGATGGTGGGCGCGGTGCTCTGTATTGCGATAGGCGGACGGATGGTCTCGCCCGGGATGATGTCAAACCGTCGCGGGCTGCGCGTCATGGAAGGATCTCGATCGGTGTACCGTCGCGTGTGAGCGACCAGATCTCATCCATTTCGGCATTAGAGACAGCGATACAGCCCAGTGTCCAATCGCCGTCGTTCCGGGTCGAGCGAACGCCGCCTTTCGGCTGACCGTGGATCAGAATCATGCCCCCGGGACTCTCGCCCCGATGTTCCGCTCGCCAGCGGTCCCGTGCGTTCGGGTAGGAGATGTGCAGCGCCTTATAGAAGCGACTCTTGTCGTTGCGCCAGTCGATTGCATAACGGCCTTCCGGGGTTCGGCCGTCGCCCTCTCGCCCCTTGTGGCCGACCGGTTGATAGCCAAGCGCGATCTCGTAGGTGCGCAGCGGCCGATCGCCTTGCATGAGGTAGAGGCGGCGCTCCGCCTTTTTGACCACGACACGATCGACTGCCTTTGACGCTCGACGCGTCGAGCCATGCCGGTCGATGTCTGCGGGTGGTGTCGTCTCCAGAGTCGGGAGGTACGACATCGCGAGCGCTGGCGTCGATCCAGCGCAGAGCAGGACCGTCAGGATCAGAAGATCGAGCGAGCGAGGCATCGCAGGGGCCTCAGTCGGGATTCCTGCCTCGCCCGCTCAGGATAGGTCGAGGGCGTGCGCCTTGAGGTCGGCCAGGCTGACGACCGCGAGTGCGCGCTCGTGTGTCGCCCTCAAGGCCACACGAGGTGCCGCCCCTGCCTCGAATGCCTCCTGCCAGCGTGCGGCGCAGAGGCACCAACGATCACCCGGCTTGAGTCCCGGGAAATCGTATTCGGGGACCGGTGTGACGAGATCGTTGCCGCTGTTGCGACTGAACTCGAGGAACTCGCGGGTCACCTGGGCGCAAACCGTGTGCGAACCCAGGTCCTGTGGACCGGTCTCGCAATGGCCGCTCCGGGTGAATCCGGTGGTCGGCGTCATCGAGCAGAGCTCGAGGGGTTCTCCTAAGACGTTTTTCTGGTTGTTCATACCTGGCCCTGTAGGAGTTGTCACCGTGGGGCATTGCGCTGAAGACGCGCCTGGCGTGAAAGCCGGTGGTCGATCGGAAACGGCCAAACTGGTAAGACCGGGAGCCCTGACGCTCACATGTACGCCCCGAGAGTGTAGCAGTCGAGATCTGCTCATGGAAAAGGTCGATGCTCGGCGGGCAAGGCCAGCCTATGGCCACGCGGGTCCGGCTCAGGCGCGGGGGCCACCCGAACCGGCGCGCCGCGCGTTGTCAGGAGGTGGGTGCCGAGCTTCCGGTAGGATAGATCAGGATGAGATCCCCCGGGCTCAGACGACTGTCCGCGAGACGATTCCAGCGTCGTATATCTTTGACGCTGACGCCGTAGCGTCGAGCCAGTCCCTTGATGGAGTCGCCTTGCGCGACGAGGTGGGTGATCATGTGCGAAGCGTCGCCCGTCTCGATTCTGAGGCTCTGACCGGTCAGGAGTGTATCGCGGACGGAGAGCCCGTTTGATTCCGCTAAGACTCGCGTGCCGATCCCATAGGCGCGCGCGATTGAGGCCAGGTTCTCCCCGCCTTTCACGATGTGGATCCTGCTGCGTTCTACAGGAGCTTGCCCGGGTCGGTACGCGCTACTCCGGGAAGACGCCAATGACGCCGTCGCCGGCATGATCTGGACTCGATCGATCTTTTTGCCGATCCGCTGCCCCGTTCCGGCCGGGACCAGGACATGGTTTGGCCCGTCGGGCGCGGTACGCCCGAGCTTTAGGGCCGGATTGAGGCGCTGCAACTCGGTGAGCTGCACGCCGGTCGCTACCGACACTCGATGAAGGTCGATGGGCTGAACACTGCGCACCACCTCGAGGTGGGGGCGATCCGGCACCGGGGGCAGGTTGAGACCGTATCTCCGAGGCTCTGCGACAAGACGCGCCGTGGCAAGGATCTGCGGCACATACTGCCGGGTTTCGTTGGGCAGATTGAGTGACCAGAAGTCCGTGGGCCGACCACTGCGCCGGTTGGCGGCCTGGGCGGATCCGACGCAACCAGGCCCGCAGTTGTAGGCGGCCATAGCGAGGGCCCAGTCGCCGTCGAAACGCCGATTGAGCTGCTCCAGATAGTCGAGAGCGGCGCTGGTCGATGCCAGCAGATCACGACGTCCGTCGTACCAGGTGTCTTGGCGCAATCCCATCTCGCGCCCGGTATAAGGCATGAACTGCCAGATGCCCGCGGCGGCCTTCGGGGATGTGGCCGACGGGTTGAACCGACTCTCGACATGGGGGAGGAATGCGAGCTCCATCGGCAGGCCACGGCGCTCGATCTCGTTGACGATGACGTGCAGGTAGGGAGTGCCGTGCTGGGACATTCGCGAGAGATACTGGGGGTCTCGGCGGAAGCGTTCGACCGTGCTGTCAATCCTGCTGTCGGCATAGAGATCCAGCCTCATCCCGGCGCGGACTCGCGTCCAGATATCCCCGCCTGGATCACTTCGACCGGTTTGGGCCGAGCTTCTGGCACTCCCGCGCTCGAGAACCGTCACGTCAATGGCGGGGCGGACATAGCCGTATTCGCGAGCGGAGACCATGCCGGAGTAGCTTGGCTCGGTGTAGCCGGCCGAGTCGACCCGATTGCTCGTAGAGCAGCCGTTCAGGAGAAGGGTGAGAGCGGCCAGGGTCCCAAGGGCGCGCGCGAAACGAGCTGCATCATGCATATATCCCCCAATAATCCCCAGTAAGTGTTTGATTAATAGAATTATCTGAGAATTAGAAACGCATCATACCGAAAGTGTTCTGTCAATTCCAGCACTGACAGCCCAAAATTTCGTCATGTCGTTCGCACGACAGTGCGCGCGATCACGGTTAACATGCATGTCTTCAAGAGGCATTCGCATGACTGTGTGTAAGGATCCGGGCTCGCCCCTGGCAGGACTTCAAGACTGGTACCGGTCGCCGCTCGGGACAGAGGTCGCCGCGCTGGAGAGCGGTTGCGTTCAGCGCCTGCTGAACGACACCTTCGGCTATTACCTCGTCCAGATCGGTGCCACCGAGAGCTTTCGGGACGCCATGGCCTCCAGCCGGATCCGCCATCGGATCCTGGTTCCCTGTGAGCGGCCGTCCCGTGGCGTATCTTCAGAGATCGTCGGTCTACCGAGCCAGCTCCCCCTGGCAGCCGATTCGATCGATGCCATGCTGCTGCCGCACACTCTGGATTTCTGGCCCGAGCCTCGGGCCGTGCTGCGTGAGGTCGAGCGGGTCCTGATCCCGGAGGGGCGCGTGATCATCATGGGATTCAATGCCCTCAGTGCATGGGGTCTCTGGTCGTTGATGCGGGGTCGGGCCAAGCAGATGCCTTGGTGCGGGCATTTTCGGACTGCCTATCAAATCGAGGATTGGTTGTCGGTGTTGGGATTCGATGTCGAGATGCGCGAGCACATCATGTTCAGGCCCCCGTTTCGTCGGGCACTCGGGCCCGGTTTTGCCTCTTTCGACACGCTCGGGCGACGGCTCTGGCCGATCCTGGGCGGTGTTTACCTGATTAGAGCGGTCAAACGGGTGGCGACGCTGACTCCGCTTCGGCCCTCCTGGACCGGCCGGCGCTCTCTGTTGCACGGCGGTGCGGTCGAGCCGACGACGCGGAGGGCAGGGCATGCCTGATTGCGTCGAGGCATTCACCGACGGTGCCTGCAAAGGCAATCCGGGTCCGGGAGGATGGGGCGTACTATTGCGGTGGGGTGAGGTCGAGAAAGAGCTCTGCGGTGGCGAGCGCGATACGACGAACAACCGGATGGAGCTGATGGCGGTGATCATGGCGCTGGAAACCATGAAGCGCTCGACCTGCATCGAGATCGTGACCGACTCACAGTATGTCAAGCGGGGTGTCGAGGAATGGATGTCGCGATGGAAACGCAATGGCTGGCGCACCGCCGACCGCAAGCCAGTCAAGAACCGTGACCTCTGGGAGCGACTGGACGGCGCCTTGGGTGATCATCAGGTGCGATGGAAATGGGTTAAGGGCCATGCCGGGCACGCCGAGAACGAGCGCGCCGATCGATTGGCGAATCGTGGCATCGGTGCTACACCGTCTCCCGATCGATAGGCGTTGGCTCGGGTTGATATCGGCCTCGCGCCAAAGCAAGGGCCTCGGAATGAGATCGCCCAAGACGGGGTTTAAATGCGCCAGATCGTGCTCGATACCGAGACCACCGGTCTCGACCCTCAGGATGGCCATCGGGTCATCGAGATTGGCTGTGTCGAGCTTGTCGACCGTCGACTGACCGGAAACAACTTCCACTACTACCTCCAGCCGGATCGAGAGATCGAGGCGGGCGCGGCTGACGTGCACGGCATCACCAATGCGTTTCTGGCCGACAAGCCGCGCTTTGCCGAGGTCGCGGATGCCTTTCTCCGGTACGTCGAGGGGGCCGAGCTGATCATTCACAATGCGGCCTTCGACGTTGGCTTCCTGAATCACGAGCTTGCTCGATGGAGGCCGCAGGCACCTCGGATCGGCGACGTCTGCGAGGTCACGGATACCCTCACGATGGCGCGGCGGCTCCACCCCGGCCAGCGCAATAGCTTGGATGCGCTATGCAAACGCTATGCGGTCGACAACCGACACCGTGACCTGCACGGCGCCTTGCTCGATGCCGAGATCCTGGCCGACGTCTATCTGTCGATGACCGGAGGCCAGGTCGCCTTCTGTCTGGGGGGCGAGAACGAGTCGGATTCGGGCCGCGGTCCGGACCCTCATCATCGTGGTCGGATCGACCCGAGCCGTCCACGGCTGAGGGTTGTTCGAGCTGATCCTCAAGCGCTGGCTGCTCATGCCGAGCGGCTCGCTGCCATCCAAGCCGCCAGCCCGGACGGCTGTCTCTGGCTTCGCGCGCAGGCAGACAACGAGGTGGCACCGGCCTGAGGCGAATTCTTGATACCTAATCCCCGTCCGGCATGGAGTTGCTGCTTCCCTCGGACGGGCCTTCCAGCTCGAAATCGGTGCTCACTCGGGACGCGGTTCAGGTGTGTTGCTGATGCTGGCGGCGATTCTGGCCAGTGCCGCCGACGAGCGACTCCAGCGCATGTACGTCGAACAGCTCGATATGCTTACGATCGACGCGCATCAGGCCATCGTCCTGGAAGCGCGTGAAGAGTCGACTGACGGTCTCGACGGCAAGGCCGAGATAGTTCCCGATCTCATGCCGAGACATGCTGAGATAGAAGTCGGTCGCGGAGAGTCCGCGTTTGTGCAAGCGTTTGGATAGGCTGAGCAGGAAGGCGGCCAGCCGCTCCTCGGCATTCTTCTTGCCGAGCAGGAGCAGCATGTCCGTATCGTGTCCAATCTCCTTGCTGAGCAACCGGTACATCTGGTGCTGCAGGCTGGGAATGGTGGCGGTCAACTCCTCAAGACGGAAGAACGGGATCTCGCAGATGGCAGAGGTTTCGAGGACCTTTGCCGAGCAGGCGTGGACGTCTTTATCGATGGCATCCAAGCCGATGATCTCGCCTGGAAGGTGAAATCCCAGAACCTGCTCGCCGCCTTCGGGACTCGGTGCGAAGGTCTTCACCGAACCGGTCTTGACGACGTACAGAGATCTGAACCGGTCACCGTCACGAAAGAGGAAATCGCCTCGATGGAGTGGACGGGTCCTCTTGATGATGTCGTCGAGTCGCTCGACATCCTCGGGCGCCAACCCCATCGGGAGACAGAGTGATGACAGGGAACAGTTCCTGCAGGCGACACGAATGGTCTCTAAGGAGATTACTTTGCGCTGGCTCACGGCATCGCCCCTCGGTCTTCAGTCGCTCGATTTTGAACCTTCGGTTGATCTGGATCAAGCGAAGATGATCTTATTGCGACGGGGTCGACGAGGGATCTCGGAGGCGGACTCCGGAGCAAAGCTGATGCAGCGTCGATCGGAGTGCGCTCGACACAAAAAAGCCGCACCCGACTGGGTGCGGCTCGAGCTTTCTGGAAGAGGTGGGTCGGCTGCGTTGCTATTTGACCTCGCCGGTGGCTGGCGCCATGGGAACTGCATAGGGGGCGGCGTATGGGGCGCCATAGTAGGGAACGCCATAGCCCGGGTATCCGTAACCGTAGCCGGGATACCCATAGCCGTAACCCGGATAGCCGTAACCGTAGCCACGTCCGTAGCCATAGCCGCGCCCGCGACCGTAGCCGCGTCCGCTGCCGCTCATATTCATGTTGAAGTCGCCCCAACCATCGCCCAGCATATCGCCGAACATGTCTCCCAGGCCGGAGCCATAGCCAGGACCGCCCCAACCCGGGCCCCACCACGCCTGGGCGGAGCTCATCGAGAAGGCCGCGGCGCCCGCGATCGCGGCGACACCCATCACTTTATGCTAACTGACGCATCGTTGGCGCTCCTGAGTGACCAGTGATCATTGGATTCGACATCGATCTAAACCGATGGCCGCGCCGAAATCGCACCCGAGTCGCCGCGCCGTCGGGTTTCGTCTTCGCGAAACGGCGACGAATATACGCGCCTCGGTCGGCTTTGGGAAGTTTGTGCGGGATGCCGTCTGGAATACCGATCTTGCCGATGTCGTGCATCGGGGAAGCCAGCCGGATGGCCTCGCACTCCGCCTGCGGCAGGTCCAGGCTGGTCGCCATCAGATAGCAGTGCTCGGCGATCCGCGCAACGTGGCTGCCGGTCTGCTCGTCGCGATATTCCCCGGCCCGTGCGAGTCGCATCAGGGTCTCGCGCTCCCGCTCGATACCGTGACGACGATCATCGGCGCGTCGCTGCAGGACGGCATGGACCGGACGCGATGGATTAGGCTGATGCCATCCATCTCCGGCATCAGATCATCCGTGACGATCAGATCCTGCGTCGTCTCGCGCATGAACGCCATCGCCGAAATGGCGTTGCTGCAAGTCGCCACGCGCAGTTCAGGATTGATGCCGCGAATCAGGCGGCTCAGGAGAAGCCGCCCGGTGGTCTGGTTGTCGACCACCGCCGGCGGCTTTTCGCCCGCATGCGTCCGGGTGGTGCGCGCATCCCTGGCGACCAACCCAATCCGAGTCTCCGAGTGCGCTCTTGGACCGGCGCATGGCGATCGGGTGTTCGAGGCGCGCGTGCTCCCGGCCGGCCTGATGCCGTCTCTAACGCGCCGGCAATGCCTGGTGGCGCGCCCCGCGGCGACGAGCTCGCGATGGTGCCCGAATGTCCTGTCGGTGCGATTTGCAGAGTTGCTTGACGTATGTCAAATCGAAGCCGCACCTTCCGCCAGGAAGCCCTCGTATTCCCGGAGTCTTTCGGCTAAAATCGCCCTCGCGAGGTCGGGTATTTTGGAAGCACGGTACCGGTCCTGGAAGGAACGTGTACCAGCGTCCTTACTTCGGCAGCCGGGGCCCAGTCAGTTCGGGCGGGTGCTGCGCACCGGATCCGGCGCGCCGGGGTCGGCGTCGGGCTCACCCGGCTGCTGGCCCGAACGGATGTAACCTCGCGAAACCGATTCGCCAACAACCGACAAAGGCAAACTGCCCTAAAGGGCAGGACGCAAATCCTCTGGCCTAAGTCCCGGAGCCCGCCGGGATAGGGTGGCAGGGCTGCCGAAGACTCGAGCACCCGCGTGGATGCCGATTTTCGGCTCACACACGCGAGGTGCCGACAATGTTTCTGCGATTCCTTGAAGACCACCCCAGCCGTCGCATCGAGCGGCGGCCGAGGGGCGCACGCCGCGAGTCCGCCACGAGTTGGGTTGCGGCGGTCCTCGGTGCGACCGCACTCTGCTGCACGACCTTGGCGCCGGCACAAGCCGCATCCGCAACGCTCCTTGAGAAGAGTTTCGACACGGGTCCCGACGAATGCGTCTTCCAGGGCAACGCCTTCGGGCCGAGCCAGTCGACTTACGTCTTGGGGGACTGGGGCAGCTCATTCGGCGACGGCAGCGGCGGACTGCGCGTCCGGTTGGGCGGGATCGACAATACAACCCGCACGAACATGTCCGGCGGTTGGCGCTGCACCCTGACCCTGACGGAACCCGTCGAGGGGGTTACCGTGTCCTTCAGCTATCGTCTCACCCAGACGGGCTACTACGAGAGTGATGAGTACAGTCGGGTCCTCTTCGGTGTCAATGGGGCTCGGTACGGGCGCGGCCCGAAGGAGTTCGTCGATCACATCGGCGGCGACGGCGAGTCGAGCGATTTCAGTGGCTACAGAGGTACCAGCGGCGTGCTCGCCGACCGCAGCACGGGTTGGCTGAGCTTCGAGGCGCACCTGGGGCGGCTCGAAGCCGGAACCCATTCCCTGGACATCGGCGGCTTCAACAACAAGAAGAACGCCAGCAACGAGCGCACCGAGATCCTGATCGATGACCTTCGGGTGACCGACGGCAACGCCGTGCCGCCGCCGACCGCGGCTCAGGCCATCATCGACCGCCTTGGACCCTCGGAGCCGGACCCGGCGGGTTGGCAACCTTTGACCGATGAACCCGGCAACGCCTACACCCGGTTCAAGAGCGACATCCATACCCTGAGTACCTTCTGCGGCTTCCTTAACGGCACCTACATCTGCGACCGCTACAACATGCACACCGGCCCGGAATCGGCCAGTTATCAAGCCGCCAAGGAGTGGGTCGTGCAGGAGTTGGAGGCGTTCGGATACGCCGTCGAGCGCCATCTGTTCCAATTCAACGGATACGATCGGGAGAACATCTACGCCACTAAGGTCGGTGCCACCTCGCCCGACGAGATGTATATCGTCTCCTGCCACCTGGATGGACGGGGGCATGAGTCCCCCCCCTATGGTCCCGGCGGGGCGGCCGACGACGACGCCTCCGGCTGTGCTCTGGTCTTGGCCGCCGCACGCGCCTTTGCCGAGCCGGACGTCACCACCGACAAATCGATCCGCTTCATCTTCTGGAACAACGAGGAGACGGGCTATCACGGCAGCACCGCCTATCGCAACGACCGCGCACCGCTGCGTGGAACCTCCGAGCCGAATTGGCTCGGCATCATTCAACACGACATGATCCTCTACGACCATGGCAAGCCCTTCCAGGCCAATCAGATCGCGGGGGCGGACATTGATGTCGAGTACCGACGGGGCACCACCTTCGCGGCCCAATCTCAGGCGCTGGCCGATGCCCTGAAGGCCGCCGCCGGGCGCTACACCGTGAGGTACCCCGCCGAGATCGGCGACTACAGTGAGTTCACCGACGACAAGCCGTTCTGGAACCTCGCACCCTCGATCAGCGTGCGCGAGAACCGCCGCTGCTGCGAGATCACCAACAACCATCCCCATTACCACAAACCGAGCGACGTCTACGAGAGCTACAGCGAGGACGACTACCGCCTCGGCTTCGACACCGTGCGCATGACCATCGGGGCGGTCGCCGAGCTGTCGGGTGCCCGGGTGGTGACGAACAACCCGCCGGTCGCGAATTTGCTGGCCGTCACCCTGGACGAGGACACCTCGGTCGTCATCACCCTGACCGGCTCGGACTCCGACGGCGACCCGCTGACATTCAGCATCGTCACGGATCCGACCCATGGCGTGCTGTCCGGCACGGCGCCTGCTCTGACCTATACGCCGGATGCCGACTACTTCGGCTCCGACAGCTTCACCTTCGTTGTGAACGACGGCCAGATCGACTCCGAGCCGGCCACGGTCAGCATCACGGTGGTCAACGTCAACGACCCGCCCGTCGCCTTCGACCAGGTCGTCACGGTGGTACCGGGGGCCTCTGTCCAGTTCACCCTCCAGGTGTTCGACGCGGACGGCGATCCGCTCACCTACACCGTCTATGCAGCCAATACGGATTTCGGCGTCGTGACCGGCGAGCCGCCCACCTTGACCTACGCCGCCGACGGTGAAGAGGGCACCGACGTCATCCTCTTCTCCGTGGAAGATGCCGAGAGTTCCTCGGACCTGGCCGAGGTCACGATCGTCGTCGCGCAGCCCAACGAAGCGCCGGTCGCCGAGTCGGCGACGATCACGACCTTGGTCGACACCCCCGTCGACTTCACCCTGGTGGCCAGCGATCCGGACCTGGACCCGATCTCCTACGAGTATCTCAGCCGTCCCAGCCATGGCCGCCTGACCGGGCTCGAGCCCACTCTGACCTATACCCCCTTCCCCGGTTACACCGGCTCGGATAGCTTCAGCTTCCGCGTTTTCGATGGTCGGCTCTATTCCGAAACGGCGACCATCGAGATCGTCGTTGGGACCGTCACCGATGCGCCGCTGCTGTCGGCGAGCTTCGATACCGGCGCACAGGGCTTCATCTACGGGGACGACACCTTCCGTGGCACCTCCCAGCCAAACTACGCCAGCGGGGCCTGGGGGAGCGCCTACGGCGCAAGCGGCGGCGGCCTGCGCGTCCTACTCGGCGGACGGGATGACCGGACCATCCGCAACATGTCCGGCGGCTGGCGCATCGACTTCACCCTGGATCAGTCGAAGCAGGTCCGTGTCTCGGTGCGCGTGAACCTGACCCAGTCCTCCGAGTACGAGAGCGACGAGTACAGCGAGGCCCTCGTCAGCATCAATGGCGTGCTCGTCGGCCAAGGCGGCACCGACTACCTGGCGCGCGTCGTGGGCAACGGCAACGGCGGCAGCCCCATCAGCACCGGCTGGCAGACCTACGAGTTGGATCTCGGAACCCTGGCCGCCGGGACCCACCGCCTCGTCATCGGTGGGTACAACAATAAGAAGACCTGGCGGGACGAGTCCACGGAGGTGCGGATCGACGATGTCGTGATCAGCGCGCGCTGATCCGATCGCCGGTCGATCATGCAGGCGGCGCACCCTCGGTGCGCCGCCTTTTTCTTGCAGCTGCCCCTGCCGGCGCGGAGTCCGCCCGCCGGCGGAGGCTCCCCGCCCCCCGGTTTCTCGGGTGACGCTGCGCTGGCGGTCGCCGGACGGTTGCGCAAGGCCCGGCCAGACACGTTTTATTTGTAGCGATTGGAGCGACCCGCTAGACTTACGGCGTATGAAAGGTCAGGCCCCGAGTATGAGCATCCCTCAGCGCGGGAGGTCGGTGTGTCCCCGGAATGCGGGGGGACTTTATCATAGTGGCACCAGCGCCGAGGGGACCGGGGGTGCGTTAGTGCGTTAACGCGCCCGACAGGCATGTGGGACGGAGGAGCGAGTGAACATTCCGAGCGAGGGTCGTACCATGGGACGCAACCTGAATCCATCGCCCATGAGCGGTTTAGGGCTTCTGTTGGCGGTGGCACTCGGCGTAGCCCCCGTCGCCTCCGCCCTCGCCCTGACCCTCGAGCAGACCTACTATGTCCCGATGGGGGAGGGCGAGCTCTTCACCCTGTTCAACGATGTTGGTACGACCGGTGCCCCCGGCTGGCCACCGACGAGCCCGATTGAAAACCGGATCGCCATCACCATCGCCGTCAGCGGAACCCAGATCGTCTGGGACCATTGGGAAGGCGGCTACGAGGCCGATCTGGCGAACCCGCAGAGCGTCTGTAATCTGACGTCCCCGTTTATCCCCGCTCCCGGCAACAACTGTACCCAAATTTGGGGCGACAACAACCCGTCCAACGGCTGCGCGGCGAACGTGTTGGGTCGGGCATGCAGCGGCCCAAACGCCGATGTGCTGAGCGCCGGCGACGTGATCCGACTCGAGGACGCGGTCGCCCTCGACGTGTCCAACCAGCGCAACCCCGCACAGGTCTTCTTCGACGGACGTGACCGTTTCGGCACCACCCGCCCGGTGGTCATGACGCGGGCAGCCATTCCGACCGGACCCGGTTCCCTCCTCGCCGGGGGGACCGAGGTGGCCGCCGAGACGAGCCCGGCGTGGTCGACCTCGTTTCGGGTGCCGATCGGCGAGAACCTAGAGCCGACCAATACCGGCGCCTTCGAGAAGGTCTACCTCTTCATCATGGCGGGTTCGGGTGGAACGGTCACGGTTGGGGCGACCAACTACACCGTGACCCAAGGTCAGAGCCTCGTGGTCCCGGGGGGCGTCGACGTGGGGACCCAGGTGACATCAACCGTTCCGATACAGGTCCATGTCGCCGCCTTCGAGGATGAATCCCAGTACCAGCTTCGATGGTTCCAGCTCGTTCCCGTCGCCGCGTTCAGCAGCGAATACCTGTCGCCGATCGGGACCAACCGAAAATCCAGCGGCAGCACCGGCTGCACCGAGGTCTGGGCCTACAATCCGAATGCGAGTCAGATCACCATCAACGTGGACCTGCCGGGCGGGCCTGTACCCGACCACACCTTCAACGTCCCCGCCGGCCAAACGACGCGGTGGCCAGACAGCCTCGGCCTGATCCAGGATCTGCTTGGGGATGGTATACGGCTGTATACGACGGGCAGCCCTGCCCCGACATTTCTTCCGCTGCAGATCGTCGACTGCACGAACATGGCCTCCACGATTGGCTTTGCCGGCCAGATCTACGACTGGGGCGTCCCGCTGATCCCGATCGAGCTGCTGACGACATCCGTGATCGTCGGCGGTGCCCCGGGGTGCACCAACGCGGCGACAGCCCCGGCCATCTGCTCTGCCCCCAACCTGACGAGTACTGCGGTTCCGGAGTTGATTCGCAACGGTGCCCAGGCGAGCCGCAGTGTGGTCTGGGTGACGCCCCTGGCCAACACCACGCTCTACGTCGACAAAGACGGCAGCGGGATCAGTTGCCCCAGCGGCGCCGGCGCCGAGGAAACGGTCACGGCGACGGCGCTCGCTAGCTATCGCTTCGTCGATGACCCGGTGAGGGGCAGCACCTGGTTTCTGGATACCTTCTCTAGTGTGAGCTATAGCAACCAGAACGGCAACAATGCGCCAAGTACGAACTGGGCCACCAATTGGGTCGAAGAGGGTCCCGGGACAGATACATCGGCGAGCGGGGGGCGGATCCGGATCACCGGAAATCAGCTTCGCTTCGGTACGACCGGTGGGACTTTTCAGCCGTCGGCGCCGGTCCAGGTCGACGCCGGCATCTGCCGAAGGGCCAACCTGACGGCCGCCGGCTTCAGCACGGCCCTGCTGGAGTTCGATTTTCAGGAGAGCGCCGGTGATGCCAACGACGAAATCACCTACTACGTCCGCAACGGCACGACGGGACCGCGGACCGCTCTGGGACGCGTCGACGGCACCCACCCGAACAACAGCCGAAAGCACGATATCTCCGCCTTTATCGGAACGAGCACCGAGATCTGTTTCATCGTCACCCGGCCACTTGAAGGAAGCGACTTTTTCTTCTTCGACAACGTCCGCATCTCCAACGGCCGCGGTGACTACGACATGACGGGCGCCCGCATCGCGACCTGCAACGGCGTGGCGATCGCCGCCGCCTATGGCCAAGACCCGGCGCGGTCGGCCTCGGTTGACGGCGAGGGACTGGATTACGGCACCATCATCCTGCCCTTCGGCTCCGCGATTCGGGTGGAGAAGTCCGTGGATGTGACGGCACCCGTCACCCCGGGGACTATCGTCACCTATACGTATCTCGTGTACAACGATGGCCAAGTGCCCTTGGACATCGTCCCCGGCGACCCGGGCGGCGGCGGCCCCGGCGTCGGGCTGACCGACGACAAGTGCTCGCCGGTATCGGCCGTCCTTTCGGGTGTAAACAATGTCGGTGACACCAATGCCAACGGACTCTTGGATACCGAGGAGGTCTGGCAATACACCTGCTCGGCGGCGATCAACGTGGTGACCACCAACGTCGTGACCGCCTGCGGTCTGCCCCAGTCCCCCGGCGCGACCAATATCTGCGACAACGACGAGCAAACGGTCTACGTTTTCCCGACGGCGGTCACCCTTGGCGAGTTCAAGCTCGATCCGATGGCGGTCGAGGATTATCTCAAGGGGCTCGGCGTCGCTGAGCTGGACGCGGCGGCCCTGCTCGAGCTGCTCCGTGCATGGGACCCAACCGCGGCTGCGGCCCTGGCGGGCGCCAACCGGGCCGCCCTGATGGCGGCGTTGCGCGCCTACCTCGACCCGGACGGCGACGGCCGGGTGGCCGTGCTGCGTTGGGAGACGCTGGAGGAGCGCGGCACCATCGGCTTCTTCGTCGAGCGCAGCGCGGACGGCGGGCCCTGGCACCGGATCGGCAATGCCATGCTGCCCGGTCTGATCGCCTCCCCGATGGGCGCCGAGTATCGCCTGGCCGACCCCGGGGCGCGTCCCGGCCACCGTTACGAGTATTGGCTGGTGGAGCAGGAGGCGGTTGGCACGACCCGCAGCTATGGCCCCTTCAGCCTGGAGATGCCCTGATGAAGACCCTTGTCAGCATGCAGCCCGGGCGGCGCACAACGCCCCATGCCCGGCTTGAGGCGGGTCCCCGGGGAGCGGCCGCGACACCGTCGTGGATCGCCTTCGCCGCCACCGCGGTGGCCGCCTTGGCCCTCGTCGCCACCCCGCCCGCCGCGGGCTCGGAGCCGAATGCGGCCCACGTGGCGGAGGAGCAGTCCCCCCAGTGGGGCGAGTGGACGCCGCTCGGCGGTGGCCTAGTGGGGCGACGGCGCGAGCCGCCGCGGCTCGAGCGGCCGCTGGCGGAGCGCCGGGTGGCGAGCGTGGAAGCGCGTCTGCGCGGCCGGGGTGAGGCGGCGGTTGGATCGCGCCAGCGCGGTTCCGAGGCCGCGCGAATGGCCGGCGTCTCGGGCGCGGCTGCGCCCCAGGCCCTCGCCGGTAGCGTCTGTGCACGCACGCCCGTCGCTGCCGCTTGGCTCCGCACCACCGCTGCCGGGTTGCATGCGGTGCCAGTCGCGGACCTCGCGGGGGTGATCGGCGGCCCGGTTGCATCCGTCCGTGCGGCGGCACGCACGGGCCGGCTGTCGCTCACCAGCGCCGGCCGCGACTGGTCCTGGCGGTACGACGCCGGGAGTGACCGGGTCCATTTTGTCGCTGAGCCATATCACACCTTCCACACCCGGGAGAACGCCTATCGGGCGGCGGTGGGCGCCGGCCGATCGATGGGGGTGGTGCGCGGCGCGGCGCCCCGTACCCGGGGGATTCCGGTGCCCTTCCGCGACACGCTGAGGTTCGAGGAAGAGCCGGACATGATGTTCTTCACCTGGGCGACCAAGGACGAACCGGACGCCGATTTTTGGTTCTGGGACTATCTCTACGGCGGGAGCGGAGGCCGTCCCTTCATTGATGTGGGGCTCGCGGTGCCGAACCCCGCGTCCGCTGGAACGGCGGAGATCCGGGTCCATCTCCAGGGGGGAAGCCAGGTTTTTCCCGGCGATGACCATCAGGTCGATGCCTATATCCTGCTGGACGACCAAGAGATCTGGATCGGCTCTGCGACCTGGGATGCGCTCAGGCCGGCCGTGCTGACCGCGGACGTCCCGCAGGTTCTGCTGAACCCGGCGGGGGAGACCCGCCTGCGCCTGCGCACGGGGACGCGCGCGGCGGTGCAGTTCCTGAATTGGGTAGGGGTCAGCTACCTCAGGGAGCCCGTAGCGGCGGACGGGAGCCTCTGGGTTCGGCAGACCCCGGCCGGGCTGCAGAGCGTGAGCGGTTTTGCCAGCCCGGACATCCTTGTGATCGAGTCCCCGGCGGGGGCTGCGGTGCTCCGGCAGAACGTCCGGGTCGATGCGGAGGGCGGCGGCTGGGGCGTCACCTTTGCGACGCGGGCGGGCGCGGATTATCTGGTCGTCGAGGCTGGCGCCGTGGCCGAGGCGGCGCTCGCGCCGGACTATCGTTCAAATCTGCGCGCGCGCTCCAATCGCGCCGATTATCTCGTCATCACCCCCGACGAGCTCGGCGGCACGGCAGAGGCCCTGGCGGAGTATCGCCGAGGGCGCCACGCGCACGTGGAGGTGGTGTGCCTGTCCGACATCTATGACGAGTTCAGTGGCGGTCGGGAAGATCCCACCGCGGTCGCTCGGTTCATGACGCAGGTGGCCGCCAGCTGGCAGCGGGTCCCGCGCGCGGTCGTCCTGGTGGGCGCCGGGAAGCTCGACCATCGGGATCGGATGGGCTACGGAGGTAGCTTCCTGCCGGTGGTGATGAGCGACACCCCCTGGGCATTGGCTCCGTCCGACGAGCGTCTGCTCGCAGGGGACGGCGTAGCCCCCTATGCCATCGGTCGGCTGCCCATCACGTCGGACCAAGAGGGCCTGGCGTATGTGGAGAAATTGATGCGTGCCGAGCTTTCGAAACCTGCCGGGGTGCGCTCGGCCGTCGTCGCCGCCGACAATCCCGACCTTGGGGGAGACTTCCATGCCAACGCCGACCGCTTGGCCGCGCGCCTCACGGGCCTTGGCTTCGGGTCAGTGACAAAACTCTACCATCTCCCGAGGGAGACCAGGGTTCGGAACGCCCTGATCGACTCGGCGACCTGGCAGACGGCGGATTACCTCAACTATGACGGACACGGCTCCGTGGCGCAGTTGGGCGACAACCGAGAGCGCTTCATCACGACCACGGATGCGGGAAATCTGCAAAACGAGCGCGCGCCGATCTTCACGGCACTCAGTTGCTCGGTCGGTGACGACTCTTGGCCGGGCACGCGATCCTTGGCGGGGGCGCTGGTGTTGAATCCCCAGGGGGGCGCGATCGCCGCGCTCGCACCGACGGGCAACTCGTACGACGAGGGTGCGCAGCGCTTGGGCAACGCCTTTGTTGACCGGCTCTTCGGTCATGGCGACAGCATCGGGGAGGCCATCCGCGCTGCCAAGGCCGAGACTCGGGGGGAGATGGATGCCTACATGCCTCGGATCTACGGCGTTGTCGGCGATCCGAGCGTTCAAGCGCCGTAAGGCCGGAGGGGACCATCGTCCGGACACCGCGGAGACATGCACGGTTTTTTCGTAGGGCACATCATGGCGACAGACAAGAAGCAGAGCGATCGGGTGTCGATCGACAGGGTTCGGCCGGACTCGACTTCGGAGCGCGCAGCGCCGACGCGGCGGCCGTACCAGGCGCCGCGCGTGTTGAGCGCGGAGGCCTTGGAGGCCGCCGCCGCGACCTGCGATCCCCCGGCTGGGGGCGTGGGGAAGTTTGTGCCCGCCTGTAATCCCTCTACCATCGGTTCCTGACGTCGATTGGATCCTTCGGATTGGCGGGCCTGGGGTCCGGATCGGCTGTCACTGAGCCTGCCCGTATTTGACCTCCATCTGCGGGGCCTGAGTGACGGGCAGGTCGCAGCGTTGCGTTCCAGGTATTCGGGGTTCGTCAAGGACTGCGGCGGCGGACTCCCGGACGAGGCCGACGCCCTGATCGCCTATCGTCGTCCCGAAGGGCGCTCGGGCCCACCCGCTGAATGGGGCTCCGGGGGACAGTACCAGCTTCGCCAAAGGCGGGAGCGCGGGGGGATCTCCCTCGCTGGCGTGAACTTCGAGGCCTGGCTTGCGCCCCACGGCGCAGCCGGACCAGGTTGGTTGGCCGTCGCCGGGGAGCATGAGCTGGCGCAGCCGAACGTGATCGAGAACCTGATGCGGGTCCTCGCCGCACATCGGGCGCTCGGGTTGGGCGGACTCGTGCTGCATAGCGCGGGTCTGGTTGTTGGCGGGCGCGCCTGGCTGTTTGCCGGCCGCTCCGGGGCCGGAAAGACCACGCTGACACGGAAGGCGCGCGACGGTGGCCTTCGGGTGCTGAGCGACGACATCAACCTGCTGCTGCCCGCCGGCGGCGGCTACAGGGCCTATGCTGTGCCTTTCACGGGCGATCTTGGGAGGATCCTGCCCGCCGAGGAGGCGCGGCTGGCGTACCCGCTGGCCGCGCTCGTGCTGTTGGAGCAGGGCGCCGGGCTGGACGTGGCGCCCGTCTCGGGAGCGTCCGCGGTCGCGCGGCTGCTCGCCAATTGCCCCTTTGTCAATATGGATGATCACGAATCAGACCTCCTGTACGATGTCCTTTCAGCGCTGGTGCGGCGGGTCCCCGTCTTCCGGTTGCGGTGCCGCCGCGACGACGACCTGGACCGTATCTTGGACCATGTGGCAGCGAGGATCGGTTGTGACGACGGGCGATGATGAGATCGGTCTTGCCCTGAGCCCGCGGGTGCGGTGGCGCGCCGTGGGTGATGAGGGCGTCTTGGTCCACCTGGATCGCGGTCGAGTGCTGGTCGTGAACGCGGTGGGCCTGCACCTGCTTCAACGCCTGGCCTCACGCCCCACCCGCGCGAGCCTCCTGGACTCGATGGTGGATGGATTCGAATGCACCCGCGACCAGGCGCAGGCCGACCTCGATGCCTTCCTGGCCGAGTTGGAGTCGGAATCGGCGCTCGAGCGGGACGGCCCCTAAGGTCGGCGGCGATGTATCACGACAGGCTTTTACGCCGGGTTCGCGAGCTTCGCATCCTGCACAGCGTCACGCTCGAGCTGACCTACCGCTGCAACCTCGATTGTTTTTTCTGCTACAACGACCGCGGGAAATCGGGTCGGCCGCTCGCGTTGACGCAGTATCTGCGCCTGCTCGAGGACCTCGCGCGCCTCCAGACCCTGCACCTGATGCTGACGGGCGGGGAGCCCATGGTGCATCCGGACTTCTTCGAGATCGGACGCAAGGCGCGCGACCTGGGTTTCGTGACGCGCGTGCGCACGAACGGGCATAGCCTTGGCCGGCGCATCGCAGCGCGCCTGAAGGCCGAGGTGGATCCCTACCTCGTCGAGGTCAGTCTGCACGGCGCAACCGCCGAGGTGCATGATCGACAAACCCGCGTCCGAGGGAGCTTCGAGCGTCTGATCGGTCACCTGAAGACGGCCGGGGACCTCGACCTGCGGCTGGGGGTGGTGACCACCCCGACCGCCTGGAACGAGCACCAGATCGATGACATGGTCGCCTTGTGCGAGGGCCTGGGCGTCCCGCTGCGCTTTCAAGGTCCGGTTGCTCCGCGCGATAACGGCGACATCACCCCGCTCGCGATCCAGCCGTCGGCCGCAGTCTGGGAGCGGGTCGCTGTGGCGATGCAGAGGCGCCTTGCGGCAGAGGGCGTCAGCCGAGACCAGACCGAGGCCGTCCGGGGGAGCGAGCTGGGGCCTGAGCAGCCGGCAACCTGCAGCGTCGGGGTCGCAGGTGTCGATATCGATCCTTTCGGCAACGTTCAGGCCTGCATGCACCTGCAGGAGAGCGCCGGCAACCTGCACCAGCAGTCCATCGAGGAGATCTGGAACCGCTCACCGCTGTTTCAGCGCGCCCGCGGTCGAGCCGTCGCCGCAGCGGAGGGCTTCCCGGATGGCAAGCCCCGACAGTACGGAGCCCCGCTGTACTGCCTGGCGGTGGAGGAGAACCTGGGCAAGGGCTGCGGCACATCGGGCGCCGACTGTGGGAGTTGCAGCCGGCCATGACTCCAGGTCGCGATCCACGATGAATCGCGTCGCGGAGACGCCGGCGCATCGGTAAGACCTGCTCGGACCCGGCGGTTGCTTGACAGCGGCCCCGGCCGAGTGCACGGCGGTGATGTTGCGGGTCAACTGGGCTGCATGTCGCCAAACTTGGTCGATGGCGCGGCGGTGCGAAAGAACTACCCGTTCAAAAGAGACGCCTGGGTCCTTCTGCCGGAGCATTTCCACTGTATCTGGACACTGCGGGCCGGGGATGCCGCGGTCCGATTTCCCCCTTTGCGGTTCGCTGGAAAACCTGGCGGCGACCAACGGAACCAACGAGATGGCAACCCACCTCGCCCTGTCGATCGCACGGCGTGACCAACGACTGCGTGCGGGCCCTGGTGGACCAAGGCTGGGCCAAGGTCCAGAACGTTCGCAACAGCAACAACAAGCTCGCCTACGCCTACCTGCTCACCCCCCAAGGCATCGAGGCCAAGGCGCGCATCGCCGCGCGCTTACTGCAGCGCAAACGCGCCGAGTACGAGGCCCTCAAGGCTGAGATCGAGCAGCTCGCCGCGGAGGTCCAAGCCGAGTCGAAACCCGAGCGGCAAGCCAGCGGCGGCGGTATTCGCGCCCTGACGCCGTGAGCATCCTGTCCGCCGTCGCTCGATCACCGACCCCATGCCGACCTAGAATGCCGGTGGGTCGGGCTTCAGCCCGCCAAGCCCGTAGGGCGGCAACCCCTTGCCGCCGAGACCTCTCAGGCGGCGCCCGTCGCCCGAGGGCACCGGAGACCTCAACTCCGGGTACCCGGGTCGGCATGGGGATGCCGACCTACGGGAGATGTCGGCATGGGGATGCCGAGCTACGGGAGATACCGGCCTGGGGATGCCGAGCTACGGGAGTTGTGGCATTCCCATGCCGACACGGGGCCCAGCGCACGGGAAGCCAACCCGCAGCGACCTGCCCCAAGACTGCGCCGGTTCTGCCGAAGCCCCCTCGGCCAAAACGCCTCGCCCGCACCGCGGCATGCGCGGCCCTAAAGACGCACAGACTCGAACCCAATGGACCAAACCCTCGCACATCTGACGAATTCCGACACCCCCATCGCCATCATCGGCCTGGGCTACGTCGGTCTCCCGCTCGCCGTGGAGTTCGCCAAACACCGCCCCGTGGTCGGCTTCGACATCAACCGGTCCCGCATCGCCGAGCTGCAGGCCGGTCGCGATAGCACCCGCGAGACATCACCCGAAGACCTCGCCGCCGCCGGCCACCTGACCTGCACCGGCGAACTCGACGCTCTGCGCCCCTGCCGCATCTTCATCGTCACCGTGCCCACCCCGGTCGACCACTACAAGCGGCCCGACCTCACGCCCCTGCTCAATGCCTCCGAGACCGTCGGCAAGGTCCTCAAACCCGGCGACCTGGTCATCTACGAATCCACCGTCTACCCCGGCTGCACCGAGGAAGACTGCGTCCCCGTGCTCGCCCGGGCATCCGGTCTGGCCTATATCCACACCGACCACAGCCCCGGTGGGTCGGGCTTCAGCCCGACAGCGTCGTCGAGCACGCCTGAAGCGTCCGGTCGGACTCAAGTCCGACCCACCTCCGGCTTCTACTGCGGCTACTCCCCCGAGCGCATCAATCCCGGCGACCGCGA
>RRYU01020455.1_pt1 | contig 43752 bp, 23 predicted proteins | sample 2162651 | NCBI WGS metagenome assembly RRYU01 (sample SAMN10267283, study PRJNA491782) | microbial mat metagenome | isolation source: biomat in the production well | place: Japan: Minami-Kanto gas field, natural gas well KTG3 | collected 2017-06
AAAAAGGTCAGGTACTAATGTATATAAAAGGATAAAAGCCACCACTAGACCAATTATACCCTGCAATAAATATGAAGACAGTGAAGCCAATGCCTTGCTCACAGGACCTTTACCCCAATGGGTTTTTTCTTGTCTTAAGCCCAACGCAATAAAGGTTAGGGCAAGAAAATGATAAACGTATAAGCCAAGTCTTTCAGATGGTAAATCTATTATACCGAGTCCCTGTGAACCGATTAGAAGCGCTAAAAAACCCGCTATTAAATTATTGGGAATTAAAAAACTTTGGAAAAATTTAACATACCGTCTAAGCCAAGTACCTATCATTAAAAATGTACTTAGATAAAGTAAATCAAGAATTACATCACGCAAATTTACATTTAGATCCCAAGGATTCATTTTTACCTCCAGTTATTAAAATAAATATAACTAAAATAGTAGCGAAAAACCAATTACCGTGTACCAAGAAACAGATTGCCATGTATTGAAAATAATATATCTACTTACCGCGTTTAAGTTTGAGAGATACTTTTCAATCAATTATTATATTGTAACATTATCGATTGAACTGTGTCTAAAAACATAATACCTATAAACTGTTTTTTGTTTGGGAGACTATAATATACTACTGTTTAGTTTATTGGTATATTGGACACCTTTATTCTTAAGTACTTTGAGAAATTGAATATCGCAATATAAAAATATTACAGAGATAAAATTATGAAAATGAAACAGATTATAAAGAAAATAACACCAATACTCATCGTTATTATTGCCTCCTTATTAATAATTATTTGGTTGCGAGGTATGAAAAAACCACCTAAGAGGATGAACAATACTAATAATATATTGTCAGTTCCAACAATTGAGGTAATTGTCGAAAATATACAACTAAGGGTACCGATAATTGGAAAATTGATTGCTCAAAATCATGTTCAAATATTTTCTGAAGTTCAAGGAGTGCTGGAAAGTGGACCTAAACAGTTTTTAGAGGGGGTTACTTTTAAGAAGGGAGAGGAATTGTTATCAATAAATTCTAAGGACGCTGAATATAATTTAATGTCCCAAAGAAGTAATCTTCTTACTCAAATCGCACAGATTTTGCCTGAAATGCAATTCGACTTTCCTGAAAGTTCTGAAAATTGGCAAAAATATTTAGTCAACTTTGATATTGGAAATACAGTTAAGCCATTACCAGATTCAAATAACGATAGAGAGAAATATTATATATCTGGTAAAGGGATATATCAGACATATTACAATATCAAAAATCTTGAAAATACACTAAGCAAATATCGCATTAAAGCGCCCTTCAATGGCACTGTCGTAAAAAGCAATATTAATCCCGGCACTCTTGTAAGAGGCGGACAATTGTTAGGCGAATTTATGAGCACATATGTATACGATTTAGAAACTAGCGTCAGTGTTGAACAAGCTGCTCTGATTAAGGTTGGAGATAAGGCCCTTTTAAGCTCACAAAACATTGAAAGAAAAATTAGTGGAGTAGTTAGTAGGATAAATGACAATGTTGACCCTACTTCGCTTATGGTAAACCTATATGTCGAGGTCAGGGGAAATGATTTGTGGGAAGGGATGTATTTATCTGGAGACATATATAGTTCTTCATTAGTAAATGCCACTGAAATACCGCGCCGAATTATAACAAATAATAATACTGTATTTATTATAAATGATAGTACTGCAATAGAGGCAAAAGTAAAGATTGTTTCTATTAATGGCGACACGGCAGTAGTTACCGGCTTGAAGGATGGTGATAAACTTAGCACAAAATCACAAAATATCTATAATGGACAAAAAGTAAACACCCTTTAAAGCCATTTTGTAATTGAAGAAAAAAATAATCTTACAAATAATATGAAAAGACTGATCGAATATTTTATCAAATATCCTGTATCCGGCAATGTATTAATATTTTTGATATTGGCACTTGGATATTTTGGTTTCATCGGATTAAAATCCACAACAATGCCTCAAACTGATCCCGGTTATATATTAGTAAATGCACAATATCCGGGTGCATCTCCCGAAGAAATTGAGCAGGGAATAATTCTAAAAATTGAGACGAGCCTGAGGGGCGTTTCGGGTATTAAAAAGATAAGTTCTAATTCGCGAGAAAATTTTGGAAGGGTAACAGTTGAGGTTATTAGTGGATATAATACAGATTTGGTATTGCAAGATGTCCGAAATGCCGTAGATGCTATTAACTCGTTCCCAGCGGGAATGGAACCGGCTAATATCAGCAAATGGGAATTCAGATCGAGAGCAATAGATTTTATGATAAGCGGTTCGGTAGATCTAAAGACTATTAAGGAAAAAGCAAGATTAATTGAAGACGACTTAAGACTAATTCCGGGAATTAGTAAATTAACTGTTAGCGGATTCCCGGTAGAAGAAATCGAAATATCGTTCCGTGAATCCGATTTGAGAGCCTACAATATAAGCTTCAATGAAGCAGCAAATGCAATTAGAGCTGCTAACATTGATTTAACGGGTGGTACAATACGCGGTGAAGATGAAGAGTTGTTTATCAGGACGAAGCAGAAACAGTTTTATGCTAATGATTTTAAAGATATTATTTTAAGAACTTCTAGCAAGGGGGGCATAATTAGGCTCAATGATGTAGCCAATGTAACCGATAAATGGTCAGAAGATCCCAATCGTGTATTCTTAAATGGTGATCCGGCTGTCTTAATTAGTGTTCAATACACCGCTACAGAAGATATTATACAAATCACTGACTCTGTAAAAGAATATATAAAAGTATTTAATTCTCAAAATGATGTAATAAAAACTACTATCGTCAACGATGAATCAATTGGCGTTAAAACGATGCAACAGATTCTTCTAAATAATGGAATATTAGGATTTATTTTTGTCATGATATTTTTAACAATATTCCTGAACAGAACTTTATCATTTTGGGTGGCGATATCAATCCCGATATCGTTCATGGGAATGTTTTTTCTTGCATCAATTTATGGTTTGACACTGAATAGAATGTCATTATTTGGTATGATTTTAGTTATTGGTATTCTTGTGGATGATGGTATTGTTATCGGTGAAAATATCTATCAACATTATGAAAAAGGTAAAAAACCAGTCAGGGCCGCAATAGATGGCACTTTAGAAGTAATACCGGCAGTTTTCGCTGCAGTTTTGACAACCATAGTAGCATTCACCTCGATGCTATTAGTAGAAGGTATGTTTGGACAATTGTTTCGTGAAATGGCATTTGTTGTCATAGCAACGCTAGCAATTTCTTTAGTAGAGGGAGCACTAATTTTACCGGCTCATATTGCCCATTCTAAGAGAATGACTGAACCAGGAAAGATATCCCGCTTAGAAAAATATACTAAAAAACTTACTGAAAATTTTAGAAATAAATTTTATACCCCAGTACTTAGAGGTGCAATAAATAATAAATTATTAACACTTACGATTGTTACTGGACTGTTTCTTGTTACAATTGCCGGTGTTAATGGTGGTATTATCCGAATGGGTTCCGGTGGCTTTAGGAATGTAAATTATGCGAATGTTAGTGTTGAAATTCCTCCGGGAACACCTGAAAAGATTACACTAGAAGTATTGAATAGAATTGAATCGTCCGCGAAAAAAGTCAGTGAGCAATTCAATAAGAAAGAGGGTAAAACCGTTGTTACCAATATTGTAAAAAGTGTTACTTCAACCAATACCGGATCTATAAATGTAAATTTGATAAACACTAAGGAAAGGTCATTTGTTTCTACTGATTTTTCTAATGCATTGCGCAAAGAAGTAGGACCGGTTCCAGAAGCATTAAGAGTTAATTATGTTGAGCAAAGTCATTTCGGGAAGCCGGTGTCTGTTTCATTGCTCAGTAATAATTTTGAAGAATTAAATGGTGCATTAGTCGATCTAAAATATGAACTTAATCAATTATCTGAATTGAAAAATATCATCGATAATAATCAAGTAGGCATGCGGGAAATCAAAATTGTACTTAAAGATAAGGCTTTCCTCATGGGTTTAAATCTGCAAGAGGTCATGAGCCAGGTTAGGAGTGGTTTCTTTGGTGCAGAGGTTCAAAGGATCAATCGTGGTATTGATGAAGTGCGGATTTGGGTAAGATATGAAAAAGAGGATAGGGCAACAATTGGTAATCTTGAAAATATGAGAATTCGTACCGTTAACGGTTTATCAGTACCGTTAAACGAAATTGCCATTTTATCTTTTGAAAGAAATCTCACTTCAATAAACCATTTAAATGGACGTCGTGAAGTAACTGTAGAAGCCGATGCAATTGACAAATCAGTCAATATTGCTGAAATTAAGAGTGAGTTGGAAGGTGTGATTCTCCCCCAAATTCAATCAAAATATCCTAGTATTCAATATTATTTTGGTGGTCGACAAGAAAGAATGAGCGAGTTAATGGGTTCTTTAGGTGAAATATTTCCGGTAATCTTAGTTTTATTATTCGCTATTATAACTCTAACATTCCGATCATTTATTCAAGCAATGTTGATATTTGGATTGATTCCACTCGGTTTCATTGGATTGGGTTGGGGGCAGGCAATCCATGGGGTGGCGATAGATATGCCATCTTATTTTGGTATATTAGCACTATTAGGAATCATCGTGAATGATTCTATTGTACTAATTAATACTCTAAATCGTTATTTACGGGATGGAATAAAATTCATGGATGCAGTCGTACAAGCAGGCGTATCTCGATTCCGACCAATCGTTCTCACGTCACTTACTACTATGGCAGGATTATTCCCATTGATAATAGCCAATGATCCGGATGCTCAGCATGTGGTTCCCATGGCGATCTCGGTTGCGTACGGCGTTTTTGTGGCTACTTTTATCACATTATTAGTGCTTCCGGTCTTATTGGTTATTATAAATTCAATGAGGCGTAGAATTGCAAAATTTAGAACCGGGGAAATGCCTAGTAGAGAAGTAGTTGAAAGAGCAGTTCAAGAATTAAATGTAAAAAATTTGATATAATATTGATATAATTTCGAGTACGATTTGCATAGGAATCACTTTTATATTAATGTAAAATTATTTAAGCAAAAGGATTGTTAATTTTACAGAATTTTTGTTGGCGTTGTTATTTGTCTGTGGGGATTGACGTGAAATTTGAAATTAGTAAGAAAACAATCAAAAAGACGGTTAAGTGTCCAAGAAATTTTCAATGTTTAAATGATTCAAAATTTGAATTGTGTCCTGTTGAATCACAAATTCAGGGGAATGGTTTATTTCTAAAAAAGGATTTAAAGAGAGCTTGTCCTTATAAGTTATTGTTTGGCCATTCTTATTTGTGTAAATGTCCTATTAGATGTGAGATTTACACAAAATATAAGGCTTGAAAGTAAAAAACAATCCTAAATTATATTCAATCCATTTGAGTTTGTAACCACTCTTGGGCTTCTTCTTCATTATCTACTGAAAGGAAATTCCAACCACGATTTACCGCTACCGTTTCCGCAAAACGAAACAAAGGTTTATGCTTTTCAATCAGTAATACAATCTTATCATCTTTTTTGAAACCCATTTTATCAAGCAGTGCGAATAGTTTGTACGTTGCCCAAATGTCAGCTTTAAGAATAGCATTTCGAGCATCGAAAAGAAAGGAATTGCATTTATTTTTACGAGCTAATTTTACAGTTTCAGTTACAAGCTCTTCGGTAAGGTCAGTAGAAACTATCTTTAGAACGTTTACTTCAACATTGTCTCTTTTTTCACTGTATTTTACCGAATAACTCATATTTTTCCTTTATCCCTATAATTTAGGTTCAAATGAATATAGACTTTGAAAAACTACAAAGCTGAATCATTAAATTCAATAATAAATACCTTTTATCTATTTTGGTTTGGTAATATTCAATTGATAGAAACAAATTAGAAGGAATGGTTTATATATTGAGAATTCATAATTAAATTTCCAACACTCTTGATATTTAAATGGCGTATAAAGAAATGAAAAAAATAAAATCAAATAAAAAACAATCTAAAAAAGTTGGTTTGCCACCCGGAACGCTTGTTCATATAGGTAAACACAAAACTCAAAAAGTAAAAATTTCAAATATAAACTATGATGAAAATAATTTTACCGAGATAATTTATAAACATATCGATGAATTCTTAATTAGCAAAAATACCCAAGCGGTTAATTGGATAAATATTGATGGTCTTCACGATACAGAGACCATTGCATCGATTGGTAAGCATTTCAGTCTGCATCCTTTATTGTTAGAAGATGTATTAAATACTCAACATCGACCAAAAGTAGAGGAATTTGATAATTGTTTATTTCTTACTCTAAAGATGTTAGGTCTCAATAGTGATGGAAATTCAGTCATTTCCGAACAGATCAGTTTCGTGTTAGGTAAAGGATGGGTTATTTCATTCCAAGAGCAAGAAGGGGATATCTTTGATTCGTTACGTCATCGCATGCGTGAGAATATGGGAAACATTCGTAAAAATGGAGCAGACTACCTGCTTTATCGATTAATTGATACCGTAGTTGACCATTATTTCATTGTGATTGACCACTTAGGTGAAATAATCGAGGAAATGGAGGAAAAAGTACTGCATTCACCAGATGAAGAAACATTGCACGGGATTCAGAATTTAAAAAAACAGTTGAGTAGTATCCGTAAATCAGTTATACCTTTGCGTGAAATCATCACATTTTTAGAAAAAGATTCCACAGATTTGATTGAAGACAGTACTATTCGTTATTTACGAGATGTATATGAACATATAATCCAAATTAACGACAGCGCCGAAGCACAGAGAGAGTCACTTGCTAATATCATGGATTTATATCTTTCCGGTGTCAGTAATAGGACAAATCAAGTTATGCAGGTACTCACAATAATTGCGACAATATTTATTCCACTTACTTTTATTGTGGGTATTTATGGAATGAATTTCGATTTCATGCCGGAACTCCATTGGAAGTACGGTTATTTCGGAATTTGGGGAATAATGGTAGCCGTTTGTGTATTGTTGGTAATATTTTTTAAACGAAAACGGTGGTTGTAGAATAAAAAAATATTTAGACATTTATTTGAGTTCTGCCCTCGATTAAGATATTCGAATATCATTAGATTTAAACATGGTAAATTATAAAATTGGTATTGATTTGGGTGGTACTAAGTTGCTTGGTGTTCTTGTAGATCAACACTATAAAATAATTAAAACAAAAAAAATAATTTTATCCAAAAAACCAAGTATTGAGAAAATCATTGAAGATATTGTTCAAATTTATAATGATTTATCAAATCAATTACCAATTAAAGGTTTTGGTTTAGCAGTGCCAAGTTCCATCCAATATGATTCAGGAGTAGCTTCCTTTCTACCAGCCTATGGTTGGAGGAATGTACCATTTAAAAGGCTATTAGAATCGAAAATAAAAATTAAAGTGAGATTAGATAATGATGTAAATCTTGCTACTTTAGCTGAACATACATTAGGAGCAGGTAAAGGTGTACAATCATTATATACTTTCTATCCCGGAACCGGAATTGGTGGGGGATATATTTCGGAAGGTATGTTAGTTAGGGGGCTCAATGGTACTGCAGGCGAAATTGGGCATATGGTGATTGATATTAATGGTGTAAAATGTAACTGTGGACAAACCGGCTGTTTAGAAACAATTGTTAGTAATACAGGATTCAAAAGAATGTTAAACGAAGCAAAAACGAAAGGTGAGCTCTCAATACTCCACCATAACTGCAATATTACTAGTGAACAAATCTCTAACGCCTGGGAAGTGGGGGATATCATTGTAAAGAATATTTTAAAATATCAAGCAGAAGTATTAGGAATCGCTATTGCGAATGTTATCAATACTATTGGTGTAGAGAGGGTAATAATTGGTGGACAACTTTATCATTTATTAAAAGATGAATTGCTACCCATAGTGAAAAAATTTGCATACAATCATGCGATTGGCGACGGTATGAAAAACGTCGATATATTATTGAATCAATTAGGTCCTGAAGCACCGGCGATAGGGGCAACATTGTTATAATTTATTCCAAAAAAGTAGAGAAGTGGTATTTCTACTTGCGTAGCCCATGCTGCTTCATTGTGTTCAGCGCCTTCGAATATATTATAAATTAAATCAGTATGATTTTTAACTTTCAGAACATTAATCATTTCAGAAATCGCAGGTTGTAATTCTGATTCTAAACCAACTGTCCCATTTAAAATTATTATTTTTGAACTATTAGATTTCTGAGAATTTCTTAATCTTTCAACAATTTCATTATTATCTACTAGAAAAGCAGGAGATAAACATCCAGCCATTGAAAAGATTTCAGGATATTCCCAAGCCAAGTGAAACGATATAATTCCCCCCATAGATGAACCCATAACTGCAGTATTCGAAGCATCTGATTTTGTCCGGTATTTAAAATCAATGAAAGGTTTAACATTTTCAATTAAAAATTTGCTATATTTTTTACCTTTTTGCTTTGGACTATATTCAGCGCGTCTATCATCATTACAATATATTCCAATCATAATAATTTCATTCATTTTCCCATCTTCAATCAGTTTCGATACAGTTTCATCTAGTTGCCAATCATTACCAATATAAGACGTTGCTGGATCAAAAACGTTTTGACCATCATGCAAATATAGGGTTGGATATCTTTTCTCATCGTTAATATTATAACTTGGTGGCAGCCAGACAATAATATCTCGTTGATTCTTCAATTGAGGTGAATAAAAATTTCTATGATATTCAACCTTTCCTGTGACTATGCTAATAGGAAAGTTGTCATCTTTCCATTTTTGAACCTGATGTATGATAATGGTGTCTTTAGTAACAATGACTTCATAGTTATTTGGGATTTGACTGTCGCTGGAAAGTGCTTCCGTTGTCCATGAGCCACGTGTTATTTTATATTCTATATCTTTATTATTTGGAAGTTTAAGAGTTACAGCGAATGACCCTTCATCTATTTTCTGTAAGGGTACAGTAATGGGGTTCCAGTTTCCTAACTGTGGTAAATTCCCCGTAATTGTAACCTGATCAGTCTTGTCGGGGACTTTAATAATAAAGGTAACATTGGAAGTCCTACATCCAATAAAAATTAAAAGTACAGAGATTGTAATTATTTTGTTTTTCATAATAAAAAAGGGTGTAGAAAACTACACCCTTTTTATATATTAGGAACAATTCCTTATTTCATCATTGTCATTTTTTTGACTTGATGGAAATATTCACCAGCATCTAATTCAAACAAGTAGGTGCCGCTAGGAACTTGATTTCCATTAAGATCTAATCCATTCCAGGTAGCTTTGTAGTTACCAGGTTGAGCATAGCTATTAAAAATAGTAGCAACTCTTTCTCCTAATAGATTATAAACGTTCAATGTAACGTCCACACCGATTGGAAGTTTGAACTCAACTGTAGTAGTTGGATTAAATGGATTTGGATAATTATCACCTAAGTTGAATTGATTGGGTAGCGCTCCACCCGTCAATTCGACTTCTAAGTTCGGTGAATTCGTATCGTAATTCCATGCATTGTAGAAGTTCGGATCTATAGAACCAAACGCACTAAAGATAGTTGTATTCGAAATGCTGGCAGTTAGGTTTTCAATATGGTTATTGCCATATCCACCCTCATTATCTCCACCACCAATACCAAATTTAAACTCTTGTCCAAGTTCAGTTTTGTTAGATTGATAAATATAGGTGTTTGAGTATAATGTATCACCTGCTACCAGATCGAAGTCATGTGTTCCATCGTCCCACATTTTCTTATATTCAGTTTGGGCTAATGTTCCACCCCATGTTGTCCATGATTCGGTTTGAATTTGGTCAACAGTTGCAGGACCATTCATAAAAACTCCAAGTGCATCAATTTGACCAACAGAAGTGATGTCAATATCACCTTGGATATCTTCTAGGGTTGAACCTTTCATTACTTGATAATAAGCAGGTCTTAAATCTAATACATAGGTCCATTGAATTTTATTGCCATCTCCGCATCCCGCACAAATTTTATTTGCATTTCTGAATTTAGGCATACGTCTTGGAGATACATTTGAGGCAACATTATCATTAATAATGAAAGGAGCATTGTCAGCTGCACCTGCAAGATCATGCAATCTACGCTCAGCTAGAGATACATCGCTACCGGAGTAATTAAAGTTATAGAATATCTCTCTATACTCAATGCCATTCTTAATGCGATAATATTGATAAAACATTCCATCCGATGCTAAATCTACACCAACATTTGGAATAGTAACTGCATACACTGTTCCAAATCCGGCAGTTAAAGTATCAGTTCTTACGCTCTGCTGTGTACCACCGTATCCCCACTTTACTAATAGGGTATCGCCTTGTACAAATCCATCGGATTGAATTGCAGTAGAGACATTAGTTGTAAAAGTTAAATTTGTAAGAGTATCGGATGCAGCAAATGGCTCTGGACCCTTATCATTCCAATAAACCCATTGCACTGTAGTATCAGCAAATACATCTAAACCGCGATTTTCATTATCCGGATAGTAGCCATGTCCTTGTACATTTTCGGAATTTCCACCCCATTCAGTTCCATTATTATGAAAACGATACATAAATCCAATGTATGGAGCACCAGCAGGATCCAGTTCTAAGTGATAATTCCAATAAGTACTTGTACCTTCTTGAGTAAGAGCGTACTGTCCCGGATTCCAAAAGCCGATATAATCACCATTAGCATTTGGACCACCACCAACTAAGGATAGAATCTTAGCAGGATCAAAATCAGTAAATTCTGAAACATTAACACGGAAAAATACATCGATATTAGCTGTTGGCGTGTATGGCGGATTCTCTGAATTAACATATTCCAAATCCAAAATTGTATCAGTCGTTGGAACTGTCAATATGCGGTTTGGAGTTCCTTCCCAGCTTGAGGTTACGGTGCCATCTAAATTTAAGACATTAAAGCCAAACTTATATTGTTTATTAGTTCCGATTGTTGCTTCAGGAAAAGTAACAGCTAATTCCCAATAATCTCCACCTTTACTCGTCATCGGATCGGCTCCGGGTGTCCAAACAGCACCGGATGTATATTCCTGAACTTCACCGCGAAGGTCAACACCTGTTAGACCGGGGCCACCGGGTGTTACGTCTGAAGTGTCAGTTACACCTTGCACTGTTGAAGTATTGGCTCTGAATGTTACTGTAACATCTGCAGCAATTGCAAAACTAACAAACATTGCAATAACAACGATTAACATTTTTTTCATTAATTAATACTCCTTTTTTATTATTAATTCTTATTAGTAACTCACAACTGAGATACTATTACCAAAGTTAAGTTTATTTATTAATTTTACAAAGGAAATTAATATTGCTCAAAATTTAAAAACTAAGTGATAATCCCCAATGCGGGATATACCCAAATCTCCCAAAATCTTGTACTGCGTAGTCAACTAAAATTCCAAAACCGCTAACGTATGCCTTTGCCCCAATACCCAATGTTAGTCCTTCTTCACTGGCAGAATCACCGATTGCTTTATATCCGGCACGCACAAATACGCGTTCAATAAAACCGGCTTCCATGCCAAAGTTGATCGATTCAACATCATCACTTGGCATAAAGAAGTCGCTGGCAACAGTCACTCGGACAATATCAGTCTTCAACACATCAGATGAAACACCAACCCTAAAGAACAAAGGCAAGGGCCATGCATCAGTTTTTAATTTGGCAACAATTGTTTCATTATGACCGCTATTATCTGGGTCAATATCAATTTTGCGGAAAAGATCCTTGCCGTCCATAGTCATGTCTGATCCAAAATTGGAAATACTCATGCCAATTCTGAAAGTTTCGCTTAGCGATTGATATAATAATCCTACATCCAATGCGATCGAGGAGGCACTAGTATTATGAATTCGCTGGCTAATATATTTTAAGGATCCTCCTATCGAGAAACGATTGGTTAAATTGCGTGAGTACGATAATCCGGTCACTAGATCGGAGGCTTTCCAATACAAATCAGTACCAGACTGATTGTATAAGTCTGTTATCTCTTCATCACCATAATCAAGCTGAGTGAAGAAAATACCAATTGCATTGGATTGATTGATTTTTAGCACACCGGCTAATAGATTTATATTAGTATCAACTAACCAATTAGCGTTTGAGAACATTGCTTGACTTTGGTCTAAACGAGCAATGGCTCCGGGATTCCAGTATAGAGTTGACGCATCATTCGCAATAGATGTGAAAGCTCCGCCCATAGCGATTGATTTCGGACCCACACCAATTCCTAAGAACTGTGCAGCCGATGTACCTACTTTAGATTGGGCTGATGTCATCGCCAAGGCGATTAAAATTAAAATTGTAATTTTCTTCATTTTATCACCGCTAATTTTCCTGATTGTTTACCTCCGGTAGGAGAGTCCACGATGTAAAAATATACTCCATAAGCAATATCCAAATTTTCCTTAGTCTTTAGATCCCATGAAACTGTTCCACTGAAAATATCACCGGAGTGCTGTAAAGTTCTAAGGTGCTGACCGCGAGACGTAAAGATATATATTTTAGCATCGCTTGGTACATTTTGGAAAAATACCTTCCGTTCACCCCGACCGCTTGTTATACCGGGCGGTAGCGGAGATTCAAATTCGTTAGCCGCGATATATGGATTTGGTACGACACGGATATTATCCATATTTGCTTTTGTTATTTTCTGGTCCACTTCAGGTACCGGAGTTGTAAAAGTAAATAAATCACCTTTTCTAAATGGTTTCGTCATCGAAATGAACAAGGTGTCTCCTGTACCAAAATTTAGGTCGTTCGCCAATGAAGTATCTCTCTCGGTAAAGATCATTGACCATGTATATCTATATTTATCGTTTGTATCTTTTTCATAAAAATAGATTAGATCGATTGGATCAAGGACTCCAGTTCGGCCTATAGGATTTTCTGCAAAAATATAGGGTACTTCAATATTATTCGTACGGTCAAATATCTTAAAATTGGTTTTGTCACCTGGGGTTGCATTTGGAAATGTGAATGGATTCAATGATTGCCCATAATTTGGATCATCAGAAAATACAATCATATAATCACTTGGCATTTTTATTGGAACATATATCTTCCCGCCGAAATTCAATTTTTGTGCACCAATACTATATTGAAATGTCAGCTTGCTGTCATTTTTCGTCCAATTAGCTCCATCTTCAGTTGTCCACCAATACGTTAGAGAATCAATTGGAGCAGTAGTCCAATAATTCAACCTTCCTGTAACACCGTCTAGTAAAGGACTATTTTCAAAAAGTAGTCTTATCCCGTCAAACGTTTTTGTGTCAGCAGTTTCTGGTGCATAGGGAGTATTATTTTGATTGTTCCACGGCGATTTATGAATGTGAGGGTCGCGGAATATCGGATAATGCTCAAAAGTGATTGTATGCAAATCATTACCGAGGGAATTATGACTCGATGCGAATATCTTGCCGGTAAATGTGTTTAAATTATAGTTATTTTCTGAAATAACTGAGCCGATGCTGTTTTTAATTATTACTGTTTCAGGGATGATATTTCGATACGGTAATTGCACCGGTAGCGTATCATTTGGTGCAAATGTAATAGTTATTGGCGTGAGGTCACGTACGTAATAATAGGTTGTAATCGGTGCGAATTCATTATCATCATTCTTATCAACATTTACTTCGTTTGAATTTGGGATACCATCATCGTTGGCGTCATCTGCTAAAGTCCAATCCCCATCGTTATCTTCTTCATCTGTTGATGTATCTAAAAATTCAATTCTATAATTATGACCGGTCAGCTTAGTTTCGTCGATGACCTCGTATTGAATTGAGCCGGTTCCAACTCCTGAATTTTGCGTTATGGCTGTTGAATCGGTCAATGTATAACCTGCGGATTTATTGGTTGGGGTTATAACAACAGTATTTTTATCAGTAATTACTTCCCCAGTTGGAAGAACTGAAATAAATTTTGTGTTTTCAGATGGGAATATATCGTTATCTCCATCTCCATGATCATAAGAAACTAAGGCATAATAGTAAGCACGGCCATTGACTACATCTTCATCAACAAAACTATGTACTAATCCTGTGTCATCACCAAGGTAATAACTATATCCTTGAGTCTGTTGAAATAGATCATTAGATGGATAGAAATAACCTTTTTTACCATCTTTTAGGTCCCACTGTTTCATAGGAATGTACCCTTCCACTAGTCCATGGGCGTTTGTTACGTTTCTAATATCATTAAAATCGGAATCGGTAGCTCTGTACAATTTGTAACCTTGGAAATCCATTTCTTTTGTAATGGGGTCTACGCTTTCTTCCGAAACCCTATCCCAATACAGTGTGATTTTTCCATCACCTGCAACAGCATTAAGTGTAGGTTTTTGTGGGGGTGGTGGGAACCGATAATCATTATTATAAATATTTTGAACGATACGTTTATTATTTATCAAATCCTCTAAATCTTTTCCATAAACCAATGCAATCGAGAATCTCTCAGTTTGACCGGCTTGCAGCGGGAAATATCCCGAACCATAGATAAAGTCACCATCTTCTCCTGAAATTGGTTTTCCGTCAACTATCGAACTTGGTGTATCAAAAAATCCTGGTCGCATTCTATCCCAAAGAGCTTCATCGTCTTTCATTGGATATAAATTTGCGGGTGTAAAATAATCAAAGCTTGTCAATCCAATTTGATCAGATTCATCAACATCGGTCTGGTCAAAATTGGGTTCGCCGGCAGTTGGAATACCATCGCCTTCACCATAATCATAAGTATCCGAAATTCCGTCTGCTCCAAGATCATCAAAGTCAGGATTCCAATCTCCATCATTATCAATACCATCATCTCGTCTTTCATCAATCATTAAATATTCATTACCATTATTGTTAAAATAATCAATGTAGGCTCTTGGGTTTACAATATCAAATAGTACAGTACCAAACTGATCTACCCGGCGTTGCCGATAATGTAAATAATAATTTTCATCAATCAAACCGTCTAAATCGTTATCAATCCCATCATAAGCATTTGGATTGATAATCTCTTTACCTTGAGTATTTAAGATAACATTTCCTTCTGCAAGTTTTGTAGTTCCCGGTATTATTGTTATAGTTTTTCCGCCCGTTTGAACTTGTACAGATGCTTGATCTGGAATTATATACTCAGTTCTCAGGTAATTATCATCAATTAGTATAACCTTACTTCCAACATTTATTAATGTTGAATCAAAACTATCTTCTTCAAATAATGGTGCTCCTAATCCTCCTATGGCAAGGTCATAGTCACCGTCATTATCAATACCATCGAATGGATTCCCAGGACTTTCCAAAAAGGCATATCCAACCATACCAACCGGACCGACCCATTTTGGGTTTCTACTTACATTGTTTCCATAGTCTCCGGTATAGGTAATATCATCGTTAACATCAAAGAATGACCAATCATCATTATATTCCTGCGGTCTGTCATCGGTGCCGGTTACTCCGACATATGTACCTACTAACATCCCAAAAGTAGCTTGCGAATAATTAGTGGTGCTTTCGTTGGTAACCTCATATAGCCAAAAAAGAACATCTTGAGCCAAGAATTGTTGCCACTGCATTCCACGAACGCCAACTTGCATACCTAAACCATTGCGGGTCAGATCGTTTGCGTCAGGTTTAAAGTCAACATTCCAGATATTATTATCTTTAAAATTGAATTCTTCATCATTGTTATCATCCATTACAAAATAGCTTTCTTGTTGAATATTTTGTAAATCCTTTCCGAAAAATCCATTCCAAGATCCAGACCATCCCGGATCACTTAAATCATTCAATTTATCAGGCCAATACGGAGGCCAAGTGTTTGAATTTGTGCTCATGGCGATACCGTGTCCAGTAGTTGATTCATTGAAATACCCTGAGACCGGCTCAAAAGACCAGGCTTTCCCCGATGGCGATTCTTCAGGACCTGTTGAACTTGGTCGTGAGGCGGGAGTTACAACGACGGAATGAAATGATACAGGATTTCCATTAGCGTCTTTAGTATCAACCTTTACTCCAATTAATGGACTAACGTCTCCAATATAACCATTATTATCATTGATCCAAGCACCACGCGGTCCTTTATCGGCAGGTTGTCCAACCACACCCCAATTTCCAAATACTGTGCGAACTAAATTGCCGTTATGTATTCCTGTTCTTCGAAATTCTCGGCCGGAAGATTGTTGAGCAAATAGCGTACTTCCGACTATTGAAAAAGCTAATAATAATTGTATTAATTTTTTAAAATTCATAGGTTACTCCAAACTCAATCCGTCGCGGTCTTGAGTAAAATGTTTCGTTAGTAAACCATTCATTGATGGTATTCACAAATTCAGGTGTGTTCTGATCCAGAGCTATCTGAATCTGATTTGTACGGTCTGCTACACCCGAATCATCATAAACATTTGTGTGGTTTAATTTATCGAAAAGATTTTCAATACGTACAAAGAAAGTCATGCCATGATTACCAAACGCAAGTCGATAATAACTTCTAAGATCGACATTCCAGAATGCCGGTTTACGTGCTGAATTTCGTACAAGCGCTGATATGTCCTGTAGGGATAACGGTGTATATGGAAGACCTGAACCATATTGCGCAATAGCGCTACCACCCCAATTTCGTGCATTGTAAGAAACTGATGCATTGATTGTGTTGGTTTGATCCCAATCAAGCGGTACTAATTGTATTTCAGGTAAAGCTCCTCCTGCTGCAGCTTCTTGAGCTTGTCTCGGATCCGAAGCACTACCTTTTGAAATTTGGAATGTATAATCTAAATTACCGGACCATCCGGATGATTCACGCATTGTTAGAGATAAAACAAGACCACGCACGTACGCAAAATCGGAATTTACTAATTTGCTGTATGTCGCGGAACCTCCAAATAAAGATATTTCATCTGCGCGTGTTCCTGCTAAATCTCGTATATCCCTAAAATATCCTGTTACGTCAACTGCTATATTATGGGTTAATTGTTGTTGTACGCCTAATTCTCCGCTAACTGTTTTTTCCGGTTTAAGATCGGCATTGCCGATTACTCCAATGTTACCGGTTCCTTGATCAAGATCGAAATCGGGGTTTTCGTATAATAATTCAAAGCGTGGAATTTGGAAAAAATGTCCATATGAAAAATGTACAACACCTCTGTCTGTAATCGGAAAAGAGACGCCCAATCGTGGACTAATTTTCCATTTAGCAGATGTATTCTCATACCAATATTCTTCTCTTTCAGCAATGGACACATCCGGTTCTCCATTGTCTTGGATGCCATTCTCATTTAAATCTTGATAGCGATTTTCCGGACGAATCGGATTGAATATACTAGGATCAGACGGGTCGGCTAAAATCCTTCCTTGCGGATCGAAGTAATCGAAACGAACACCGGCATTAACAATTAATTCATCGAATTCAATTTTATCCTGTATATAGGTGCTGAATTCATATGGTTTATTATTATACCGACTGGTATGTATTGTAGAATCAGGCAATACCAATGGATTATCCAAATACGGGCTATCATAAATTAGGTCTATTGCAGTTTTTTCGAGAGGGGGCTGTAAATTGGCACTATAATATTTCAAATTGTGTGAGCGAAATTCCAAACCAAATTTTACTAAATGCTGTTGAGTAATTTGACTGGTTATATCACCTTTTATTGTGCTTGTAACGGTACTCCTTTCAAAAACATTATTTTCTGTTCCTCCAGTTTTAAAACTGTATGGATTCTGTAAACCTAAAGTTGAATGGATATATTTATTTTCTTCATCTTCCGGGTAAGTTCGATGATTATAATTTTTATCGAATCTAGTTAAACCTATCGAGTAGAATGTCTTAGCACCAAAACTCTGGTTGAATTGTAGTAATTGAGTTAAGCCATTACGATTCCTCAAAAGATTACCATCAGGATTATATTTATAATCCCTATTATAATCTTGATATTCAACATTATCACTAATGATAGTGTATTTTAATTTGGTAAACGTTGAAATTTTCCAGATCAATTTTAATTGACCGTAAAGTTTACGGTTCCAATCCATTGACACAAATTCATCATCACCCTCAGCATCAGTATGATTTGTTCTTAAAACATTATACATTGAATCGATTAGCACTTGATCAGTCATGTCTGCACCACTTTGATTAAGTACAAAATAATTGATCATAGCATCAACTTCTTCGTCTGTACCTAATATATATGTGACTGGGTTGCTATTTTCATCGTAAAAGAATATGGGGACTGAATTCGGTTTAAATTTTCTTTGGCCTTTATAAGCACCTTTAAAATCTATCCAGCGGGCATTGCCATAAAAAAATAATTTCCCCGGAATAATGCTGCCTTCTAAATGGCCTTCAATATTTTTTGTGGTAATTGGATTAAAGCTATTAATGTTTGGGAAAATGTCATTATTTGAGGATAAAAAATCACCGCCATAGAAAGTCAATCCGCCCCTAAAATTATCTGAGCCATCTTTTGTGACTATATTCACAATACCACTCATAGCTTGTCCATATTCAGCATTGAAGGCACCGGAAATGACCTGCATTTCCTCAACAGCATTTTTATTGACATCTACAACAGTATTACCGTCATAAACATCTGTAACAGGTACCCCATCGATCCAATAGGCGACTTCACCAGACCGCCCACCGCGCAAATGTCCATCCACGAAACCTGCTTGCAGTTCTAAAACATCTGCTATCTCTGTAATTGGAAGTGCGGATAGCATTGATGAATTAACTACAGCCGTAGATGCAGTTAGATCCTTTGTTATCAAAGCACGTTGAGCAACAACAACAACTTCTTCGCCTGCTATAGCTTCGGTTGGAAGACTAAAATTAGCAGTAGTTGTTAAATCGATACTCACCTCAATATTAGTCATTCGTACCGCAGAATAACCAATCATGCTAGCACGCAAAGTATAGCTTCCAGGAGGTACATTTAGTATATAAAAGTTACCTTCCCAATCAGTAGCAGCTCCCTGGTCCGTTCCTTCTATCCATACATTACATCCAATTAATGGTTCACCATTAGATTGATCAAATACTTTGCCGGCAATTTTACCGGTTGTACCTGAGAAAAGAAATACAGGAAGAGAGATGAGAGCTATTAATGTTATTAAATATTTTATTTTCATAATTTAGTAACTCACTTTAGAGTGTCGTTTAAAAGATTAGAATTTAAAACTCAAAATGGAATAATTCTAATATAATAATAACAGAAATCTAACATTCTATTATTAAAGATTAATTTAGAATTGAATATTTTAATCTATAGTTTGACAAATATCGCGAAAGATTTCGGAGCTATGTGGCTATTGCTAGTATTTCCTGCAACCAATTCCCACGATTTGTGGCATCCAGTTAATATTTTAGGCGGTAATTTTTGTTTTGTATCTGATGAATTAAAAATTGCAATAATTTTTTCGTCTTCCAACTCACGAATAAAAGAAAAGATGCCCGATTTATCATTTAAATAATGCGTTTTGTAGGTTCCTTTTCGCATAGCAGGATATGTGTTCCGAAGTTCGATAAGAGATTTATAAAATTCAAATAGATCATGGTCAACTTCAACCTTGTCGAATGGACGAGAAAAAGTACAATTGTCCCACAAATCACAGGGATGGATTTTCTCATCATCATAAATAAATTCATCCCAAATCATTGGTTTGCGACAGTCCGGATCATCGGCTCCCCACATTCCCACTTCATCGCCATAATAAATAAGCGGAGTGCCAATGAAGGCAAATTGAAAGGCGATAATCGTTTTTTGAATATTTCGTTCAGATAAATTTGGTTTACGAATATCAAATTCAGGGTTCCATTTTAGATTGTTTCCGTGATCCATCCATCTATCAGGGTTGACTACAGCAGAAGCAAGTCGTTCCATATCGTGACTATCCAAAATATTTTGAAGATATAGCAGTTTTTTCTCATCGTAATTATTTAGAAAATTACCCAAAGATTTCTGTAATTCAGATGGTTTGATTTGTTGCTTATCATTGATAAAAAAATTAAACATCGCATCACCAAAGCGATAATTCATAACGGCATCGAATCTTCCATTAGTAAGCCAAGGTGAGGCATCAAATTGTTTGTTATTCCAATAATCTTCCCACCAAACTTCACCGGTTATATATGCATTTGGATTAATGTCATTAACCCATTTCCCAAATATATCCCAAAATTTGATTTGTACGCGTTCGGCAACGTCCAATCGCCAGCCATCAATTCCATCAATCGGGTTTCCGTCACCATTCGGGTCCATCCACCGCTTCATAATCTCCCTCAGGTAATTACGCACGGGTTCGATCGGTCCAAATTCATCTTGACGGAAAGCCGGCAAGTCCTCAACATAACCGGTATAGCGCATCGCGCTACCTTTAGGCGGTATAAATGCTTCCGGTAAATCTTTATATTCGTTTAAATGTGATTTATCAGGTAGCTCACTTCCTTCAATATTAAACCAATCATAATAACTACTATTTTCTCGGTTTTGTATAACATCTTGAAATGCCCAAAATGTCAGACCAACATGATTGAAAACACCATCAATTATTATTTTCATATTTCGCGAATGAACTTCTTTGATCAGTTGTAAAAATAATTTATCTGCTGCCGTCCAATGCCATGTATTAGGATCTTCAGGATTTTCAGAGTTGATTAATTTTGTATCTCCAATTGGATCCGGACCCAAATACCGATCAATATGATGGTACATCGCAGCGCCATATTTATGGCTTGAAGGTGAATCAAATACCGGATTAAGGTATATTGCGTTGATACCTAGTTCTTGTAAATAATCTAATTTATCGATTATTCCCTGAATATCTCCTCCATATCGGCGTAATTGAAATTGATAGTCATAATCTTGTCCGTTAGCTTTTTCCCACGGCTGTAATTCATACCAATCAGAAGTCCAGTGAGAAACTTCCCACCAGTTCTGATGGTCCCAAGGCCAAACTCCCCACAAACTTTCAGTCGTAGGATCGTTATTTTTATCTCCATTATAAAACCGGTCAGGGAAAATTTGATACCAAATAGCATCTTCTGCCCAATCTTTATTATTTGCAAAAGCAAAGGAAAAAATGAAGAAAATGTTAAACACAATTTTAATATTATATTTATTTTTCATAACGTTGCTAACTTAGTAACTCATTTATGAGTTATTAAATAATGTAATTATGACTTAATTTACCTACTTATTTTTCAAAATAATATGAATATAAACACATCTGAAAAAGAAATTATTGATTTACTCTCTGAATTCGGTTTGGCTGCTAATTTGGGTAAAACCTATGTAGCTTTATTGGATAATAATCCTGCTACAGGTTATGAGATTTGTACACAGTCCGGTGTACCGCGCTCGGCGATTTATTCCGTATTGACAAAATTAGAATCCTTGGGAATGGTGAATTCAATTGGGAAATCACCAAAGCGGTACGTACCGATTCCTCCTGCGGGTTTATTAGAGCATTTTAGTCAATTGCATACTGATCGTATGAATTTATTAACAGATGCATTTGAAAATTTGGATACTAAAGCAGAGGCTTTCGATTTTTGGCACATACATGGTTATCGTAACTTGATTTTAAAACTACGAGAATCGATCTCTAAAGCCAATAAAAAAATATTTCTTAGTATATGGGCAAAAGAATTAAATCAGTTAGAGAACGAATTGGTAGATGCTGAAAAGCGTGGTGTAGCAATTTCGATTTTCTCTTTTACGAAGTTAAATCGTCATTTTGGCAACACAATTTCTTACAACTTAGACGAAGAAAAACTCGAAAAAGTATGGAATCCTAAAATAATAATGGTTGAAGATCAAAATATTACAATAATGGGTAGTGCAAATACAAAAAATGGAAATCGTTCTATTTGGACAAATAATAGTGCTATCACTGAAATAGCAACGAATCATATCATTTTAGATATTACACTAGCTGCGCAAAGATTAAAATTTGACCCGAATCCGATTGTAAAGCCAATGATGAAACAGCCGGATCTCAATCTAGACGATATGCTGCCATAAATGCGGAAAATTTGGAGTAGGAATTGAAAAAAGTACAATTTATTTTTGGAATCCATTTGCATCAACCGGTTGGAAATTTCGACTGGGTTTTTGAGGATGCTTTCCAAAAAAGTTATAAGCCATTCATAGAAACGCTCAAACGATATCCGTTGATTTCAATTGTAATTCATATAAGCGGATCATTATTAGAATGGCTTGAGGAACACCACCCAGAATATATAGATGAATTAGCTGTGCTAGTATCCGAAAGAAATATTGAAATCTTGAGTGCTGGATTCTATGAACCGATTTTAGCTGTAATTCCCGACCATGACAAAATTGGTCAAATAAAAAAGTTAAACAAATACATAAAAAAACGCTTTAATTATAATGCCAAAGGTATTTGGCTCACGGAGAGGGTTTGGGAGCCGCATCTTACCAAACAGATCAGTAAGTCCGGAATTGAGTATCTTGCAGTTGATGATTTTCATTTTCTATCGGCAGGTAAGCAAATATCAGATTTGGATGGTTATTATACAACCGATGAACAAGATAGGCGTTTGGGTGTATTTCCGATTAGTCAAAAGTTGCGCTATGCGATTCCGTTTCAAGAGCCATCAGCGACGATTGATTATCTAAAATCAATCGCATCGGAAGACGGTAAAAAAGTTATTGTAATGGCGGATGATGCCGAAAAATTTGGTGTCTGGCCCGGGACTTATGAAAATTGTTTTGGTACACATCAGTGGTTGGACAGATTTTTCCAAGCCTTAGAACAAAATAAAGATTGGCTTAAGACTACCACATTTAATGACTATTTTATATCAAACAAGCCCAAGGGACGGATATATTTACCAACTGTTAGTTACTTTGAGATGAGTGAATGGACACTGCCCGCTAGCCAAGGTGAACAATTTTCAGACTTAGTTCACAATTTTGAAAATTCTGGTACATTAGAAAATAATCGTCAATTTCTTAGAGGAGGGATGTGGCGAAATTTTCAAAATCTTTATGATGAATCCAATTGGATGCAAAAGCGGGTAACCGATCTCTCATTTATATTTAAAAAATATAAACAAAAATTTAACAAGAAGAAAAGACAGGAAATTCAAGATCATATTTGGAGAGCTCAGTGTAACTGCGCCTATTGGCATGGTGTGTTTGGTGGATTATACTTACCACATTTACGACATGGAATATATCAAAATTTAATTGCAGCAGATAAGCAATTAAGTAAAATATTACCGAATTTTGACAGTACTTATGATATTGATAATGATGGATTTGAGGAAGTTGACTTAGTTTCAGACAAGCTAAAAATCATTGCAAGTTCCAAAGGGGGGCAGATTCGTGAATTCAATATTTTGTCTAAGAATTTCAATTTGCTGAATACCATGCATCAGGAAGCTGAGAGTTATCATCGCGATATCAAAAGAGCGAGTACCGAGAAAACAACCTCTGGATCAATTCATGATAATGTAATTGCTAAGGAAGCAAATTTAGATAAAATTCTTCATGTTGATATATCACCAAGATATATGTTGATTGATCACTTTTTACCTGCCAAATCTTCCCTTAAGACAATACAAAGTGGTATTTATGAAAAGGGCAATTTATCAGAACAGGCATTCGATATTATTAAGAAAAAAGGCATTCTTTTTACGGGAAATGGAACTGCATTTAATAAGTCGATTAAGATCAAGAAAAAATTAAGTCTTAAATCAAATATCTTAACTATTGAAATAGAACTAGAAAATCAGAGTAATGAAAAAATATCAGGTCTGTATTGTTGTGAATTAAATTATTCATTATTAGGTGGACATACTGAGGATAGATATTTTTTAATCAAGGGTAAAAAGCCTACCAAATATTATATGGATTCGACTGCAATTGAACAAAACACAAAATCAATCACAATTATTAATGAATATGATAAATTTGCAGTTGAAACTAAGTTTTTAGAACCCACAAGATTATGGAGATATCCAATTTTCACAGTTTCGGGTAGCGAAGCTGGTTTGGAAAAAGTATATCAAAGTTCAGTTATTGTGCCAAATTGGAAAATTGAATTAAAACCCAAAAGTTATATAAAATTTAAATTTGAAATAATTGTTAAGGAATTATGAAAGAAACGATGACTAAGATTGCTTATTTTAGTGCTGAAATTGGTATTTCAGCCAAACTGCCTACTTACAGTGGTGGACTTGGAGTACTTGCGGGAGATCATATTAAAGCAGCAGCTAATGCCGAATTACCTATGTGCGCTGTGACGCTTTTATATAAAGAGGGATATTTCAAACAACGGATTGATGATGATGGACAACAGACTGAAGCCTATCCGAGATTTGATCCCAATCCGCTATTAAAAAAATTACCTATTAAGTTTAAGTTACCACTTCGGAAACGAGAGGTAATCATTCAAGTTTATGAGTACCAACATAAAGGTTTAACCGACCATGAAATACCAATTTATTTTCTTGATACAAATCTAGAAGAAAATTTTCCTGACGATCAAGCCATTACGATGCGTTTATACAGTGGTGATAAGGATCATCGAATTTTGCAGGAAGCTATTCTTGGTTTTGGCGGTATAAAACTCTTGGAAGAATTACAATATAATGATATTGAAACTTACCATATGAATGAAGGACATGCCTCGTTTATTGTGATGCAATTATTAAAAAAATATAACGGTGATCACGAAGAGGTAAGAAAAAGATGCCATTTCACTACACATACTCCGGTTCCGGCGGGGCATGATGAATTCGCCATTGAACGCTGTGAAAGATTACTGGATGGTTTGATTTGGAAAGACTTAAGTAAAATTAAATCAATTCAAAATGGACGTTTGCATATGACCGAATTGGGATTGCATTTTAGTCGCACTGCTAATGGAGTATCAAAATTGCACGGTGAAGTTGCACAAAAACAATTCTCAGATTATAAAATTGGTCATGTTACGAATGGAGTATATCATCCCTATTGGATTGGGAAGGATTTTCGTGAAGTTTTTGATGATAGACTTCCCGGATGGCGGGAAGACCCAACCCGATTATTAAATGTGAGCGCAATTCTACCGGAAGAAATTTTAAAAGCTCATCAAAGCCATAAAGATTTTTTACTTGGTTATGCTAATTCTCAAACTCAAATGGCGTTATCTAACGATGTTTTAACAATCGGATTTGCCCGTCGGGCAGCGCAATATAAGAGAGCAAGTTTAATATTTAACGATCTTGAGCGTTTAACTGAAATTGGGAGAGGGAAATTACAGATAGTTTTTGCCGGTAAAGCACACCCTGCCGATGATGATGGAAAGAGTATAATCTATAATGTTATTCAAAATGCCAAGAAATTATTTGGCACAATAAAGGTTGTCTATCTTGAAAATTACAACCTTTGGTTAGGCAGAATCATAACTTCCGGCGTTGATGTTTGGCTAAATACTCCCCGCCGACCGAATGAAGCATCGGGGACAAGCGGAATGAAGGCAGCATTGAATGGGATTCCAAATCTGTCAATACTCGATGGATGGTGGGCTGAAGCCTGTAAACACGGTGAGAACGGTTGGCAAATCGGAAATCCGGACATAGTTGATGATGAAGCAGATGCTAATCATTTGTATGAATTGTTGGAAAAAGAAGTTGTGCCAACATTTTATAATGATCAAAAAAAATGGGTATCAATCATGTCAGAGTCAATTAAAACCGGTGTAAATTTTACTGCATATCGAATGATACAGGACTACCGAGAAAAATATTATAAATTATAATTTGGATTGGAAATACGAAATTGAAATCTGATAAAAATATAAAAAATATCATTGATCGTGATTTCCATATTTCAAAAAATGCCAGAATAAAATATAAGATTGATGATTCGCTTTTTCAATTATCTGGAGACATTGTACTTAACGATTTTAGTACAATCCGAAAAGTCACTCAATCTTTAAATATTGATCGAGATCAAAAATTATTAGCGAGCGATCTGAATGCTTTGGGATTGATCCATGAGAGTATTCACTATATAATTTCTATCTATTTAAAACGGAATAAATCAGATCTATTCAAAAAGGCAATTGACCAATTAACCCGTGAAATACCCCTAAAGGAAATAGAAAGATTACTAATTGAATATGTAAAAAATTTTCCTACCACTGATGTTTTCAATAAAAATATTTCCATTAAGAAATATATAGATGGTAAGACAAAAAATGTCCCAAATCGCGAAATAATTATCGAAGAACTGATATTATTATGGTTAGAGAATCAAAATCCCGCGTTTCAACCATTTAGTGAATTATTTGATGATTCAAAATTAGGATTAAAAACTAAGTATAGCCAATCAATTGAAACCTTAAAGCGGTATTTTGATTTGCAACCCACATTTGGTCCGGATAATCAAAATTTGATAGATATGCTGCGCATGCCGGCAATCGTAGCTCCAAATTCATTGCAAAAACAATTAGAGTATATTCGTGACAGGTGGGGATACTTACTTGGGGACTTTTTAAAAAATATACTGCGAGCGTTAGATTTTATTTCTGAAGAGAAAAAGGTAAGAGGATTTGGTCCGGGGAAGATAAAAATACCTGATTATTTCGGCGAAGATGAATACGAACGATTCAGTCCAGATCGAGAATGGATGCCGAAAGTAGTAATGATCGCTAAAAATGTTTATGTATGGATGGATCAGTTATCTAAACAATATAACCGACATATCGGACATTTAAACGAAATCCCTGACGATGAATTAGATAAATTAGCAGGTTATGGATTTACAGCCCTATGGTTGATTGGTCTGTGGGAGCGGAGTAAAGCATCCAAAGAAATAAAAAGAATGTGTGGTAATCCTGAAGCTGAAGCATCTGCTTATTCGCTAATGGGATATAATATCGCAAACGATATTGGTGGTTGGGAAGCATTTCACAATTTACGACAAAGGTGTTGGAAACGCCGCATAAGAATGGCAAGTGATATGGTGCCTAATCACACCGGAATTGATTCCCAATGGGTTGTTGAACATCCTGATTGGTTCCTTGCTTTAGATTATTCACCGTTCCCTTCCTACACTTTTAAAGGTAAGGATTTGTCCGATAACGACCGGGTGGGAATTTTTATCGAAGATAAATATTTCTCGCGTACCGATGCCGCTGTTGTGTTTAAGCGTGTGGATTATTGGACTGGTAATGAAAAATATATTTATCATGGCAATGACGGTACTTCCATGCCGTGGAACGATACCGCACAATTAGATTATCTAAATCCCGAAGTTCGTGAAGCTGCCATACAAACTATTTTACATGTTGCTAGAAATTTTCCGATTATTCGGTTTGATGCCGCGATGACGCTTGCTAAGCGTCATTTTCAGAGACTTTGGTATCCTGAACCGGGTACCGGCAGCGATATTCCATCACGAGCTGAATTTGGTCTATCGGCTCAGGAGTTCAATGAGAGAATTCCAAATGAGTTTTGGCGTGAGGTGGTAGATCGTGTAGCAGATGAAGTGCCGGATACTTTACTGCTTGCTGAAGCTTTTTGGATGATGGAAAGTTATTTTGTTCGCACTTTGGGAATGCATCGCGTATATAACAGCGCATTTATGAACATGCTGAAAATGGAACGCAACGCAGATTATCGTGCCACCATTAAAAAGACCTTGGAATTTGATCCTGAGATTTTGAAACGGTTTGTAAATTTTTTGAACAATCCTGATGAGGAAACAGCGGCTAAGCAATTTGGCAGAGGTGATAAATATTTTGGCGTGACTCTTCTGATGATCACAATGCCTGGATTGCCGATGTTTGGACATAGTCAAATTGAAGGATACGAAGAAAAATATGGAATGGAATATCGCAAAGCGTACTGGGACGAGCAACCCGATTGGGGTTTTGTAGAACGACATAAATACGATATTTTCCCAATCATGCATAAACGTTACTTATTTTCAGGAGTAGAAAATTTTTATTTGTACGACTATTTCAGTTCCGATGGAAATGTTAATGAAAATGTATTTGGATATTCGAATATATTTGGAAATGAGCGTGCGTTGATATTCTATAATAACTCCTACGAAAGTGCTGCCGGTTGGGTGAAGTTTTCATCGGCGTACATAGATAAAACATCGGATAGTTTAAAGCAATCCAATATTGGTGATGGGTTAAAACTTAAGAATGGTTTTAATCACTATTTAATATTTCATGAACATAAATCTGGCCTGGAATATATCCGAAGGGTATCCGATATTTTTAAAAAAGGTTTTTATACAGAATTGAGCGGATATCAGTATCAAGTGTTCTGGGAAATGAGAGAAGTTGTTGATAATGAATTTGGTCATTATTCAGAATTGCATGATCGACTTGCAGGCCGCGGTGTCAAAAACATTGATGAAGAATTACAGTTGAAGTTGAAAAAAGATATAGATGTACTTTACATCTCTGCAGAGGTTGCTCCATTTTCGAAAGCGGGCGGTTTGGCAGATGTTGCAGGCTCATTACCGCAAGAAATATCACAAAAGGGGAAGAAGATTGCTGTAATAAGTCCATTCTATTCAGTAGTTAAAGAACAGAATTCCAAAATTCAATCTTCTGGAATATCCGGAAGTGTTAAAATTGGCGATAATCAGATTCAATATGAATTACTTCAATATAATGGTAAAAATAATGTTGATTATTATTTTGTAAAAAATAATCATTTTTTTAATCGAGTCGGTATTTACACCAATGAATCTGGAGAAGGATATATTGATAATAATGTTCGCTATTTCTTTTTCCAATATGTTATTTTAGATTTGATCAACCGAGGACTTTTATCAACCAATTTAATTCATTGTAATGATCACCATACGGCATTGATTCCTTGGATGCTGAAAAATAGAAATATCAATATTCCCACTTTATTAACAATTCATAATGCTGAATATCAGGGATGGTTTAGTTTAGATGAAGCAAGTCTTTTAAATACAACAGATTACGAAAATAGAGATAAAAGAAGAAAGAACTTTAATGCACTTTCTATTGGAATAAAATATTGTGATGCTGTGAACACGGTTAGTCCTAATTATGCAAATGAATTGTTAAAAAAAGATAAATATTCTTTTGGGTTAAAAAAGCTATTACAATCACATCAAAATAAATTCAGCGGAATTATAAATGGAGCAGATTATACGGTTTGGAATCCTGAGACTGACACTTTCTTGACAAATCATTTCTCAATTAAATCAATATCAGGGAAAAACAAAAATAAGCGAGTTTTGCTGAAAAAATGTAATTGGAAATATTCAGCACAACCCGTGATTGGACTGGTTTCACGATTGGTAACGGCTAAAGGATTCAATTTAATACTAAATTCGATTGATGATATAATTGATACCGGTGCCAAGCTGGTAATTCTTGGAACTGGTAATAGAAATATTTCTAATGCCTTGAAAAAAGCAGCAATCAAATATTCGAACCAAATTAGTTTCTATAATTATTTCGATGAAAAAATGGCGCATTTAATTGAAGCTGGTTCAGATATTTTTCTAATGCCATCACGCTACGAGCCTTGTGGATTAAATCAGATTTATAGCTTACGCTATGGTACTATTCCAATAGTATTTAATACCGGTGGTTTGGCTGATACTATAACAGATTGGGATGATAAAACAGGTAATGGTTTTAAATTCTATCGTTACTCTTCCAAAGAACTAATAAAAATTATACAAAAAGCAGTTAAACAATTTGGTTGTAAAAATGAATGGAACAAGTTAATTAAAAATGCGATGGTTAAAGATTATTCATGGTCGAATTCTGCCGAAAAGTATCTAAATTTATATTCACAGATTTTAAAGGAAAATTAATATGAATATCGGACGAAATCTATCCGCAATAATTATGGGGGGTGGAAGGGGAGAGCGACTTTGGCCACTAACCGAGTACCGTGCAAAACCCGCTGTTTCGATAGGTGGTAAGTACCGATTAATTGATATACCGGTCAGCAATTGTATTAATTCGCAAATACTTAATATATATATACTTACCCAAGTCAATACTGCCTCTCTGCACAGACATATTTTTCAAACATACAAGTTTGATATGTTTACTGAAGGTATCATAGAAATTTTAGCTGCTCAGCAAACTTTAGACAGCAAAGATTGGTTTCAGGGTACGGCTGATGCGGTTAGGTCTTATTGGAGTAGATTTAACAATATGCCAGTTTCCGATTTTCTAATTTTAGCTGGTGACCACTTATATACTATGGATTATCGAAAATTTTATGATTTTCATCAAACGTCTGATGCTGAACTAACGATCGCAACTATTCCGATACCAATTGAAGATGCCAGTCGTTATGGAATTATTGCGACTGATAGCAATAACAGGATTACAGATTTTGTTGAAAAACCAAATGTGGAGCAATTAAAACCATTTATTAAAAAATCTGAATTGGTTGAATATGTTTTAGCTTCAATGGGAATTTATATTTTTAGAAAAAATGCATTAGATAAGGCCTTACAATTCGAAGGGAACGATTTTGGCAAGAATATAATTCCTGCTACTATGAAAAAATATAAAACTGCTGCCTATAAATTTGATGGCACATGGGAAGATATTGGAACGATCGGTGCTTATTATAATTCAAATATTGCTTTTACTGATCCTGTCCCGGAGTTTAATTTTTATGATAATCAACACCGTTTGTTTACCCATCCAAGATTCTTGCCGGGCAGCAAGATAGAAGGTGCTGAAATCACCTTATCAATAATAAACGAAGGCTGTCGTATCGGAAAAGCAAAAATTAATAGATCAATAGTTGGAATTCGGAGCATTATTAGTGACAATGTTGTGTTAGATCATGTAGTTCATAATGGAGCAGACTATTATACCGATGACAGCTCTGAGATGCGTGTACCTGGTTCGATTGGGGAAAGTTCTATCATTAAAAGAGCTATTATTGATAAAAATGTTAAAATTGGCAAAAATGTTATTTTAGAAAATCGTAGCGGTATTGATGAAACTGATTTAGAATATTGCGTGATCAGAAATGGTATCATAGTTGTGCCCACGCGTACCGAAATACCTGACGGTTGGTCAACTATACAATAATTTATTAAGGAGTATTTATGCATGGAATTGATTATGGAATCGTAGGATTATATTTAACAACGATAGTATTAATTGGTTTATATTTACAACGCAAGGCCTCACAGGGAATTGACTCATATTTTTTAGGCAATAGGAACATGCCTTGGTGGGCATTGGCTTCTTCTGGTATGTCATCGAATTTAGATATTAGCGGTACAATGATTATTGCCGCTTTAATTTATGCTTTGGGAGTAAAAGGGTTTTATATCGAAATACGCGGCGGTGTCACGTTGATCATGGCATTCTTAATGATTTATATGGGTAAGTGGAATCGACGTTCTGGTGTAATGACCCTAGCAGAGTGGATGGAGCTCAGGTTTGGTAAGGGCACCCAAGGTCAGGTCGCTAGATTTATAGCGGCGATTGCCTCAATAATCATGACCATTGCGATGGTTACGTATTTTGCCCTTGGTGGTGGAAAATTTTTAGATTCATTTTTGGGGTTACAGAATTATTTTGGTTTGCCATCGGAGTTTTGGGCTGCGGGGGTTTTAATCGCGGTTGCGATGATATATACAGTAGCATCCGGATTATACGGTGTGGTTTGGACGGATGTATTCCAGGGTTTCCTAATTTTTGCGGCAATTTTATATATGGCATCAAAAGCATTTGCTATAACACTGCCGGAAGAATTCAGTATCTCGCTGCCACTATTTGACGGTGGTTTCGAACGCTATACTACAACACTTAAAGAATGGACAAGTGTATTGCCTGCTTCCAAATTAAATGTTGATTCTCTTTCACAATATTCAATTTATAATTTATTTGGAATTGCGGTAATGTTCTACATGCTGAAGGTGATTTTAGAGGGTTCCGGTGGAACCGGCAATTATATGTTACAAAGATATTTTGCTGCACGTAATGATCGCGAAGCAGGATTACTAAGCGCATTTTGGGTGTTTTTACTTTCTTTTCGATGGATATTTATTGGGGCAATTGCAGTAATTGGTGTTTCTCTGGGAACAAAGATTAGCGATCCTGAATTAGTTCTGCCGGCCGTGGTGGAAACTTTACCGATTGGCGTAAAAGGATTTCTTGTGGCGGGATTAATGGCTGCAGGAATGTCAACATTTGACTCTACTGTCAACGCCGGAGCAGCATACTGGGTTAAAGACATATACCAACTGTATATTAATCCAAAGGCAACTGAGAAAAAGTTGATGATGCAAAGTTATTTAGCATCCATCTTTATAGTGATATTTGGATTAGGACTAATGCTAATATTTAAGAATATTAATTCGGTTTGGGGCTGGATAACAATGAGTATTGGTTCCGGTATGCTAATTCCGATGTTATTACGTTGGTATTGGTCGCGAATGAACGGATGGGGTTTCGCTGCCGGTATTCTCTCTGGTATGATAGCTGCAGTTATATTTAAAGCTTTCGCTCCTGAAGGAACTACGGAATATGCAATGTTTGCTGTGGCGACCATATCGTCACTATTAGGAACTGTTATTGGAACTTTGCTAACAGCACCAACAGACGAAAAAACACTTATGAATTTCTATAATAAAACTCGTCCCTTTGGGTCATGGCATAGATTCAAAAATAAATTAGACAAGGATGATATTATCGCTATTGACAGCGAGAATAAACGAGACATATTTTCAACTTTTATAGCGGTTCCATGGCAAATAGTATTCTTCTTATTCATGATGAGTATAATGTTCAAAAATTGGACAAATGTAACGGTACTTGGAATATTATTAGTAATATTATCAACAATACTTTATTTCAGTTGGTACAAGCACTTATCGACGGAAGTAAAGGTAAAATAAACAGCATAAAAGAAATTATAAATTATGAATGATGAATTTTTAATTATCTTTTTCTGTGTATTTTAATTAATAATTTTGAGTGTTTAAGTGCTCATGTAAGTGTGTCATATCTGAATAATGCTTTTGACTCAATATTTAAAATTTAAAATTCAACATTTTACGCCCCTTGGCGCTATAATATTGGTTCTTTTATTTTTCGGTTTCACCGATGCACAAGACGGTGTTGATTGGGAACCGACAAATCCGATTCAAGGTGGACAGGTAACTATTTATTATAATTTGGAAAATCGGGATATTCTTCCTGTAGAGACCAATCCGGTTTATTTGCATTTAGGATTTGATGATTGGAATAATACTGCTGATTATACCATGACCAAAAATGTTGATGAAATTTGGGAATATGAGTTATCCATTCCACAAAATGTTTCACAAATTGATTTTGCGTTTACCGATGATACAACTGATTATAGCGCAGCAAATTGGGATAATAATGGTGGTTATGGCAATGATTGGGAAATCACTGTTTATTCCGAAGGATTGTCAGTCGTAGTAGTCTTACCGGAAGTAGAGAATCCCTATGGTGATCCATTTCGTTCCCCGGTTTTTGCACTGCAAAATGAGATTTTGCCTGTTGTAATCACAACAGTTACCACTGGGGTTCCTCCCGATTCGCTATATTTAATAATTAACGGTACAGAAGTATCAAATACTAGTGATGACACACTTAGATATGATTTTAATACTTCAATTCATATTCCTAATGAATATGAAATACAATGTATTGCAAAAGATGTTACAGGAATAAGTGATACTTCAATTTTTGCGATAGTTGTTAGGCCTGACTTGGTCAGCACTAATCCTCCTAGTGGTACTAAGCCCGGAATCAATTATCTTGATAATTCAACAATTACCCTTGCATTGTTTGCCCCGTATAAAGATTATGTGTATTTATTGGGTGATTTTAACGATTGGAAAGTAGATAATGAATATATTATGAATACGTATCAGCCAAATGCCGATAGTACTTTATGGTGGTACACCTTGACCAACTTAACTGCGGGAATAGAATATGCATTCCAATATTTAGTTGATGGCGAATTAAGAATAGCCGACCCTTACACTGATAAAGTATTGGATCCATGGAATGATAAATATATCACAACGCATACTTATCCAAATCTGAAGGATTATCCGGCTAATAATACAGATCAACCTGCATCAGTATTTCAAACCGGTCAACAGGAATATCCATGGCAAAATACAAGTTCATATGAAAAACCTGAGCAAAAAGATTTAGTAATATATGAATTACTGATTAGAGACTTTTTAGCACAGCATGATTATAAAACTTTGATTGATACATTAGATTATCTTGAAAATTTAGGAATAAATGCGATCGAATTAATGCCGATTAATGAATTCGAAGGCAATTCCAGTTGGGGTTATAATTCGTCATTTTATTTTGCACCGGATAAGTATTACGGTCCGAAAAATGATTTAAAAGCATTCATTGATGAATGTCATAAGCGGGGAATTGCAGTGATTCAGGACATTGTATTAAATCATTCTTATGGGCAATCACCACTGGTGAGGCTGTACTGGGATACAGTTAATAGTCGCCCTGCCACCAATAACCCATGGTATAATGTAAAATCACCCAATTCAGCATATTCTTGGGGTTATGATTTCAATCATGATAGCGAACATACAAAGTATTTTGTAGATCGTGTATTGCAATACTGGATTGAGGAGTATCAAATTGATGGATTCCGATTAGATTTTACAAAAGGATTTACTAATAAGGGTGGCGAAGGTACGCCATATGATGCATCGCGTATTGCGATATTAAAGCGCATAGCTGATGAGGTTTGGAGTTATGCCCCATCTGCTTATTTGATTTTGGAACATTTTGCAGATAATGTGGAAGAAAAGGAATTGTCCGATTACGGATTTATGCTGTGGGGAAATACAAACTATAATTATAATGAAGCAACTATGGGCTATAATAGTAATTCGGATTTTTCCTGGGGCTTTTATAAATCAAGGGGATGGACAATACCAAATCTGGTTTCTTACATGGAAAGCCATGATGAAGAACGGATGATGTACAAAAACCTGCAATTTGGAAATTCTTCAGGTGATTATAATATCAAGAATTTGGCAACTGCTTTAGAGCGACAAAAATTGGCAGCAGCATTTTTCTTTACATTACCGGGACCAAAAATGATTTGGCAATTTGGAGAATTAGGTTATGATTATTCGATTAATCATAACGGCCGGACAGGAGAGAAACCAATCCGTTGGGATTATTTTAGTGATTCTGACAGAAAAGAATTGTACGATATGTATGCAAAATTAATAAATATCCGAAATACAAATGATGTATTCACAAATCCTCAAACATCTGTTGAACTATCATTGAATAATTCTAATGGCTTAAAAAGAATTGGTTTATCAGGTTCAATGAGTGTAATAATTATTGGAAATTTTGGAGTTGAAACACAGTCAATAAATCCCAATTTTTACTACTTTGCAACTTGGTATGATGATATTAATTCAGATTCATTAGAGGTAAATGATACACAATTACTTATTGAATTAAAACCAGGAGAATTTAGGATATTCTCCAATAAACATCTAATTGTTGACAAAGAGGAACCTATTGATCCTCCTGTAATTACATATCAATATAAATTATCACAAAATTATCCCAATCCGTTTAATTCAGTTACAACAATTAAATATACAGTTCCGTCGGAAGAAACAGGGAGTGCCCAATCTCTACAAATGAAAGTTTATGATATATTAGGTAAAGAGGTTGCGACACTATTAGATAAGGAACAACCATCGGGTGAATATACAATTCAATTTGACGGATCAACATTTAGTAATGGTGTATATTTTTACACAATAACAAATGGCGAAAAAGTTTTGACAAAAAAAATGTTGTTATTGAAATAGTTTAGTTCTTTAATAAAACAACTCCATTTGTTGGTTTAACAGTTAATTTTTCCGTAATAATTTTATTACTTTTTAAATCAACTTTTTCTCCATCGACTATAATTTTCCAAACACCCTCAGGTAAGTTAATTTCTAAATCCTTTTTTGGGTCACCGTTCATCGCAACGATAATTGTATTTTGCAATTCAAAAGCAAGTGCAACTTGTTCTCCTACATCAAAGAATTTAAAATCTTCCGGTTTTGAATGACGAAATTCGGGATATTCTTTCCGCAATTGAATTAATCCTTTGTAGTAATCAACCAATTCGGAGTTGATATCTTTTTCGTCCCAATTGAGCCAATTGGTTTCGTTATCCTTATTATATGAATTATGATCAACTTGTCCAATATGTGCGTCAGGTACATCAGTATTAGCAATAATTTTACTGCGTGCCCATTCCTGCCCTTCATGTATAAAAGTGATACCTTGACTTGTGAATAAGAATAATGCACCCAATTTATTTAATGCTAATTGTTTATCGGTCAACTTGGAATTTTCTTTCCGATTGTTAATCCTTTCAGGTTCTTTAATATCACCGTTGCCAATTCGGACAAAATCACCAAAGGTATGATCGTCGTGGGATTCAAGATAATTAACACTATGGGCAGCATCTAAATACTGTCCGCCAAATTTGCGCAGTGAACCCATAGCATATCTTTGCAATGTAACTCGATTGGTTTTATCTAACCACTGACCAAAAATAAAGCCTAGTCCACCATTAGGATTCTGACCTTTAATTCCATTTCTAATTTTATCATTGAACGATGCCCATCCAATATCAGAAAATCCATCGGGATCATACCCGCCACCCCAAGGCTCGGCAAGTATAATTACATGTGGATTGATTTCGCGCAGTTCAGCTAATATCTGCTTGCGTGTTTCTTCATCAATTAAATATCCTAAATCGAAACGGAATCCATCAATATGGTACTCTTGCATCCAGTATTTAACACTCTCCAGGATCAATTTTCGCATTGCGGGATGTTCAGTTTTACAATCGTTTCCGCATCCGCTCTGCATGATATAATCACCATTATTATCCAAACGGAAATAAGTTTCCTTATCAATATATTTTAAAGGATGAAAATCATAATTTGAAACATGATTGTACACAACATCCATGATAACTGCAATTCCTTCCTTGTGGAAAGCCTTTACCATATCCTTCATTTCATTTACGGCGTTACCACTTTTCCCATTCCAAGCATTCGGTTGCATTGTTCCGTCGTCAGCATAATAAGATTCGGGCGCAAAGAAAAAAGTGGTCATGTAACCCCAATGATTCCGCGCATATGGATTCCAATCATTGTACAAATATATAGTTGAATCCTTATACGGAATCTCTATGTTGGCAAAGTCTTGCAGTGGCAAAATTTGAACTGCATTTACTCCCATTTCTATTAGATGCTTAATCCCACCGCGCTGATTTTTATCGATTATTCCTTTATAAGTACCTGGAGATGATGATTTGGAAGTTGGATGGGCTGTCATATCTCGTAAATGCATCTCATAAATAATTAGGTCTCGAGGATGGATTTTTAACCAAGTATCATTTCCCCAATCATATGCGGTATCAATGACAAGTGATTTGGCTACGTGTCGATAACTATTTTGAGTAACAGCTGCTAAAGAATATGGATCAGCGATAATCACATTTGGATCATTCTTGGGTCCTTCAAGTCTATATCCATATAAAGTTCCGTATGTAGCTTTCTTTAATTTGTATGACCAATTACCTTTACCATTTTGCTGCATGGGATATTCTTTTCCAAATTCATCTTCTGGATTATTAAATATCACTAAAAATACATTTTCAGATTTTGGTGCATATAGTTTGAATTCTATTCCATCGCTTTTTACAAAAGCGCCGTAGGAAAGTGTAGATTTAGTCATATTTGTACACCCGATTAGTAATGGGATTAACAGAAATAATATTTTTTTCATAATTATCCATTGTATTTTGTCTGCATTGTAAAAATTTAGGTTGCTAAATTATTGCCTAATTTGGAAAAGGAATATGAGAAAAACAGCAATTATTATCGGATTATTTTTAATATTTAGTTGTAATCATAGGGAAGTGTTGAAGATATCAAATTTCCCTACAATTATACTCCAAACCGGTGTTGAACAGAATATTGATCTAACGAAATATATATCAAATTTTGATGAGGTTATCATCGGTAAAACCGATGGAGTATCTGCATTCTATGAGACCGACTCAAAAGTTTTATCTCTTACAGCTGATGGAAGTAAACAACTTATTAAACTACCTTTAAAAGTAAATAAGGTAGATATAATTTTGCTTTTAAGAATCAATCCAATGGTTGAGCACACGTTTTATTTTAAACCTGAAAGAGATGTAACCAATTTGGTAGTTATGGGGCAATTCAATGATTGGTCACGCACTGCACTCCCATTGTATGATGAAAATGGCGATGGGATATATGAACGTAAAGTGTTTTTAAAACCACAAAGACATGAATATAAATTTGTTGTTGATGGTGTCGAATTGATTGATCCTGAAAATCCGGTTTTTATATCTAATAATATTGGTGGTTGGAATTCAATTTTGGATTTAACTGAGTTCAAAGCCGAAGAAGGAGGCAGAATTATAAAGGAAAAATGGGAGAAAGGATTATTAACATATTTTTATAAACCAGTGAATGATAATTCAAAAATTAAAAAGCTAATATTAATTCACAATAACTCAATTGTTAATGAAGATGTCTATAATATAGCTGATAATAATTTAATCAGCGTGGATTACATGAAATTAGGAGACGGAACGCTCAGAATTGCAGGAATTGATGAAAAAGACCGTGTAATAGCTGAGAATATTACAATTATTAAAAATAATCGAGTTTTAAATCCATCAGACCATCCGGATGACTGGCATTTTGCAGTATTATATAATTTAATGGTTGATAGATTTTTGGATGGTAATAAAGCCAATACAGATAGGGTGAAAACATCTGATTTGCATGAATTGGCGAATTTCCATGGAGGTGATTTGGCAGGAATTATACAGAAATTAGAAGAAGGTTATTTTACCGATTTAGGTATAAACTCAATTTGGCTTTCGCCATTAAATAGACAACCGGATAGTGCCTATGTGGAGTGGATTCCACCGCATCGTAAATTTACCGGTTACCACGGCTATTGGCCGATTGCCCCACGCGCAATTGACCCGCGTTATGGTACTGAGCAAGAATTAAAGAAATTAGTTGAACTAGCACATTCCAAAAATATAAAAGTGATATTGGACTTTGTTTCAAATCATGTTCATGAAGAACACCCGTATTTTAAAGAACATCGTAACTGGTTTGGCAACATAAAACTCCCAAATGGTGAAATAAATATACGCAATTGGAGTGAGGAAACACGCCTAACCACTTGGTTCGATGAATTTATTCCTTCCTTCGATTTTCCATCGGCGCCTGAAGCAGTTGACCAAGTTGTTGATGATGCAATATGGTGGTTGGAAACTTTTAACTTGGATGGTTTTCGACAAGATGCTGTAAAACATGTTCCACATACATTTTGGAAGCGGTTAACAACGGAAATGAAATCAAAATTTCCCAATAAACATCTGTATCAAATTGGTGAGACATTTGGTTCTGATGAACTAATATTAGATTATGTTAATCCTGGTGAATTAGATGCCCAATTTAATTTTGCAATTTACTTTAATGTTCGCTTGCAATTTGCCTCGGATAATTCCGATTTTGCTAATTTAAAGGAAGTCATAGATATTAATCAAAGCACCTATCACCCTATAAATTTGATGGGGAATATCACATCAAGTCATGATCAATTAAGATTTATTGGTGTAGCGGATGGGCAAGTTTTACTAAGTGATAATGGCACAGAACGAACATTTACAAATCCTCCGACTGCTGTAAAAAATGAATCGAGTTATTCGAAATTGGCAAATTTCCACGCCTTCAATATTTCCATTCCTGGTGTTCCAGTCATTTATTATGGAGAGGAAATTGGACTTATGGGTTCCGGAGATCCGGGAAATCGCCGACCGATGCGTTTTGATGAGAGTGTAATCAAATTAGAAAATGAACTATTGACTAAATTTAGTAAATTGAATGAGTTACGCAGTAAATATCCTGCTTTAGCATTAGGTGATTTGGAAATTATTAAAGCAGAAGGTCCGATAATGATTCTTCAGAAATCATACTTTAATGAGAAAATTATAGTTACAATTAATAATGGTTCTGAAATACAATCCATTGAATCATACATTGAGCATGGGAAAATTAAAAATCTAATAACTTATGAAACATTATTTATCAATGATAGAAAATTTGAGCTAAATATTCCGGCTTATTCTTATAGTTTTTATGAGATATTATAAATCACAAACCTTCATGATCTCCGTGACCTTAAGGGTTTCGGAATGCTAATGAATCTATCGCTTTATTTTAAAAGTAACATTTTCTTAGTCAAAATCTTTTCGCCAAAAGTAAGTTTATAAAAATAGATTCCATTATTTAAATCGCTTCCATCAAACTCAACTTGATAATAACCCGGTTGTTGTTCAGCATCCACAAGTTTTGTAATCTCATTCCCTGAAATATCATAGATAACTAATTCAATATAACCACTTTTTGAAACAATATATTTTATTGTTGTAATCGGATTGAATGGATTAGGGTAATTCTGAAATAGGGAAAAAGAATTGGAATAATCATTATCATTATCATCTTCAACTTCAACATATGTGGGATTTGAGAATGTCGTTAGAATACCAAGATGGTCCGAACAATAAAAACTCGAGCTGATTGGTTGATCTCCAAACAAGTAAGAATCCTCAGTTACTAAATTTGAAAATGATGGTACAAATATATAATCAATTCTTATGGTAGGGTTGGGGTAAGGTGCGGTAAAGCCGTCCCAATTTGGATGGATAAATTTATAAGTATCAGTATAATTAGCATTCATCATTTTTAAATAGCTTGGCGTATCGGGTGTGGCATTGAAATCTCCAACAATTATTCCGTTATAATTATTTTGTGGTGCCATTTTAGAAAAAGCATAGTTTAACAGTTCATCAATTTCTTTCTCATTTACCCAAGCTGACGAGTAATCTAAGTGTGTATTAAAAAAGTTTATACTACCAATTGAAGTATCAAATAACCCCCAAACTACCTTCCTTGGGAAGTACATCCCAGGAGTTAAATCCAAATATCCCTGTTCTTTAAATTCGTATTTACTGACTATGCCAACGTATTCTTTAAATTGGTTGTCCCATGCATTATGTGTTTTTTGATAATAATAGTAATATGGCATTCCAAAATGATTACTCAAAGCATTTGCTATTACTATGGCTTGATTATCGACTAAACTCGTGGCGTTAATTTCTTGTAAACCAACAATATCAGGATCTATCGTTTTAAATAATTCAATAATGTGTTGTATTCTAGTGGCGGGATTAGAACCAGGTCGCATTCCTTGAATATTATAGGTAGCAACTTTGAGCTGATTTTGAGCAAAAGAAAAATTAATAATTATTGAAAAAAGCAAAGAGGTGAATATTTTTAATCTCATGATAATCCTCTTAATATATTTAAATGACTAGTTAATTTAAATATTGTAAATAATATTTCATCAAACAAATCTAAATTTTTAAAAAGTGATTTTAGATGTAACTTTAAGGTTAGATTTTAATAATAAAGATACTAGGACAGCATGAAAAAGAAAATTAGAATAGGTATTATGGGATTTGGACGGATAGGTCGGAATTTATTTCGATTAGGTTATGATAATCCTTTATTTGAATTTGTTGCAATCAGTGATTTGGGCGAACCGGAAGCAATGCATTATTTGTTAATGCGCGACTCAGTTTACGGTGAAATGCCCGAGAATGTAATTTTTGAAAAGAACCATTTAAAGGTCCGCCATCAAAATACACGTTTATTGGAAGGTGGCAAACCGGGGAGCATCCCTTGGGATGCATTTGATGTTGATTTTGTGATCGATGCAACCGGCCGTTACCGTCATGTAGCGGATTTGCAACCACATATCGATGAAGGCGCAAAACGCGTCATTGTTGCTATTCCACCACTAGAGCCAATTGATAGGATTGTAATTGCCGGAATTAATGATGATGAGATTGAAGCGCACGATAAATTGATATCTGTTACATCATCCACTACACAAGTACTTGCATTAATGGTAAAAATGTTGGACGAGAAATTTGGTGTAGAACGAGCTATGATGACTTCCATTCATGCTTATACTTCAGATCAGCCACTTTCCGATTCTGTGCGGTCTGATTTGCGCAGAAGCCGCTCTGCAGTCGAAAATATTATTCCAAATGAAAATCGTTCCCCAAGACTTGTAGGGGAGTTAATGCCAAAGTTCAAAGGTAAATTAGATGGCATGGCGTTAAACGTTCCTGTGCCGGATGGCTCATGCGTTGATTTATCTACCGAATTAAAGAATATGCCATCTGTCAAAGAACTGAATGCTGCAATTAAATCTTATGCTGATGGGTCACTGAAGGGAATTGTCGGTTATACCGATGATCCAATTGTATCCTCCGATGTAGTTGGAATAAGCGAAACCATGATGTTTGACGGTAAAGCAACAATGATAACACAGGGTAAATTATTAAAAACACTCTGTTGGTATGATAATGGTTGGGGTTTCTCAAACAGGATTCTTGAGCTAATTGAAGCCTATTCAAAATTGGAGGTGAAATAATGAGAATTGCAATTAATGGGTTTGGAAGAATAGGTCGTTCGGTTTTCCGTATTATAAATGATAGAAACGATATTGAAATTGTAGCTCTAAATGACATCTCTCCATCCGATGCAATGGTTTATTTACTGAAATACGATACTGTTATGGGACGGTTTCCTGATAAAGTTGAATTAAAAGGCGACGTTTTAGAAACCAGTAAAAATAAAGTAAAGATGTTGGAGGAAAGAGATCCGGCTAACCTGCCTTGGAAAGAGCTTGGAATCGACGTTGTAATTGAAGCTACTGGAATATTTCGTACTCGAGAAAAACTTGAACCACATCTTAAGGCTGGTGCAAAGCGCGTAATTTTAACCGTTCCCGCAAAAGATGAAATTGATTATACGGTGGTTATCGGTGTTAATGACAACGGACTCAAAAAGGAACATCGCATTATTTCAAATGCGAGCTGTACCACCAACTGTTTGGCTCCAATGGCGAAAGTTTTGAATGATGCATTTGGAATCGAATATGGAGTAATGAATACAATCCATGCTTATACGAATGACCAACGATTAGCCGACGTACCGCACAGCGATTGGAGGCGCGGTCGCACAGCGGCGGAAAATGTTATTCCGACTACTACCGGAGCAGCACGTGCAGTTGGAGTTGTACTACCTGAATTAAAAGGTAAACTTGATGGCATTGCAACCCGAGTACCGGTACCGGATGGCTCGGTTGTTGATCTTGTAGTAAGATTAAAACAAGAAGTGACAGCCGATCAAATCCATGGCGCGGTTAAAGCTGCTGCAGCTACTCCCGGTTTAAAGAACGTTTTACAATATTCAACTTTACCTGTAGTATCAAGTGATATTATTGGTAACCCGCATTCCTCGATTTACGATGCACCATTTACTCGTGTAATTGATGGTAATTTCGTAAAAACACTGAATTGGTACGATAACGAATGGGGTTATTCGAATCGCGTTGTGGACTTAATAAATTTACTTCGGGATTTATAAAATATAACAAAATGTCATTCTGGGCGTAATGATCAAAAAATAGTTGCTAAAATTGTTGTAAACCACTGATAAGTAATAATAT
>RRYU01021368.1_pt1 | contig 43613 bp, 42 predicted proteins | sample 2162651 | NCBI WGS metagenome assembly RRYU01 (sample SAMN10267283, study PRJNA491782) | microbial mat metagenome | isolation source: biomat in the production well | place: Japan: Minami-Kanto gas field, natural gas well KTG3 | collected 2017-06
TTTTTTTTCTAAGTAGATTTTGGACATTTTATCAGTATAGCCTAATATAATCATAAATATTATCCAGGTGAATTTTGAATAATAGGTTACAGTTACTAACTCTAAAACTATTAAACATACCATAAATGTTATAAAAAAATGAATTAATTTAAGATCAACCTCGTTATTATGACTCTCTAATCTCTGCTTAATCTTGCTCAATTTTTTAAATATTGAATAATAAATACTATAATAAACTATTGCACCTAGCGTTCCAATTGTCGAGAATAACTCGACATAATTATTGTGTGAATATAGTCTATTTGATATTGGCCAGTAATCTTTAATCACTACTCTAAAATTGTCAAGTCCAATACCAAATATAGGATGATCAAGCCACATCTTAATACCAAAAGAAATTAATTTTTTCCTTTCATACGCACTGTAATCAATCATCTTTGTTATATTATCACTTGTTGTACCCAGACTTATTTTTATAAATGTTATTAATGTTTGCAATCTATAATAATAGTCACTTTGTCGGAAATAGTAAAAAATAATACTTATGATTATAATCGAAAATATTATTATCAGCGATGACCTAACAATTATTTTAATTTTATTTTCGGATTTTTTGTATTCTGATAAATATTTTAGCAATAATAATACGATCGAACCTACAAGTATAATTAATATTCCTTGTCTCGATTGAGTTTTAATTATTCCCAGTACTAAAATCGTAATAAATGCGCTATTAATAAGTTTGAAAAAATATTTTTTTTCAATCAATATTAAATATATCGAAAATAAAACCGCAAATGCACCATAAACAGCAATCTGATTAGGATCACCTGCCGTTCCAACGATCCGGTTTCGAGTTACTACAACCGCTGCATTGCCTTGAGTCAATAGGCCGTATAAAAAAGCTAATACAACTGAGATTATAAATGCATAAAAAATGGTTTTAATACCAATATTATCCTGATTAATAATGGAATAGCCCACAATGAAAAAAATCAATAATTGTATAATCGTAAATACTTTAGTATAGACTAAACTCACATCTACTGCAACAAATCCTGAGATTAAACAAAATATCAACCAACCGAATGCAAAATAAATTTCGCGATTTATTAATACTTTTCGTTTTGAAGTAATAATAGATAAACCAAAGAAGTATAGAAGTATGATCCCAACTATTTTAGAAATTAAATTACCACCTGGTAGCATTGAAATTAAAATAACTGAGATAAGATATAATAAAAGTAGCGATTCCCTAACCGAAGGAAGCTGGAAACTAGCTATTCGGAAATTTCCGAATTTTGCGATCATAATATTTTATGAATTATTTTTGATAACCGGATTCTTTGATGATTGCATAAGTAACTGCAAATATTGATGATAACAAAAAGACTATGATTACAATAGTTGCTCGTTTAGGTTTAGCTTTTAATTCTGGTCTAATTGCATTATCAAGCACTTGTAGGGTTGGAATATTTTTTGCTTCTTCAAATTTCTGTTGCTCATACATTGGTCCTAAGTATTCGATCAATCGAGTATAATATTCTATTTGCCTTTGCATTTTGAGTAATTTACGCTGTAAATCAGGCACATCAGAAAAATTAGGTATTAATGATTCAATGCTATTATTTCCAATAAAATCTTTATATTTACCATGAAGACTATTTAATTCGAATTTCAACAAATTCACGGTTGGATTGTTATAACCATAAGATTTTTGTGCAACTTCTAACTCAACTTCTTTTTGGATAATCGCACTCTTTAAAAATGCGGCTTGTTCTACTCCAACACTTACTTGATCCTCGATGCTCAGAATACCATTTTTCTTCATAAAATCAGCCAGATTTTGACTAATAATTTCTAAACTATCCATGATACTATTTACTCTTGTTTCCATAAATACCCTGTTATTTCTTGCATTAGAAACGCTTAATTCGATATTTAATGAATCAAGACAATATATCACATAATTCGTTAAATCAGCGACTAAATCTTGATCTTTATCAATGATAGAAATAACTACTTGGTTTTCATCACCTACTTCAAAATACATATACTTATCAAGTTTCTTGTGAGCAAGTTCCTCATTCTTACTTTTGTAATGTCTTACCAAATCAAATTTTCTAATAACGGATTCCCTTAATGATCTACTTTTAATAATAGCAAGATATCTAAACACATTACTATCACCGCCCATTACGCCACCCAATCCTAAATTACCTAAGATGTTTGTCATTGGACTAATCGCTGTATCGCTTGTAACCGGCGATAAAACTATGGCTTGTGCTTTATACCATTTGGGTAACAGTAAGCTTATTCCGATTGATAAAGAAGTCACAATAAATACAAAAAAAATTATTTTTGCTTTCCATTTCCAAATTGTTTTACTTAAATCTTTTATATCAATCTCTTTTTGATCCATGAATTCTCCTAATGGACTATATATTTTTTTTATTAATTCTTTGAATCTTCAACATATCTATATATCAGATACGCTGATGATACTACCGCCCCTAATGTTCTAATAATTCCATCATTTCCAACTATTTGATATATCAAATTCGGTGGAATTTCAATCATATCTCCGGGTTGAACAATCTCATCAATTGCGCGTCTAATTTTTTCCCCATTTGAACGGTAAATAATGGTTTTATGAAGGTTTCCTGTTCTAAAACTTGCACCTTGCTCCTTCGTACCTCCCGCTAATGCGATATAATCACGTGCTGTATATCCGGGGAAATATGCAAATGAGTTACCGGTGCTACTCCTATTTACAAATCCGTATACAGTTACTTGATGAGCATTGTAAGCACTGGATAACATATCAATAGATTTAGCATAATCACTAAATGGAACAAATATTACATCACCATCTTGCAATTGAATATTTTGTGAAGGATCACGGCCTGAAAGATACTCTTTTAATCTTACTTCTATCGTATTCTCACCTCGTATTATTTTTATAATATCAGGATGGGCGAACTTCTGAACTCCGCTACTTTTCTCGATTGCATCATATACCCTATCAATGGGTGTTACGTAAATATATCCAGGTGATTGAATGGCGCCCAAAACTTGAATTTTAAATTGTCTAATATCCAATAATGTCACATTAACGATACTATTATGAAGCTTTGTCTCTACAATATAATTACTGATCTTCGTTTTTGCTTCTGATAAAGTAATACCACTAACATTCAATATTCCGATTGATGGAATCATGATTTCACCTGCCGGATTGATTCTAATTGGTAGGGATGTATTGACAGCAGAAATTATATTTATACCAAGTAAATCGCCAGGGCCTAAAATATAAGTATCAGGATTAATTGGCTTATCAATAGGTGTATATGTTATATTATCTAAACTTGTTAAATCTACATTTCTATCTAGTTGAACTTGGTTTTTAGAAAAAATGCTGGATTCCTGAGAAAAATAGTTTCCATTATTTTGAGCATAAGTAACTGATATTATTGATAACATAATAAATATTTTTTTCATTATAATTCCTTGTAATGATCTTTATAATATTTTAGATATTCTCCCGATTTTAGTGGTTTCCACCAATCTTCATTTTGTTTGTACCAATTAACTGTGAACTTCATTGCTTTATAAAATTCATGTTTTGGTTTCCAACCAATTTCGGCAAGTTTATCACAGTTCAGGGAATAACGCCTATCATGACCTAGCCTGTCTTGTACAAATTGTTTTAAAGAATCCGGTTTGTTCATCTCTTTAAGAATGAGGTCCGTAATCTCTATATTTGTTAACTCATTTCCTCCGCCAATATTGTAAATTTCACCAACTTTTCCTGTATCAATTATAAAATTAATAGCGTCACAATGATCTTCAACATATAACCAATCACGAATATTTTTACCATCGCCGTAAACTGGTAAGTTTTTATTTTCAATTGCATTGGTAACAAATAATGGAATTAACTTTTCAGGAAATTGATATGGCCCATAATTGTTGCTAGCTCTAGTAATTATTACTGGCAAATCATATGTAGCAAAATATGAATAGGCCAGTCTATCTGCTCCCGCTTTGCTTGCTGAATACGGATTCCTCGGCATTAATGTGTCGGTTTCATAAAAACTTCCGTTTTCAATACTACCATAAACTTCATCTGTACTTATTTGAATAAATTGCTTTAAACCGAATTCTCTAGATTTTTCTAACAATGTAAATGCACCAAATATGTCTGTTTGTATAAAATCATCCGGTTTACCAATCGACCGATCCACATGACTTTCTGCAGCAAAATTAATTAGAAAATCAGGTTTATGTTTTTGGAATATTTCAGTTACTATTTTTGAATCACAGATATCACCATGATAGAATGTGTATCTGTCATTATTTTTGAAATCTGCAAGATTATTTGGGTTACCGGCATAAGTAAGTTTGTCTAAATTGATTACTTCTACTGAATCATCTTTATTTAAAATGTATCTAACGAAATTTGAACCGATAAAACCGCAACCACCTGTAATAAAATATTTTTTCATGAATTAAACCTAATACTTTGGCAAATGTTTTTTATTGATCAATTGTAATGTTGGTAAACTCTTATCCTTTTTTGATAAAATCGGATTATTGATAGGCCATTGGATATTAATATCTTGATCATTCCACAGTATTCCATACTCATCCTCAGGATGATAAATTTCTGTGCATTTATACTGGAATATTGCAGTTTCTGATAGCACTACATAACCATGGGCCATGCCTTCCGGTAAATACATTATCTTATTATTTTTATCAGATAAACGAACTCCGGTATATTTCCCAAAAGTAGGTGAATCAAGTCTAATATCTACTGCTATATCAAATACTTCTCCTTGAATAACACGTACTAATTTACCTTGTGGGTATTTCAATTGATAGTGCAGACCTCTCAAGGTACCTTTTTTTGAGAATGCTTGATTATCTTGTAGGAATTTTGCCGGTAAACCTATTTTTTTAAAATCGACTGCATTGAAACTTTCAAAAAAATAACCCCTTGAATCTATATGAACATGGGGTGTTATAACCTTAACACCTTTTATTGTGGTTTCTTTAATGTTGTCTATTTTCAATTTTTAGACTTCCTTCCAACATTATCAAATTTAAAACCAAGGGTAATTAGATCTTTAATATTTAATATATTTCTTGTATCTAAAATTATGGGAGTCTTTACCAACAGCTTTATTTTAACTAAGTCTAATCCACGAAATTCATGCCACTCGGTCATTATTACAACCGCATCGGCATCTTTAACGGCTTCTTGCCAATCTGAACAATAATTAATATTAGGATAAAGTTCTTTCATATTCTCTTCAGCAACAGGATCATAAGCATTTACTAATCCATCATTATCTATTATTTTGCTGATCATAACAATCGAAGCAGATTCCCTGACATCATCGGTCATTTGTTTGAAGCTCAACCCTAAAACTGCGATAGTTTTCCCTTGTATATCATTATCTAATAAATTTAGCAATTTATTAAACATACGCACCTTCTGTTGATCATTTGTAGCTATTGCAGCCTCAACTGTTTTCATTGGTTCATTTAATGCATTTGATAACGATAGAAGTGCTTTTGTGTCCTTTGGGAAACACGAGCCACCAAACCCCGGTCCCGGATGTAAAAACTTAGGGCTAATTCTACCGTCACTTCCCATCGCTTTGGCGACCACATGCACATCGGCACCAACAGCCTCACACAAATTTGCTATTTCATTGATATAACTGATCTTTAGCGCTAAAAATGCATTGCTGGCATACTTAATCATTTCTGCTGTTGGAACATCAGTATAAATGATAGGTGTCTCGTTAATGTATAAAGGACGATATACATCCTGCATTATTTGAAGTGCCTTTTTACTTGTAGCACCTAAAACAATTCTATTGGGCATTAAAAAGTCTTGAACTGCAGCCCCTTCTCTTAAAAACTCTGGATTAGATACATAGTCAAATTTTACTTCTTGCTTTTTATTTTTATTGATAATGGATATAAGGTTTGTTCCAGTACCAATTGGAACTGTGCTTTTTGTGCAAATAACTTTATAGTTATCTAAATTACGACCGATCAATTCCGCTACGGTGAAAACTGCTGTAAGATCAGCTTCACCATTCTTTCCTTCAGGTGTTCCAACACCGATAAAAATTACATCCGAATTTCTTACAGCTTGAGGAATATCTGTAGTGAAAGTTAGTCTTCCATTGTTTACATTCCGGTCCACAACTTCTTTTAATCCCGGTTCGTAAATTGGAATAATTCCTGCTTTAAGTGACTTGATCTTTGATTTATCAATATCAGCGCAAATTACTTTATTACCAAAATCAGATAATCCAGCCCCGCTTACCAATCCGACGTATCCTGTACCTATTACTGTAATATTCTTCATTATTTATAAACTTAATTAAGTTGTAAAAGTACTAATTATCTTCTTTAATAAAAATTAAAACGTTTTCATTTTTAAATTTGGTAAAACTGCAAAATCTAAATTAGTTTGTTCCCCATTTTTGAATTTTAACTCACCTAAAAAGGCTATCATAGCTGCATTATCAGTACATAATTCTACTTCAGGGAAAATAACCTTTTTGTTTGGCAATAAATTAAATATTTTTTCTCGGAGCTTAATATTAGCAGCCACGCCTCCAGCAATCACGCAAGTTTTAATATTATATTTTTTTACTGCTTTACTTAATTTATTGCTTAAAACATCATTAATCGCTTCTTGATAGCTAGCAGCAATGTCATTCATCTCTATTTCAATATTATTTTTATTATAGTCATCCATATAATACAACAGTGATGTTTTTAACCCGCTAAAGCTAAAATCAAAAGATTCGGAATTTATTAAACCTCGTGGAAATTTGATAGCATCGTGATTTCCACCTTTAGCTGATTTTTCGATCGCAGGACCACCGGGATAACCGAGATTCAGGATTCTGGCACCTTTATCAAATGCTTCGCCCGCAGCATCGTCCAAGGTCTCTCCTAATAATTGATATTTACCAACATTTTTAATTAACCAAAGTTGAGTATGTCCACCCGATACCAATAAACAAATAAACGGATATTCCAATCCTGGATCAGCAATAAAGTTTGCAAAAATATGTGCTTCAAGATGATTAACCGCAATAATTGGGATTGAAAGTCCTTGTGATAAACCTTTTGCAAAGCAAATACCGGTTAGCAACGTACCGGACAATCCGGGTCCTTGAGTAACTGCAACACCATCTATGTTTTTAATATCAATATTGGCTTTTTTAAGTGATTTATTGACGATTGTATTCAGTAAATACTCATGTTCTCTTGATGCCAGCTCAGGAACCACTCCTCCATATTGCACATGAATTTCTTGAGAACTAATAATACTGGAAACTATTTCCCCATGTTTACAAACTGAAGCAGCCGTTTCATCGCAAGATGTTTCGATGCCAAGTACAATCAATTTGTACTCTGTGTTACAATCAGTTCAACACTTGGTGGAGATAAATCTTGCCAATTGATAATGCCATTTGGTAGCTTAACTTGTGGTTCAAAGAACTGCTTATTGGCACTCCACTGTTTTTTAAAATCAATAGTTAATTCAATTTCTTCCGGTGAAATTGTTTGCAATAAATCTACTGCTCCAATAATTGTCAACGATACTGTAAGCGGACTAACAAACACTTTATATCCTTTAGGAATATTGATCACAGATATTGGAACTTCACTGATGATCCTCTCACTCAATGCTTGGATATTAGCGGATACTAATACCTGAGGATGGGATAATTGAATTTGCTGATATGGTATTTCCACATCAAAGTATTGAGAAATACTATTATTGGCAGCATGTACTGTGTCACGCAGGGTACGTATCATGGAGATACTTTCCACCAATTCTTTGGGTCCAGCAATATCTATTTCTGCCGGATCAATGATGGCATCACCAACTGCAACAAATCCTGGAGCAGTCTCAATCATAATGTTTGAAATAACCGGTACAGTCTTAATCGAGTAGTCATCTAAACTGATGTTAATTTCGCGAGGATATTCAACTTCGATATACCTAATCATAAATTCATTGGGTATAACAATTTTCTGTGGATATGATCGAAAGTAATCGTTTAAAACGAATTGATATTCGTCAGAAATTCTGTCTAAGTCTAATACTAATTTAAAGTCTTTATAGAATTTTTTTAATATTAGAGTTTTAAATAAAGCCCTTCCTGTGCCTTCAAACCTAACATGAACTAGCTCCGGCACTTCTTCTCTCAGTGCTTTTTGTGCATTTAGATTTCGAACCTCAACCGGCATAGTCATAACCATTTCATACATTCCACTACTGACTATAAACAACCATAATAAAACAGCTAAGCCAAATGCACCCAATCGCAATCCAATTTTCCGACTAACGATTGATTCAATAATGTCGGAAAATTTCATATTTCTATTCTGATTAAATTGTTAGCAATACCTTTAAATAGATAAAGATAATCCAATTGATTAGAACAGTCTACTAAGTCTCATCTTTACTGAGTTCACGCAATTCATCCGGGATTTCTATCTTTTCGGTCGCAGGACTTTCCTGATTATCTAAGAATTCTTTAACTGGATTTTTCGATACTTTCTTCTTTTTTGGACCGCCAAGTTCATCTATAAACAGAACAACTTTTTTCTCTTCAGGCTTAACTTCCATAACGATCGATTCAATTATTGAGCCGGCATTATAATTACTGCCAATCGATTTGCGTTCTTTTTTAGATTGTGCTCCAAAAGGAATAATACCTTCAACATCTTTCTCTAACTGAACAATAATACCCCTATCCAGTACCCTGATTATTTCACCTTTGACCTTTTTACCGGTCTCAAAGAATTTTACTAAAGTTGGCCATGGATCTTCTTCAACTTGTTTAAGTCCGAGAGATATTCTACGGTTATCGCGAGAGACTTCCAATACCCGAACTTCAACTTTTTCACCTTTTTCTAAAACTTCTTTTGGATGTCTGACGATTTTTGTCCATGACAAATCAGAGACATGTATTAATCCGTCAATTCCTTCCATCAGTTCAACAAATGCCCCGAATTGTGTAAGGTTGATGACCTTGCCTTTATGCACGGTTCCAACCATAAACTTTTCTTCAATTTTATCCCATGGATCCGGTTCCAATTGTTTTACACCCATGCTTATTTTTCTTTCTTCTCGATCAATCGACAATACTTGAGCTTCTAATTCATCACCCATGGAATATAATTCTGATGGATTTTTTACATGGCGGGTCCATGACATTTCAGAAACGTGTATTAGTCCTTCAACGCCCGGTTCAAGTTCAAGAAATACACCATAATTTGTCATGCTGACGACTTTGCCCTTAATAATCGTTCCAACAGCATATTTCTCTTCTATGTCTTCCCAGGGATGTGATGAAAGTTGCTTAAGTCCGAGTGACACGCGCTTTTTTTCTTCGTCAAAATCAATTACCTTGACAGTGATTGTTTCATCCATTTTAACGATTTCGGAAGGATGATTAACCCTCCCCCATGAGAGATCAGTAATATGCAGTAAACCATCAACTCCACCTAAATCTATGAATACACCAAAATCAGTAATATTTTTGACTCTTCCTTCTAATATTTCTCCAACTTGGATGTTAGAAAATAATTCTGCACGCTGTTCTTTCATTGTTTCTTCCATAAGGATTTTATGGGAGATAACTACATTTTTACGCGCTTCATTAATTTTTACAATTTGGAAATCCATTTCCTGATCAACGAATTGATCAAAATCTTTTATCGGTCTCACATCAATTTGTGAACCCGGCAAAAATGCTTGTACAACACCTACGTCAACAACCATTCCGCCTTTAATTCTGCGAATAATGGTGCCTTTTAAAATCTCACCTTTTTCATATATTTCATGCAATTCAGCCCAGCGATGCATAAAATCCGCTTTAATCTTAGAAAGGATTGTATTCCCTTTTCGATCTTCTAATTTTTCAAGATATACATTAATTTTTTCACCAATTTCGGGAAGTTTGTTATCAGCAAATTCATCTCTTGTTATTAATCCTTCGGACTTAAATCCGATATCCACTAACACTTCCTTTTCATTCATACCAATCACACGACCAGTAATTACGGTATTTGCCGATATGTCAGAAATTGTTTCTAAATACTGTTTTTGTAGGTCAATAGGCACTTCTTCAGTTACTATATTTGCGTCTAATTCTGTCTGATCCACTACCTTGACATCGTCAAATAACTTATTATCTAAATAATTTATAATTGGTTTTGTTTCGGTAACAGGTTCAGAATCCGGCTGTACCGGCTCTGCACTGACTTCCGCAGATTGCTCTACTTTAGCCTCTTCAGTTACAGGTTCTGTAATAATTGTTTCGGGCATTAATCCTTCCTTTTTAGTTGTTATTTTATTTATGTGTTCAACAATAATTGCAACTTGTTCTTCAACTGTCAAATTCGAGGTGTCTATCTCAATTGCATCATCCGCCTTTTTTAAAGGCGATTTTGCTCTTGTCGAATCTTTTTCATCTCGCAATTTTAGATCAGTAATTAGATCATCAATTGCTTTTTCCTCACCGATGGCTTCCAAGTCTTTCTGTCGACGTTTGGCTCGCGATTCATAATCAGCTGTTATATAAAACTTTGCATCAGCTTCCGGAAAAACAACCGTGCCGATGTCCCTGCCTTCCATTACGCAATCAGTTTTAGCACCTAACTTCTGCTGTATTTTTACCATCTTTTCACGCACCATAGGAATTGCACTAACAGCACTCACTCTTGAGGTTACCTCATCTGACCTTATCGCTTTAGCGATATTCTTACCATCCATCTTTAATACCGTTTTACCATCTTTATGCTCAATATCAAGCTTAAGGGTTTCTAATAAATCGGCAAGCTCCGTTTCATTTTCAATATCTATCTTTTGACGGATGACAGCCAAGGTAACGGCTCTATACATCGCTCCAGTATCGAAATAGGCAAAGCCCATTTCTTTTGCGACGCTTTTAGCAGTTGTGCTTTTTCCGCTGGCAGCGGGTCCATCTATTGCAATAATCATTGTTTTCACTTCTCAATTAGCCTGCAAAGTTAAGTTTTAAAACAGATATTAACAATTTGTTTATGACACACCAAATATGAATAATTATCATTTATTTGTTAATGATTTGACTTCTTTTTGGCTCAACCCACGCCATTGTCCCGGCTGTAAATTTCCTAATACCATTGTTCCATATTGGTACCTATGTAATGAATATACTTTTTTACCAAGTGTAAAAAATAAACGTCGTACTTCTCGTTTTTTCCCTTCTTGCAATCGAATTGTTATAATCGAGCGTGTTTTGTGTGTCAGCTGTTTGACTATTTCGCCCCTGCCAAATTCACCATCGCCGATAAAAACACCTTTTTTGATCTTTGCGATTTCCTTAGAATTTAGATTTCCTTCTATCTCAACTTCATAAAACCGTGAAATACGATTTTTCGGATGCATTAAAAAATTTGCCAATTCACCATTATCAGTAATTAATATTAAGCCGGTTGTGTCTTTATCCAGTCTGCCAATTGGAAATAATCTTCTATTTGACGGAATTAAATCCAATACAGTTGTTCTTCCGTGAGTATCACGCGCCGTGGTTATAACATTCTTTGGTTTATTAAGCATATAGACAACAGTGCTTTCTTGCAACGTGAGCACTTTACCATCAAATGCTACTTCATCATTTTCCTGAACCTGATAGGCAGGATTAATCATCAATTGTCCATTGACCGTAACAGCGCCTTCCAAGATTAAACGGTCGGATTCACGTCTCGATGCAACGCCGGATTGAGCTAAATATTTATTCAAACGCATCGGTTTGTGTGTCTTGCTGAGAATCTGATTGCTCTAAATCAGAAATTTCAGAAATCTTAGGCATATCAGAGATATTACTTAATCCGAAATACTCAAGATATTTTTCGGTAGTATTATACAGTAGCGGCCGACCCGGACCCGAATCTCGGCCTTTAATTTTTATTAAATTTTTTGATAATAATGTTTTCAGCACGCCGCTTGAATCGACACCGCGGATAGATTCAATCTCAAAACGGTTTACAGGTTGGCGGTAGGCAACAATTGCCAAAGTTTCTAACGAGGGACCTGAAAGTGCCAAGCGACCACTTTTCTTTAACATTCTCCTGATAAACACCTCGTATTCCGATTTGGATACAAGCTGATAACCTCCGGCGATCTTGACAATTGTAAATGCATTTTCATTATTAATATATGATTGATTTAATTGCTCTACAATATCATCTAAGTTTAGTGAATCCTGATCAATCAGGTCTGTTTCAATAATTGAATTTAATTGCACTTGAGTCAGCGGTTCAGGCGAAGCAAAGAGCAGGGCTTCAACTATTTGATTGACTTCCCGTGCGTTCATAATTAGGCTTTTTTTCCTTTAATTTGAATTTCGAGTTCTCCAAATAATTTGCGCTGAATTATATTTATCTCTTCATTTCTAATCATTTCCAAAATGGCTAAGAAAGTAACAATTACTTCAATTTTTGTTTCTAATTTTGTAATCAATACCGAAAATTTTAAAAATCCTTTATCATCCAAGTTAGCGAGAATAATCGCTTTTTGATCGTCTAAACTGATATCTTCTCGCTGCAATTCGTAACGAGAAATAATTGGCTTATTCTCCATTGCTACTTTAAAATAGTGCGCAATGTCATATAATGTTACCTGTCGTAAATAAACTCCCGGATCTTCGTCTCCATCGGGGATAGCGGACTCGTAACCCCGTGCAAAATAATGACTCCGTTCTTCTGCTAAACTTTCTAATTGTTGTGCCAATTCTTTATACCGTTTATATTCAATTAATTGTCTTACCAATGGTGAGCGCGGATCTTCAATTTCCTCATCAATCTCAGGACGTGGCAACAGCATTTTGGATTTGATCCGCATCAAAGTGGCAGCCATATCAATAAATTCACCGGCCATCCCTACATTTATCTGCTGTATTTGATCAAGTGTATCAAGATATTCTTTAGTGATGTGCGAAATCGGAATATCATAAATATCTATTTCATCGCGCCGAATAAAGAATAGAAGTAAATCTAATGGACCGTCAAAATTTTCAAGGTGAATCTTATACATTTATTTAGCGTAATTAAGCCCCATGGCTGCACGTGCTTTATTTAAATATTTGTCGGCTTGCAGCGATGCCTTTTGCGCACCATTTGTCAGCATTGTTAATACATAATCCTTATTATTTTCGAGATATTTTCTTTTCTCACGATACGGTTGGAAAAACTCAATGATTCTGTTGGCAATTTCTTTTTTGATTTCGCCATATCGCAAACCCGGATTATCAAATCTGGATTCCAATTCTTTTAACTCTTTTTTATCGAGAAATAATGAATAAATCTGAAAAATTGCCGTATTTTTGTTCTTTGGTTCATCTATTGGCGTTGAGTCGGTTGTTATCGACATGATTTTCTTACGTATTATTTTCTCATCCGCAAAAATTGGAATTTCATTTCCATAAGATTTACTCATTTTTTGTCCGTCAATACCGGGGATAAGCTGCAATGATTTATTGATGTCGGCTTTCGGTACAACAAAAACATCCCCATAAATGGAATTGAATCTTTGTGCAATATCTCTTGTCATCTCCAAATGTTGTTTTTGGTCTTTGCCAACCGGTACCAAATCTCCACCAAAACACAATATATCCGCTGCCATTAAAATTGGATAACTAAAAAGTCCAACGTTGGGAGAAATCCCACGAGCAGTTTTATCCTTGTAGGAAGTCGCCCTTTCCAATAGCCCCATACCAGTTACAGTCGAAAGCAGCCAAGTCAGTTCGGTAACTTGTGGGACATCGCTTTGTACCCAAAATATTGATTTCTCAGGATCCAGTCCAAGTGCGAAAAAATCGATCGCTGCATTCAGCGTATTTGATTCCAATTGTTTACGGTCATTAATTGTTGTTAAAGCATGATAATCAACAATAAAACAATATAGTTCATTTTGTTCCTGATATTGAATCATGCGTGACATCATTCCAAAATAATTCCCGATATGAAGTTGCCCTGAAGGCTGAATTCCGCTCAATACTCGTTTCATAAATAACTCATGCTAATTGAATGACTCCATGAATAAATATGGCCGCCACTCGGTCTGTTTGTTTCCCACAAATTGTTGAAAATAATGTATGCGGCTTGGGCGCACTGGTTTTTTTATCAATGACAAGCCAATTTCTTCCGGCGTCCGATTCCCTTTAATAATATTACAGCGCGCACAGGCTGTCACCAAATTTTCCCACGTATCACCACCATTATTTACTTTAGGAATTATATGATCAATGGTATGTGGACCTGTTTTATTTCCACAATATTGACAAGTATAATTATCGCGATGGAATATATTTCTCCTGCTTAAGACCAGTTCCATACTATTATGGCGGACAAAATCTTTCAATTTTATCACGCTTGGGATTTTTAACGTTACTGATGGTGAGTGAACCTCATCATTATATTTTATTAAAATATCTACTTTTTCTAAATAAAATAGGCATATCGCCCTGCGGGCGGAGCATATTTCTAATGGAGCGTAGTTAGTATTCAGTACTAACACTGCTCTGTTCAATAAACTGCCGTTTTTAGATATATTATGTGTACTCATTTTTATTGTTTCTCAAGCCACAGAGGACACAGAGAAAACTCTTTAACTTTAAAACTCATAAACTCATAAACTTATTAATGCTCACAGCATATAAAAAAAGGTCGCGTAAATTACGATTGAATAAAGGATTTTTCTTATCAATACTTTCTTCTCGTACATATCCACGAGCATTGATAAAATTCAGTCCGCTGGTTGATATTGCAACATGCGTCACTAATTTATTTTCACCGAAAAATAGCAAATCTCCGGATTCAATATTATCTTCATCAATTATATTATTAGAGAAAAAGTCTGCTTGTTGGTATGCATCGCGCGGCAGATCGATTCCATTAGCTCTAAACACAGTTTGAACAAATCCTGAGCAATCCATTCCGTAAGACGATTTACCTCCCCATAGGTACGGTGTTCCAAAGAATTGTTTTGTCGTTTTAACGATTGTATCTCGATTTACTGTTTTTGCTTTTTCACCAAAATTATTTTGACTAAATCCTATTCTTCCATCCGGTAAAGTAATTTGAAATCGATCGTGTTTCTGCTCATGAATCACTTGGTTGCCAAATACTAAATTGTTAATGATTTTGTCTTCATCTGACGACATTATCGTCCCAAATAGATCCTTTAAAAGCATATTTGATAAATATTTATACTCCTTTTCTATTCCGTGAAAATAATAAATCCAACCTTCATAATCATCCCATTGTCGTATGTGATACCATTTATCCTTAACATCTAAAATTTGACAAGTTTCACCCATTAAGGCTTGAGTTACAACTGCCGAATCGTGCGATGGTTCTCGATACACATTGGCAACTGCTGTATTTATAATAAAATATGACATAATTTTAGGAGAGAATTTGCCACAGAGAACACAGAGAAAAAAATAATAATTCTAAAAATCTTAGTTACAAATTGCACTATTTATAATAAAAAGCAAAGGACACAATCAAAAAATTGTCATTCCCGCGTAGGCGGGAATCTATTATTGAATAATTTTTCAAATAAATGTTACCATTATTTAACTTATTTGTAATTGATGCTCTATGTACAAAAAATACTGTTTTTAGAGTATTTACAAACTGATGGTTCTATTGTAACTTGAAGTATATTAATTAATGAGTGTAAATATGAATAGAATTATATATTTATTTATTTTATTTTCATTTATTTGTTTATCTTGCATATGTAAATCCCCAACCAACAGTAACAATGATCCCCCGCCTGATAATGACACAATTCCCTCAACCATGCCTCAGCAACATATTCCTTGGCCAAGTTTAGCTGATTCACCATGGCCAATGTACAGGCACGATCCGCAAGGTACAGGGAGATCACAATATCCCGGACCACAATTAGGTCAGTTAAAGTGGAAAATGTCTGCTCCCGGTGTAGCTTCCGGGAATGGTTTTACATCAACTGTGATTGACCCAAATGGGACTTTATACATACCATCCTCTTACGAGAGAGAAGAGGGGATTGGACAAATATGGAAATTTCATGCTATAAATCCAAATGGGACTATAAAATGGACGTGGTTTGATTCTATTCATCCTCATAATGAAATAGAAAGTGTCCCATTGATAACTGCTGATGGAACTATAATTCTATGTGGGATGGGTTTACCTCAAAGTTATATTTATGGTATTAATCCAGATGGAACATTAAAATGGGAATATTATGTAGATAGTCAACCTTCAAATCCCAATATTGGTTTGGATGGAACAATTTACTTTACAACCATCAATGGTTTGTATGCTTTAAAACAAGATGGAACATTAAAATGGGAACTAAGAAAAAATACTGAATTTGGACCCTCAACTGATGGAATCTCAATTTCAACTGACGGTCAGATACTTTTTGTTGGTGGATGGTCAGGTTATGATAAATTATTTGCTATTTCTACTAATGGAGACATTCTATGGTCTTTCAACGATGATGACAGTACAAAGTATTATTCATTAAGTAGCATTCCAATGGTTGATAGTCAAAATAATATATACATATATACAACTTATGGCCTTTATTCAGTGTCACATGATGGAAAGGAACGGTGGAGATATAAACACTTATCCACGGGTGAACAAATGGTAATGGACTTTAATGGGCATTTGTACATATATGATTATATCGATATAAATACACAAAAAATCACTGCTTTAAATTATGCTGGACAAGAACTCTGGAGTATCGATCATCACTATTTACAATCAGGATTAGTGATGGATAATAATGGAACTATTTACACCATTGGAAATAATGAGGTTTCTGCAATCTCAAGTTTTGATGGCTCTATAATTTGGGAATTATATCTTGGATACAGTTACCACAGCTGGTATACACCTGCTATTCCAAAATACAGAACACCATTATCAAGAGCAGGTGTAGAGGGTAATAAATTTTTGTATGCAATTGAATAAAGAGGAGTTTAAAATGATAATTAAATCAAGCTCTATAAGAATATTCATCTTTTCCCTGGTTATAATAACTTGCTTATCATATGGGCAAAATAGATTAGGTCATTGGGAAATGATCTTTCATACAAAAAACACTGATGATGCCGATGCTTATATAAAGTTAACTAATGTTTCCTCTCAAAAGTGGGATGAATTCAAAAATGTTTTGTCAGGAACTGAATCAGTTACTCTTACAATTGAAGGTGATTATTTAGGTTGCTATACACCTAGTCCAAACTTTCATTGTCTTGACCGAGGTGAACCAAATTATACTCCGTCGATTGGTTATTTAAAAGTCAAGGTAGAATGTGACAATGATGGTAAAAGTGCAAATTTCTACTTTGATGCTACGGGACAAGATTTCCAAGGCGATAAATATATTACCTATAATTATGACTTTGATACATTTTATTATGGTGGTTCTTGTAGTTCTTATGGAACAACTGCTATTACTAACGGATCAACCATCTATACCGATATTGATGATGGAAGTGGTAATTTAGCCTTTCAGCCAACTAACCCTACCGGTTTATCAGTAGTAGCTTACAATAACCATCCAAGACTTACTTGGACTGCAAGCTTACCGTCATTCTCGAATATAAAATATAAAGTATATCGAAAACCACACCTTGGGTCATGGGCCCAAATTGCGAGTAACATTTCAAGTACTAATTATATTGATTATGAAATTAATACTTCTGATGCACAAAAGCGCACAAGATATTGGTATCGTGTTAGTGCCTACACAGATAAATCTTCACCGGGATATTCAAACGAAGTTTTTATTTATGGATATATAGACCGCATGATAGAGGATGTCACCGATTTGACCAAAATTAAAGACGAACTAACTGAGCAAGTAAATATAAATTCCTTTACCATTAACGGATTTCCAAATCCATTTAATCCAATAGTGACAATTCAATATAGCGTACCTGAAAAAAGCGCTATTAGTATAGATATTTATAATATTGAAGGAAGATTAATAAAAACATTAATTCAGCGTGAGCAGAATCCTGGGATATATAAAATTAACTGGGATGCATCTGATATGCCATCAGGAATGTATATAGCAAAATTAATTAGCACAACAGGTATTGAATTATCAGAGAAAATACTATTAAGTAAATAATATTTCTATACTTTAAGAACTAAAGACTTCACAAAAACCCGTAAAATGTTACTGCTGAGATAGTTGTCATTCCCGCGTAGGCGGGAATCTATTATTGAATAATTTTTCAAATAAATGTTACCATTATTTAACTTATTTGTAATTGATGCTCTATGTACAAAAAATACTGTTTTTAGAGTATTTACAAACTGATGGTTCTATTGTAACTTGAAGTATATTAATTAATGAGTGTAAATATGAATAGAATTATATATTTATTTATTTTATTTTCATTTATTTGTTTATCTTGCATATGTAAATCCCCAACCAACAGTAACAACGATTCACCTATTGAATGCCCTGAAGGTTATCATCCTTGTGATAGTGATGCAGACACTCTCACTTGTTGCCCTGATGAAATACCCGCAACAATGATTCAAACTCATACTCCTTGGCCGGGACTTGCGGATACTCCCTGGCCCATGTATATGCACGACCCTCAACATTCTGGGAGAAGTCAGTATTCTGGACCCGCTTTAGGCGAAATAGAGTGGGCTATTCCCGTTGCGCGTTTAGGAAATACAGAAATATTTACAAACCCTGTTATAGACCCAAATGGTAATATAATATTGTCCACCAGGCATGATTCAAATGGTAATGGAACATTATTTTCTATTTCACCAAATGGTATAATTAATTGGCAAGTATATTTGGGAAGTGAAATGGATTCTTCGCCTCTAATTGCGGCAGATGGATCAATTTATATTTGCCATGCTAACCAAGGTGGGTGGAGTCAATTATTTTTAGTTAAACTCGATTTAACTGGAAATATACTTTGGGAAAAAGAATTTGATTTAATTAACAAACAAAAAATAGCCGGTAATTTTTCTCCTAATATCTCTAAGGATGGAAATGTCATATATATCTGTGGGTTTGACTCTACACTAACGGCTGTTAATTCGAATGGTAGTATAGACTGGCGATTTCAGGCGAACAGTCCGACTAAAGGAGCACCATCGATTTCACCAGATGGGCAATCAATCTACTTTATATCGACAGATAATGAATTATTTTCAATTAATACATCAGGAACTAAAAATTGGTCTACCAAATTTCCAATGACTAGCAATAAAGGAAATTCATGCTATCCTGTTATTGATTCTGATGGCAATCTATATTTATATCTAGATGGAGTAATGCGATCCATTAGTCCTGACGGATATATTCGGTGGGAGGACACAAGTACATTCTTGTATCAAAATTATTTGGCGGGCTGTTCAATAGGTCCCAACGGGGAGGTCTTTGTAACCTCAAGTTTATACGTATGCGTATATAATTATGATGGCACTCTTCGATGGTCCATGTTTGGCTATAGAAATCAGAACAAATTTACTATAGACAAAGATGGTAATTCTTATATTGGATTAAGAAATTACATTACTCATGATAACATTAATTTATACAGTTATACGCCTTCTGGACAAGAAAGATATAAGGGCTTAGAGGGAAGGTTTACTATAGCCGCTCAAGGCTGTATAAGTTCTGATAATTTTTTATACATAGGCTCAGATGATGACCCTTCTGCAGCATTTTTCAAAATAAGATAAAGGAGTTGATTATGAAAAAAATAGTGATTCTGTTTATCGGAATGATCCTATTAATTAATACTGCTATGTCTCAACGTTATAACGGTGAATTATATGCCAATCAAACAGGTGGTGATAGTGAGATTTGGGTAATAGAGGACTGGTCAACAATTTATGGGTATTATGATGACGGATATCCAATTGAGACCAGTGGATATCATTCTGTTATAGATACTGGTTATAGCATTGATGCGCATTTTGGAGAAGATCAGGATATTTATTATGGATTATATAAGCTGTCAGTCAATGGCGACTATATGTTCATTGATTTTAGAGACTGTCATTATGCAAATGGAGATGGACTCTATGGGACAGATTATGATCATCCTGATGTGAGAATTGAGTATTTCCCGGCAACTCATAACTTTAAATCTCAAGACCAAGATGGTGGTGGTTGGAGAGTAGTGGCGAATCACGGAACAGTTAGAGCTTGGGAAGACAGTCGTAAATCTCCATCCTATGCTATATCTTCAGGTTTTGGAGTACCTAATACCCCAACAGGTTTTGATTCTTCATTAGAAAGTACTGGTGGTGGACAATACAGTCCTAAGCTTGATTGGAATGCTAATACAGATTATGATATAGATGCTTACCAATTATGGAGAAAGTTAAATAGTGGTAGCTGGACTTTAAGAGCAACAATTAATCATCCAACTACTACTTATACTGACTATAGTATTATAATAGCTAGCAAGAACACTAATTACGTCTATTATAAATTAAGAGCAAAAGATTGGGGTTCATTATATTCTAGCTATACCGGTATAGAAACTCTAAGATATAATATGTCTACGAGTATAGTTGACAATAATGAAAGTAGCATTGATGTAATAATACTAACACCGGAAGAATTTACATTATACCCAAACTCACCTAACCCATTCAATCCATCGACAACTATATCGTTTGCGTTGCCTGAGCCTTCACATGTAACTATTACGATATTTGACATTACAGGCAAAACGATTGACTATTTAACTCTGGATAATTTAGCAGTAGGTAAACAATCTATTCAATGGCCAGCCGAAAGTAAAAATGGGACATCGCTAACCTCGGGTGTTTATTTATTACATATAGAGGCAATTGGTATAAATACAAATCAAGTGTACACCTCTCAAAATAAGATGCACTTATTAAAATAATAAATAACAACATCAAGTAAGTAACAAACGTCAACAAATAATCTTGGGAATTTGATTAGTTATAATATAACCTTGAACGGTAATACTATATCTAAAAGTACGCATTGTATGGTGTTTATTTCTATGCTTTAAGAACTATAGACTTCACCAAAACCCCGTTAAATATTACTGCTGAGATAGTTGTCATTCCGTACTTGATGCAGAATCCATTTCTGAATTAATATGGATCCCCGACTAAATCGGGAATGACAATTTCCATTAATTTTTCAACATTCAAGATTTAAAATTTAATTTTCTCTTGGTGTCCTTTAAGTTATAATTCAACATTTACCATTTAAAATTCAAAATTTATCTTTAGTTTATCACAGTTATTTTACATCATTAACGGTTGTTTGTGGAAGGGAAGCCCGTGTAAATCGGGCACAGTTCCCGCTACTGTAATCGCCAGATGCATCTATTAGGTCATTGTCCCGATAAATCGGGATGAGAAGGCGGATGTAATCGTTAAAGCGTAAGTCAGGAAACCTACACATCTACCCATTATCAATACTTACGGGTCATGAGTCGTGATAAAATCCGATTAGCATGCGCTAATCTACTCACGGCAAACCCCAAATTAATGGAGGTTTGTTATGTTCAAAACAGGAATATCGATTTTACTGCTAACTGCATTTTCAATGGCTGGCACATCAGTGAGCGGTCAAATTATTACACCTAACAGAAGCCCATTAGCATATGCTGTCATTTCCGGTAAAGCCGATGGAAACTGGGTAATCGCTGATGAAAACGGTCAATTTAATTATCATTTCACCACAGGTGTCGGTGACACGTTAAGCGTTACCTGCTATGGCTACCATTCAGATAATTTTGTTATTTCTGATAAATCATTTTATTCGCTTATACTACAACCCCAACCCATTAAATTTGATGATGTCATTATCGCAGGCGAAAATTCAAATTTTTATGGGCAAATAATTAATACCTATCAACAGGATATCGGAAAGAATAATCCGCAAATTATCTTTCAGCAAATTCCGGGGATAACCATTCGATCCTATGGAGGCAAGGCAGGGATCACAACCTTAAGTACACACGGGAGTCCTGCTGTTAATACGAAAATATTGCTTGATGGTATTGACTTAACAAGTGCTCAAAACGGAGAAACCGACTTATCACAAATACCGGAATCCTTAATCAATCAAATTACTGTAGCTAGCTCACCGGGAATATTTTACGGCTCCGGAGCAGTTGATGGTGTATTGAGAATTTCTCCACAAATTCAGCAAACCTATTTTTCGACGTCGTTAGGAAATTTTGGTTTTGCTACATTTTCAAGCAATATTAATAAGAATTGGAGCAAGTGGTCGGCAAATTTATCTGCCGGGTATTTAAAAGATAAAGGTAATTATAGATATTCAACTGATAATATTGATACTACACGAACCAATAATGATTTTCAGAGAATATATGTCGCCCTTAGAACAGTCGGTAGAATATCACCCAACTCCAATATTAGCGCTTATATATTAGAATCCCATCAGAAACGCGGAGTTGCGGGATCGATAGACTGGCCATCTCCCAATGCAAAGCGTGAAGATAATTTACGGTTAGCAAATCTTACATTAAACCAACTGCATAAAAATGGTTATTCTAAAATACAACTCAGTTATCGAAATAGTTATGAGAATTATAATGATCCAAACCCGTGGTGGCCGATTGCTAGCATTCATGATATTTACAGTACCACTTTAAGATTTCAGCATCACAATATTTTATGGAATAGTGTGTCAGGTTCATTTTTATATGAAGGGAAATTGGAAAATTTAATAAGTACAGATGTCGGTACTCATAATAGATATTATAATTCATTGGCTACCCTATTTACAATTCCGCTATGGAAAGATTTCAATATTACTCCTGCCGCACGATTAGATATTTCAGGGAAAAGTGCAGTAAATCCTACAATGGATTTCCGTTTAGTGTATAATGTGACAGCAAAATCAGAATTTGAATATCATCTTGGCAGCGGATTCCGCTATCCGACATTAAATGATTTGTACTGGCAACCGGGGGGAAATCCTGAGTTGCACCCCGAAAAGTCAAAATATAATACACTAAAATACAAATTATATTTAAACGAAGATGATCTTAGTAATGTCTATCTAAATATTGGAGGCAGGATTACAAATGATTTAATTCAATGGGCTCCGATTGATGAAACAAATTTTATCTGGCAGCCTCAAAATATAGCAAGTTCAAAAAGAACTAATTTAACAATCGGCGGACAATTGAAATTTAGATCATTACCGATCCAAATTTCAGCTCACTATACTTTACAAAAAACAAAAGATATCGATTTAAATAAACCACTTTTATATGCACCTGAAAATATTGGGTATATTAGAATTAGCTATGATTATCGCTCCCTTACTTTAGGTTTCCAAACACACTATACAGGAGAACGGTTAGCTAATTACAATTTCCCGCTTGATACAAATCTGCCGGATTATTGGTTAGCTAGTGCATCTCTTGAATATAAAATTGAGCTGCTTAGTAATTCTCTAATTTTAAATGTTGATTTAAATAATTTATTGAATTTACAATATATGTCTATCAACGGCTATCCAGAACCGGGGAGAATGTTCAATTTTGGGATCAAATATCAGCTTACTAATTGAAGAAATGATTTAATTAAAATCTGTATTTTGACTAAAATTAGGAACTAATTATGCAAAATAAATCAAATATTGCAGCATTATTTGACTTTGATGAAACTTTAATTAAAATCAATAGCAGTAAAGTTGGATTCAAATGGCTCTATGAAAATAAAATGCTTACAAAATGGTACATTCTTAAAGTTGTTGTTATTGGTTTTTTATTTGAAATGAAGTTGATTTCGGAAAAACGCATGGCCGATGGAATGATTGCATTTTATAAAGGGAAAAAGCTTTCCTATTTTGCAGAACGTGCCGATGAATTCTATCATGGATTGTTAAAACCGCACCTAGCTCCAAAGATTTTAGATAAATTAGAATATCATCGCAAAAACGGTCATACTTTAATAATTGTCTCAGGTTCAATCCGTTATTATTTGGAGCCTGCCGCCAAGGATCTTGGTATTCACCATATTGTTTGCACGGATTTAGAAATTGGTCAAGATGGTTTACTTACCGGCAAACCGATCGGACAAGTCTGCATCGGTCATCACAAAAAAGTGCTAACTTTAAATTTAGTTAAAAAGTTAAATATAGACTTAACTAATTCTTATGGTTATGGTAATAATGAAGCCGATATTCCGATGCTGAAATTAGTAGGTAACCCTGTTGTGGTTTTTCCTACGAATAAATTAAAAAAAGTTGCTATTAAGAATAATTGGGAGATTTTAGATTACAATTAATATTTTTATTTTTTTGGCTGTCTACGAAATATCAAATAAGTCCACGGAAATAATACACGTATAAACGTTCTAATCCAATAATAGGGCCATAAAAAACCTCCATGGCGTTTTGTGAAAATCATCCATTCTTTAGCAGGCGGAACTCCTTTGGGTGTTCTCATTTGCTTACTTCTTTCTTTTAGTGACAATGACTTATCAAATATTGTACCCTCAATAGAATTTGAAGGACATTCAGCTATAATACCCGGTGCAACCCATGATTCAAATCCGGCATATTTCGCCCGTAAACCATAGTCAAAATCTCCGCCATGTTGCTTGCTAAATTCCAAACTAATATTTCCTATTTTCTCTGCAACCACGTTTGGGATCAATACTACATTACCATTATAAGTATCGCAACGTTGCGGTTCAGAATTATTTTGTACTAAGAGAAAAACTAACGGTTGTAGTTTACTTTTTTGAATTCGACCACCATAATTTACTTTCCCAGTTTCACTATCTTTAACGGTTCCTGTAACAATCACATCCTTTTTTGAAACCATTTTAATTTCTTGAGACGTTCTCAGCAGTATTTTTATAGCATTATTATTAAGTAAGGTATCATCGTTTAACCACAAATAGTAGTCGTAATTATTTTTCATCGCTTCCGAAAAAGCGTAACGCATTCCACCATTCCAGTAAAGAGTTCCATCCCCTTGCAAGATTTTTACTTGTGGAAATATTTCTGATACTGCTGATCCAGTTCCATCAGTGCTGCCATCATCCACTAAATAAATTTGCATATCTACATCGCTTATTCCCTCCTGATTTATCAATTTCCTCAGACTGGAAATTGTTTTTTCCTTGCGGTTATGGCAAGTTAGAAGTGCAGCTATAGAAATTTTTGAGTTTTTAATTTTCAAAATCCCAAATTATATGAAATGTTACAAAACGATTCATTGGCGGAAAATTATTGCTGTTTGATATAAGTAAATAGTTTTCATTAAGATCTGGAAAAATTCTACTAGTAACAGATTCAGCCGTTTGTAAAATGTTAATTACTTTCCAAATGATAGTCATTTTTGATATTTTGGCTGAAATTTCCGAATTGAATACCCAATAATCAGACAATTTTAGATTTGCATTATCAGTAATATATGGTCCATAATGAAATCCGTCAAATCCTAAATTTTGATGATGATTGAGATAGGCATCGCCCCATAAACGAAGTTTAGCAATTAGATTATTCTTGAACAAGTTTTCGGAGATTATCAAACCCAATTGAGCTCTATCTCCTACCCCATCGCTGTATAAATTATGTTGAAATATATGGCGATATGATACATCCAATTTCCACTCTCTTATTAGCAGTAACTGTGTACTTATTGTACTACTCAATAAATTATTTGAAATGTGGATTAAATCCTCACCAATATAATATCTATGCACTAAATCATCCAAATTAACGTTAGAATAGTCAATTCTAAAATTTAGTGGTATTTTTCGCCAATTTAGTTGTATTTCATTTTGTGATATGAGCCATTGTTCAAATAAATATTCATCAGTTTCATTCCACCAAAACAGATGCATTGGTATTGCAGTATATTTCAAATTTGATTGCCATTTTATCGGATTGTTTTCATCATTTTTAACATTTAAGATAAATAACGGTTTAATGGCCGCTTTTCCTATAATCGATCCAATCTTTAAACCAATATTTTTACTATCCCATCCACCATATATTGTCCACCAATTTCTATTCTTTTTATCAGATTCAACAAACGACAATGCTTGATTATTAAACTCCATTCCTAATTTAAAAAGCGTTGAATTTCTTATTTCTTTACTGACAAATTGATGAAAATGATTGCGATTTAAATACACTTTTGCGCTGTCATAATCCATACTGTAATATTGTTGAAACATCGCCCCCTGCACATTATACTGCCAAGTTGCAATATCTCTGGAATAGCCTATCCCGGAAGCAACAATTTTCTCTTTATGAATAAAATCAGCCGGATCGCCTAAATTTAATCTGCTGTCTGTGATAAAATATCCAATTGAAATATCTAAATTTTCATTTTTATCTTTAGAAGAGTAATCTAATCTGTATGATTGCTGCAGCGGGTTATTACTCCCCTGCGAATCTATATATTGACCATACGGACCTTGGTAAGTTCGTTTAAATCCATTAATTGAAATTACCCGGGTTTTTTCCAAAAAATCGGCCTCAATTTCAAGCTGATCATACGAAAAATCTCCGCGATAATAATCGATTTTACTTTTTATTGCCGATGAATCAGGAAAGGTGTGTAAACTTCGATAGAAATCAGCCGAATTAGATAATACAAAATTATTTTTATATGATGTTCCGAATCGTGTTGGATAATTAGAAACAGTACCATCGATCAATAAAACTCCCAATCTCCAATCTTGATTCCACATTAATCTGCCATTATTAGAAATTACTCCATACTGCCCGCTCCAGTCATACGGAATATCATCACTTTGACTAAAAAGTGATGTAAATAGTAATCCAATAATTAAAAGATACTTTTTCATGCTAAATGTTTAACCACGCTTGGTACTCCAATCGCAAATACGATTGCGTTGGATATTTGATGTAATACAGTAAAACCTATTCCTGAAATATAAATTCCGACGGTTTGAGGCCAATCAAATCCTGCCGCGTAAGGATAGCTTAAAGTTGTTAAAGAGTCAAATATAAATGTTAGTATAAATCCTGTTAATGCTAAACCGGCGATTCTTTTCGCAGAAAATTCCTGTTTAAAAAATAGAGGACGCAAAATACCCCCGGCTGTACCGATTATTATCATTGCTAGAACTTGAGAAATCAGTAATGGTGGGAACACAAGGCCTGAACCAAAAGGATTTAATACTGAAAAAATTAATTCAGCAGTACCGCCCACCAAAATTCCCCATCCAATCCCAAGTGTAAGACCGGAAATAAAAACAATTACCGTAATTAATTCAATATTTGGAATCATTAATAGTGAAAATCCCAAGCCAATCGCAAGCGCCGTAAATATTGAGGCGCGGACTAATTTATTTAGATCCATCAATCTTTTTATCTATATTGTCCTTTAGAATCGGAACCCTAAAATAATTACGTCGGGAAGTCCACTTACCTTCCTCGACATCCTCGCAAATCGCCTTTTCCATTAAATTCATTTTTGCATCCATATTATCTATCAAATGTAACAGCAATGCTTCGCGCATTTTCGGTTTTTTCGGACTTTGCCATTCGTAGAGTCCTTGATGTGACAAAATTAGATGCTCCACTTTTTGTAATAGCTCCGGAGGAAATTTCTTAATTTTTTGCGCCGCTTGAACAGCGATGTCTCTCCCTAAGACAATATGCCCAATTAAATTCCCTTCATCAGAATACGACGCTTCCAATTCTGAAGTGATTTCTTTTACTTTTCCTATATCGTGCAAAAATATCCCGGTCATTAGCAAATCAGCATCAACTTCATAATGCTTTGCCAATGAAAAACCTAATTCTGCCATCGAAAGTGTATGTTCCAATAATCCTGATCGATAATTATGATGCATAACAACCGATGCCGGATGAGTTAGTATTACCTTTTCATATTCTTTATAAATTGATGAAACCAGCAAATTTAGATACTTATTATTGATCTTTTTAATGAGCGCAGTTAATTCTTTCCACATCTGTTTTGGATCTTTATCGGACGATGGCACTATCAACGCCGGATCATATCCGTAACGACCATAATCCTGTACTGACGCAACATTAATTTTTTTAATGTTAAGTTGTAATTTATCTAGATAAAAATCAACTTGCCCGGCTACTACCACTGCATCACCAGCCGAGAATTTTTCTTGATAATCGCTTACATCTTTCCATACCTTTGCAGTTATTTGACCGGTTCTGTCGCGCAATACTAAATCGAGATAGGGATCTCCACTGCGTGTATTTCTAATGTGTTTTTCCACACATAGAAAAAAACCGCGTATATCTGCCCCTTCCTTGAACTCACTAATTTGAGTAATGGCTTTCATATATTTTTATTCAAAATGTTATCTGAATTTATAATTAATTTACCTGAACATTATAGTTTCAATTATCTATATTTATTCATGGACAATAGCATCACAATTGAAAAAGTTTCGTATGAAAATACTGAACATGCTCGAATATTAAAAGCCTGCTTGGAAACTTGGTTTCAGAATCCTAAAGATTTAAATCTTACTGCACCCCAAATGACCTATCCATTTAATTTTACTCGCTGGATTGCAAATTCTTATACCACGCAAAATACCCGCTCTTTCATTTTGAAAAAAGATAAATGGATCATCGGATATATGAGTTTGCAGCTACAGCCAAAAAATGATTTTGTGCATCTTTTCCATGTATTTATTGACCGTGAACATCGAAAGAAAGGACTCAGCAAACTACTTATTGAACATTCAATTTCTTTTGCAAAAAAAATGGATATCCCTGCTATAACTTTATTTGTTAATCCAAATAATCAAATAGCAATAAAATTGTATGAATCATTTGGATTTAAAGAAATAGGTCAAAATAAGATGGGGAGTCTGAAAATGAAACTTGAGCTTCATTGATTTTGTTTGGCTTTTCTATGGAATTCCGGGACAGGACAATTTTCACATTTAGGATTATTTTCTGATTGTGACAATTGCTTAATAAATATTTTAATTACATAGCTCAAGGCAGCTATTCCAATAATAGTTACTAATATCGTCTGCATCACAAATTCCCTATTAATGTACCAACTTGAAATACTATTAAAGAAGCTATATATGCTAAACTAGTCATATAAACCGTCATAATAATTGGCCATTTCCACGAATTTGTTTCCTGTCGTATAATTGCAAATGTAGCCATGCATTGCGCCGCATATACAAAAAATACCATTAACGATAAAGCTACTAAAGTTGAGAACACCGGCAATCCGGTTTTGGGATTAATGTCATTTTTCATTGATTCAGATAGGCTGACTAAATTCCCGCCATCCTCCTCAACATTGTATAATGTTGCTAAAGTACTAATTATAACTTCTCGTGCCGCGAATGATGTAATTAGTCCGACTCCAATTTTCCAGTCAAATCCAAGCGGTTCAATAACTGGTTCAATAAAATGACCGATCTTCCCGGCATAGCTATTATGGATTGGATTAATCTGCTCCATACTTGAATTATCTGTGCCGTCTATCGAATCTGTGGTCGGAAACGATGCCAAAAACCACAGCACAATTGAGACTGCCATAATTATTTTACCGGCATTTAATAAAAATATTTTTCCGCGCATATATACCTGGTGAAAAACCGATCGCATTAGCGGCACTCTGTAGGGTGGCAGTTCCATAACAAATGATGATTGTCCTTTTTCTTTAATGAACTTGCTAAATATTTTTGCTACAACAAATGCAGTGAAGGTTCCCAAGAAATACATTAGAATTAGTGTTAATCCTTGCAGGTTTAGCAATCCAAATATTTTTCGCGCCGGAACAAATGCACCTATCATCAAGGCATATACAGGTAGTCTTGCGCTGCAACTCATCAAGGGTATTACCAAAATCGTTATTAAGCGTTCTTTCCAGCTATCAATTGTCCGTGTTGCCATAATTCCCGGAATTGCACAAGCATATCCACTCATCAACGGTAGAACCGATCTGCCATGTAGACCGACTTTTGTCATGAACTTGTCCAACATGAATGCCACTCGCGACATGTATCCTGAGTCTTCAAGCATAGTCATAAAAAATACTAATATCAATATCTGCGGTAGAAATATCAATATTGCTCCTACCCCGCCGATAATTCCCTCTACTATCAGATCTCGTAAGATTCCTGATGACATGGTATCTAAAACATAATTACCAATTATTCCTATGCCTTGATCGATCCAATCCATCGGATAGGCCGACCAGGTGAAAATTGATTGAAATATTAATACTAATAATGAAATAAATATTATCGGGCCAAAAATTCGATGTGTAAGAATTTCATCTACTTTTTCACTGCGCGATTTCCTTTTTAGAACGGTCACTTCTTTCTTAACCGATTGTTGTAAAAGATTATCCAACCAACTATATCTAATAGTTGCCTCAAGGGTGCGATGATTTAATCCTGCCCTTTTAATTGAAGCAACAGCATCTTCTCTTAACTTTTCGATTTTGTGTACAATTTCTTCACTAAAATGATGCTCCCCGCTATGCGGAGGACGGTAAAGATCAACTGCAGATTGTCTTGTTATGAGTCGCAGGGCTTGAACTCTTGCGATACGTGGAGTGTAATTGAATTGGTTCTGTAAAAAATCAACTAAAGGGTGCAACAGCTCATGAATTTCGAGATGCGAGGAAAAGAGCATTTTGCTTTTGTGTGGTTTTCTACTAGTAATGGCATTATGAATAGCATTTTTTAGTTCATCTATACCACGACATTGTAAAGCTGACATAGGTACTACAGCAGAAAACCCGAACTTCTCCTTTAATTCCGAAAATTTTGGTAATATAGTCTTATCCTTAACCCGATCCATCATATTCAATGCCAAAATTACCGGGATACCTAAATCTAATAATTGTGTTGTCAGATATAAATTCCGACTAAGATTTGTGGCGTCTACAACAGAAATTATAGCAGACGGTTTATTGATACCGTGAATCCAGTCCATAACTTGTTCAGCCACAACCCGTTCATCAATTGATTCGGGTGTTATACTATAAGTCCCCGGGAGATCTAAAATATATATTTCTTCTTTATGTTCACTTTTTAATTTGCCGATTTTTTTTTCGACAGTGATACCAGGATAATTTGACACTTTCTGATTTAAACCGGTAAGATGATTAAATACGGCAGTTTTACCGCAATTTGGATTTCCTAATAAAGCGACATATTTTTGATTTGTCACCTTAGGGTTCATACTTTTTAACCTTAATATTTTCTGCATCTTTTAAGCGGATAGATACATGATAATTACGTATTTTTAACTCGACCAAACCCTTCCAAGGTGCATACTTTACAATTCGAATATGTATTCCGGGTACAAAACCCATTTCAACTAAACGGCTCTGTAATTCCATTCCTCCGGTGTATCCTATTAAGGTTGTAATGTCTCCCGGCTTGAAATCGGTTATAGAATTCACTTATTGCATTCCTTACAGATTCCGTAAAGTTGATGATTGTGATCATTCAATTGGAATTGGTGTTTTTTAGCAATTTGCTGTTGGTATTTTTCAATATTTTTGCTATGAAATTCAATTATCTTTCCACAGGAAGTGCAAATTAGATGATCATGATGGATGTATTTATCATTATACTCATACCTTGAACGTCCATCTCCTACATCAAGCTTATCAATCATATTATTTTTTACGAGCACATCAATTGTACGGTAAATCGTCGCTCGAGAAATCCTTATACCACGATGATGAAGAGTGAAATATATTTCCTCGGCGTCCCGATGTTGATCTGAAGAACGTATTTCATCCCATATTATCTGTCTTTGGGCTGTGTATCTTAATCCTTCTTTAGTGAGTATTTCTTTTAGGGCATCCATGATTATATTAATTTTATTGAGATTGCGTCTCAATAAAATTAAGCTGACAAAAGGAATTAATACAAGAAAAATAGATAATCAAATCTGTTTTAATCAAATAAAAAAGGGACTACTAAAGTCCCTGACAATTAATAATCAAATATATTCGATTATTCTAATTTTTTCAAATTAGCATATTTCACAATCAATTTTTTCTTCAAACCATCTTTAAACACTACACCAACACGTTGGTTCTCCCCTGAACCGCTCAACGCTTTAATTGTACCTGTTCCAAAAATTGCATGTTCAACGCTGTCTCCAACTTTGAAATCATCAAAAGTCGTAACAGTGCGAGTTTTACGAACCTTAATCCCCATTCCGGGTTTTGATTTAATAACTTTTCGTGTGAGGGCGGAAGAAAATGGTATTTCCTCAAGATAATCTTCCGGGATTTCCCGCAAAAAGCGCGACATTAGTCCAATATCATATTCTGCGCCCATTCGCCTTCTATGTGTAGCATATAAAAGATAAACTCTAAATTTGGCACGCGTTAATCCTACATAAAAAAGTCGGCGTTCCTCTTCTAATTCTTTGCGACTATCCAATGATCGGTACAGTGGAAAAAGTCCATCTTCTAATCCTGTTATAAATACAATCGGGAATTCCAAACCTTTTGCGGCATGCATGGTCATTAACGTTACACGATTGTCTTGATCATTCCATGAGTCAATATCAGTCAATAACGATACTTCCTCAATAAATCCTTTTAAACCACCTTCGGGATTACGACCAATATAGGCATCCACACTGTTAAATAATTCCCTAACATTTTGATAACGTTCAATTTCTTCAGGATCATCTGAATTTTTAAAATAATTTAAGATACCGACTTCTTCGCATAAAGCAGCGATTAACTCACGGGCGTCAAGTTTATCTAATAAATCATGATATTTAAGAATTATATCGTGAAATGCTCTTAGCGAATCAGCCTGTTTGCCACGAATATCCATCCCGGTTGGATCTGCCAATATCTCAAAAAGTTCTTTCCCGACTTCTTCAGCTCTTTGAACACATTTATTTACAGTTTTAATACCTATTCCCCTTGGAGGAAAATTCACGACTCGACGTAATGATACTGTATCCTTCAAATTGAGTATCAAACGCAGATACGCAAGCATATCCTTTACTTCTTTTCGTTCATAGAACCGAATACCACCAATAATATTGTAGGGAATTCCCATGCGCCTAAAACTATCTTCCAGCGCTCGCGATTGTGCATTTACGCGGTATAAAACTGCAAAATCACTAAATGAACGTTTATTTAATTTAATTTCCTTTTCCAAGGCAGTGATAACTGCATCTGCTTCTTCTAATTCATCCATTGTTCGAATGAATCCCAATTTTTCACCCGTTCCCTGTACGGAGTATAATTCCTTTGCAGTACGATCTACATTGTTCTTTACTACGATCGTTGCAGCGTCTAAAATTTTCTGAGTTGATCGATAATTTTTTTCTAAAGTAAAAATGGTGCAGTTTGGGAAAATATTCTCGAAATCCAAAATATTTCGAATATTCGCTCCCCGCCAACCATAGATTGATTGGTCATCATCACCGACCACGCAAATTTGTTGATGCTTTTCAGCTAATTTACTAACAAATAAAAATTGCGGGAGATTTGTATCTTGATATTCATCAACTAACACATATTTCCACTGTTTTTGATAGGCTGTCAAGATTTTGGGATGCTTTTTAAATAATTCTAACGGTAATAGTAATAGATCGTCAAAATCAACCGCATTATTCTCACGTAAGTTTTTTTGATAAGCAGGATATACTTCTGCTAATTTTTTTTCTGCAACGGTCCGAGCTTTTAAAGTTATTTCATCAAACGGTATCATCTGATTTTTAAACAAGCTTATTTGAGATGCTACTCCTTTAGGTGTCATCATCGTTTTTGAAATATGAAGTTTCTCTAAGGTAATTCTTAACAAATCAAGTTGGTCAGCCCTATCATAAATCACAAAATCATTTGTGTAACCTAAGTTATGAATATGTTTTCTCAAAATACGAGCGCAAATCGCATGAAAAGTTCCGATTGATAAATCCACCTGTGAATTATCGAGCAATTTTCCGATTCTCGAGCGCATCTCCTGAGCAGCTTTATTTGTGAATGTTACAGCAAGTATATCTTCAGGATTATACAACCCCTCGCGAATCAGGTAATATATTTTATGTGTCAGAACGCGAGTTTTACCACTGCCGGCTCCGGCAAATATCAACACTGGTCCTTTTGTTGCTTCTACTGCTGATCTCTGTGTGGTATTTAAATTTTTAAGACTCATTTTATATATTAACCTTGATTTGCCAGCCGGCGTACTCTTTGAAACTCTTTTTTGGCTTGCTGATGCTCTTCAATAGTTCTAGTAAAAGTATGATAGCCATCGCCGCGAGCGACAAAAAATAAATACTTATTATCATCAGGATAAAGTGCAGCCCAAATAGATGACATACCCGGATTACCGATTGGACCGGGTGGTAGTCCTTTGTGTATATAGGTATTGTATGGGGAATCAACTTTTAAATCGGAATATCTCAATCGGCGCGGTCCATCTTTAATTATATATTGAATTGTAGGGTCGGCTTGCAACAACATCCCTCTTTTTAGACGATTATGATACACTCCCGATATAATTGCTCGTTCACTATTGAAAATGGCCTCACCTTCAATGATTGAAGCCAATGTTAAAACTTCATTTACCGATAGTCCAATTTTTTCAGCGCGGGTAATATGCTTTTCAGTAAAATTTAGATTGAACTCAGATATTATCTGCCTCAATATCTCCTTTGGATCATTTTCACTTTCTAAAAATAAATACGTATCAGGATATAGATAACCTTCTAATGAGTTTGCGTTAATTCCAAGCCCATTGATAAATTGTGAATCATAGCATAAAGCTGATAATATTTCAGAACTTATGTGCAGCGAATCAGAAATTGTTTGTGCAATTTGAGGGATAGTCCATCCTTCCAATATTGTAATCCTAATCATTTCAGGATTACTTCGCACTAATTGGTTTATAATACTATAATTATTTTTAGCATTTTTTAGAGCAAATATTCCGGCAGGAATTCTATTATTGTGCCCCATTAATCGGGCAACGGTAATAAACATATTTTTATTGGTTACTATTTCTTTTTCCACCAGTAAGTCTGTTATTTGTGTTAAAGTTGATCCTTTCGGTATGTTTACCTTTATTTTATTGTTTATATCATTTTGAGGCCAAAATAGAAGGATCATCCCTAATGCAAAGAGGCAAATAAATAAACTTAATAAAGTTAGCGTAAATATTCGCGGTATTTTCTTTTTGGGGGATTTTTTTACCATTTTAAAGGCGCAAAGTTACGCTTTAATTATGAGCATTGTCAATTTTGTAATATATAAAATTCAGTATCGAATCACAGTTAAAATCATTTGTTAAAGCATGCTACATATATTAATTTTGACGTCTCTATGAGCGATAAAAAACAATTGAAAGGTATTCATTTATTTGAGGGTTGGGCCTTTAAAAAGATTAATTATTTAATTTTTTTAATCGGAATCTTACTCATATTGTGCGGCTATATAATTATGGCATTGGGTGAGGTAAATAGTTTTCAAAGTATTACTTTAGCTCCGGTATTGCTCTTTTTGGGATACTTAGTTGCCATACCTATTGCATTAATATATCGCTCTAAGAAATAAATTTTTGGGATCGTAGTTCAGTTTGGTTAGAACGCCGGCCTGTCAAGCCGGAGGTCGCGGGTTCGAGCCCCGTCGATCCCGCTCCATACAAAAACCACTTTCTCGACGAGAGAACTGTGTTTTTTTTCATTTATTTGAGTTGTTTTTAGTAGTACCAATTAGTACAAATATAGCGTAAAAACAGCGTAAAAATGAGCCAAATGGCGTATATATGGCGTACGGTTTTTGCTTAAATATTACTTATCAAGGTTTTTCGGAATATTGCCAAACGCATATAATGAAAGGTCCTATCACCAATAAATAATTCGTAAAAAATCAATTATGCGAACAACTTCATTATAGTATTTCGCAATCTCAATAACTAAGCGGATTTGAAATATCAAAATCTTTCTCTCTAAATGGATTACTAGCATCAAGGATTCATAGACTTTTTCTTCCATTCAATCATTATTTTTCTATTGAGTTTTGCGATATTACAAAAATACTCATTAACTGCTAATGGGTCTCCCAGAGAGTTTTCATTTGCATTTCTAACCATACACATAGTACAAAACTCTTTATCAGGACATTGAATACATTTAGGAAAGTCTTGATTGCGTAAGCCTCTTAAATATTGCACTTTCTCAGAATTATTCCAAATATCATTGAGAGAAGTTTCTTTCACATTACCAACAATATAATCCTGCCAGCCAGCGCATGGATATACATTTCCATTGTCTGCTATGCAAATAGAGGAATGACAAACGCTACAAACAAAATCGTTTGATGTAATATTCTTTTTCTTTTCAGCTGCCACTTCTATTTGCTCTAAATATTTTGCCTCATTCGCAACTTTGTCGTTAATCACTTCTTTGATTTCATTAATTGATAATCTGCATCTCAGATTTTGCGTTGTATGATTATATCTTGCTATTATGACATAATCATCTCCGACATGAATCTTATGCTTTTGTGCCCATTTTATAACATCATTATAACAGTTTTTGTTTTGTTTCAAAATTGGACAGCTTATTTGCATAGGGATATCGTTTTCAACCAGTGTCAAAATTGCATTTTTTGTTTTTTCAAAACTTCCTTTTACTTGGGATATCTCGTCATGAATATGAGAATTAATTGAGTATAATGAGACTTGGACACAGAGAAGGGGGTTTGCTTTCATTTCATTAATAATTTCATCATTAAGTAATGTTAAATTGCTAAGAACATTTACTGAAAAATTATATTCATTGCATTTTCTTAAAAAATCGCAAAAATTTTGGTGCAACATTGGTTCACCACCACTAATTGTCAAATGCAATAACCTCATATTTTTACACTGTTTCAAAACATTATAAAATAAATCAGGTTCGATATGACTTACTTTGTCATCATGTGGAATATAACAATGTATACATCTTTCGTTGCACTTGCTTGTAATTTCTATGTGCAAATTTGTAAGCTGAGGTTTGCTTTCAAAGTATTCTTCTAAAAAATCCTGTGTGGATTTTTTAGAACGTATAATAGTCGGGAAATAATCCTTTTTTATTATTTGTGGTTCTAAATTCTTGTACGAAAACTTTGTGTCTTTTTCATCACACTCCTGCAATGTTTCACCCGATACAATAAATCCACCCTGTTCAAGCATGCAATAAAATTCTCTGGCATCGTTTTTTATTGTCTTAATGCTAATATTGGGAAATTGTTCATTTATTTTAAATGCGAGCCCATCAAGGGTTTGTGGGATCCTATCTAAAACAGAAAAAAAAACTGCCCCACTTTCAGATAAAATTTTATCACCAATGCAGTTATCACTACTATTCGTTAGTTTATATCCAAAATTCCTATTGTCGGTTATATACCCAAAGGACTCATAGTTTCTGAATATAACATTAGATTTTTGTTTGAAATACATAAAACTGTCTCTAAAGTATCAGACGACGAGTTATAATTGAATATTCTCGCCGTCTGATTAGATTGTATATTAACGTCCACCCGGCTTAGGTGGCTTACATGGTCTTCCACTGGGCTTACTATTGGGACGGCATTCTGCCATCTGTACAGTACTTTGTGCCAAGATTTTAGGTTTTGTGTAAGTCAAATGTTTCACCTCCTTTCTATAGAATTATTACTTTTGTTATTAAATATATTATGCGAACTATTAGAATCCATTAAAATTGATTTGATGTTATTATAATTGACAGTTCATTAACACCAAATCCCATTTTTCATCCTCAAAATCTTTTGCTTCATTTTTGGTTCCGGTTACAATAAAACCATTATTTTGGTATGCTGAAATAGCTCTTTGGTTAAAACTAAAGACTCCTAAAGATAGTGTTTTAAGGTCAAAATTGTTAATTGCATATCCTTTAACCATATTAATAATTTTATTACCCAATCCTTGACCTCTCAAGGCTGGGTCAATTATCACTCTTCCAATACGAGCTGCACTCTCTTCATTGTTAAGTTTCCTAAGTTCTATATAACCAATTACTGATTTACCGGATAGAAACTTCAACAATAAATACGTTGAATCGGAATTGTTTGCTTTTGATAGTGTTTGTTCTAACTGCGTTGTATCAATAGGCCAAACATACCCAGCACCTGACCAAATTAATAATGCTCTTGCATCCGGTATCCACGATATCAGTTTTGGTATGTCTTTTCTTGTAAACTCTTTGAAATGATGCATATATATTAATTGTCAAATTGTAAATAAGTTCGTAAAAATTCCCTTATGCGAAGTTTCATTGCCATACTTACTATTCATTTCCTTAATTCTATATAAAAATAGAGTATATATAACCTACAAAATTACTTCAAATTTTACTTAATAAATCATCAAATTTATTAGAGTATTCTTTTTGAAGAGACTGTATTAAACCAACATAATGCGATTCTGTTACTTTAACTGAACTATGTCCCAAAAATCTACTTGCAGCAAAAATATCTCTAGTTGCCATATAATAATATGCTCCTGCTGTTTTTCTAAGGTTATGTGTTGAAACATCGTTTATTCCTGCTTTTTCAAAGATGTGCTTTGTTCTATTATATACCATATCTCTAGAGAGTTGATTTTGTGCTATATCCTCCAATGATTTAACATTTGAATTTGTTTCAGTAAAAAATGGTCCACCAATAATATCTTTCCTTGTCTTTAAAACTTCATCAACATTCTTTGTTAGAGGAATAATCCTTTCTTTGTTAGACTTTGTATTGGGAAAGATAATTTTATTATTTAATACGCATTCCCAAGTAAAATTAGGATATAATGCCTCACTTGTTCTTGCTCCGGTATATAAATAAAAAAGAGTTAAATCATGAGCATCTTTCTGATAAGGTATATTTAAATCAACATTACTCAATACTTGTTTAAGATTAGATAATTCTTTTTCATTAAGATATCTAACATCATTTTGATTGGTTTTAATATTTTCAACATTATCTAATGGATTTTGTCTTATCAATCCATGTTTAACTCCATATCTAAAAATAGTTCGCATATTTCGAAGTATTGTATTAATCCCATGCGGAGAAAAACCTTTTGATTGCCTATACATTTTCAAACCTTCAAAATCTTTCCAATTAATATGGGAAGCTAATTTCCTTTCTAATAAAGAATCGTATCTATATAAAGCATTAATAGAGTTGATGTATCTATTTAATGAAGACTGCACAATACTACCTGATTTTACTTTCATCTGATAATCACTATGAAATTGATCCCATAATTCTGATAATTTTACAGGACTTCGAATTTGCCCAGGTGGTGGCTCTAAACCATTCTTAATTTGATCAACTTTTGCGAGCAGTGAACGCCTCAATTTTACAGCATCTGAATGGCTACCTCTGAATATTTTTGTTCTACGAGTCCTATCCCAATCATAGTATTCAATCCTATATGTACCAGGTTTATTGCCAGGTCTGATGCCCGGATGTTTGTTAGACTTCTGTGCCATAATATCTTTCATTTGGCACCTATTTAATAGATTGTCCTGTTTAAGTTACCTAATATAGTTATTGTTACTGATAATTGAATCTACACTTGGAAAATATTGACCTATTTTCTCTAATTCAGAGCAGGGAATACGGACAAGTCTTCCAATCTTCTTATAACTTATCTCACGTTTTTGCATCATTTTTCTAATCTTTTCTACAGAGCATTCTAATATCTTGGCAGCTGTTTCAGGACTGTAAAACTTCTCAGTACTGCTACCGCAGTACGGACAATAATGTTTTCTATTTGCTCTATTTTTAGCCATCAAAATGACCTTTTTACATTTAAACCCTCAGTTGCAAACCTGATTGTTTAGGTGGTTGTAAGCTTGATTGTTCATTACATCCACTTGTAAATGTGTAAGTTTAGCATTATTAAGGATATAGATAGATTTCCCCGAGCGCATTCCCCCCCTCTTCTCTCTTTTCTCCAATTCCAATACTTCTTTTCTTCCATTCAAATACACCTCTTCTTTTACCTCTTTCTTATCCACACTCCTACTCCACCTTTTTATCTGCAAACTCTTACCTATCCAACTTTTCCCAACTTCTTGCACCATCTTTTTACCGTCAAACTCTTACTCTACCTTTTTATCTTCAAACTTTTACCTAATCCATTCTTTTCAATCTTTTACCTTATCCCACTTTCTTTCTATCCAATAATAGAATACTTATTACTATCCTCAATATTTGCCATTAACCAAATCTTACTAAACACAGTACTTGTACTGATCTCAGAACTCTCTGTCAACCATATGAACTTCTTAATACCTTTGTTAAAAAGTTCTCTCCGCAAACTTCTAATCCGTGTCGAACTATCCATCACGGAGAGAACTCTGATTCCATTAAAATCGTAATTATAAACGTCATTATACTTTTTATATTTTTTGCTTTTTACATACTCCTTATACACCATCATCTTCTTCAATAGTGAATAATCATCCTTATTTCCGGTTGTTATCTTCTCTGTTCCTAAGTCCACTTCTAGGTAGAACAATCCCTTTTTCTTTGTCCTTTCATTTTCAAGACATATCACAGCATCAGGTATTAACGTTGTTTTTCCAATTCCGTCTGGTAGTAATACTTCTTGTTCAACTAGTCTTTTTATTTTTCCTTTTTCAATTTTGCCTTTGTACTCAGGTATGAAGTCTATCAACTTAATTTTGTCAGATTCTTGGCTAGCTTTTTCAAATGCAATCCTCATTTTATTCAGTTCAATTGTATGCAGTACTTTCGAGTAAACTAGCTTGGGTTTCTTGCCAACATGATAAACATACTCTCCTTTGCCTCCTTCTTTCAATAACACAGGGTAAGGATATCTTTGAACTAAACCTGCTTCATATACAGCTTTTAATCTTGTCTGTGCTTTTTGTAGTGTCGGATATAACAGTTCTTTAATTTGACTTGTTGTAAGCAGCTTGTACTCTTTAGCTAGTTCAGGTACTTGCAGATCTCTTTCCGTTAGCCTCTTTTTTTTGCTTTTAGCCAAGTTCATCATAGTCCTCATCAAATACTTCTGTTTGATTTCTAATTTCATCAATCCCATTTCCGCCAACACTTACATTGCAACCGGCTTCGCCGGTTTTCTTTAATCCGGCATTTAAATAAATGCCTTCTTTTTTATGCTTTTGATGATTTCTAAACGCCGTATCATCAAAACCAAAATCAGTTTTATGTTCATAAAACTTTACCGGAAAAGGGTCCATAAATCCACCACCTGCCATTCTTACGACCCCTTCTCCTGTCTCCAAATAAAACAATGAATCTGTCTGTTCATCGTTCAGTCCCATAGCATCTTTCATTGTTTTTACTTCTGTTCCACTGCCAAGATGAAAGGCGACTTTTAACCATGAATTATTCAGCATGCCTTTCACTAGCATTGAAGGCTCTTGTGATAAAGCAACTATTCCGATATTTAATGCTCTTGCTTCATCAATAAGCAAGGATATAACTGATGAACCAATCTTCTTGATATTCCGTTCTTTCTCACTTGAAAACAAGCGGTGTTGGCATTCATCATAAATATTCAAGGTTAGCCTTCGATCATGAGGATTAAATATCCGATACATAAATTCCCATAATAACAAGAACTCTAAAAACCATGATTCAATCTCACTCATGAGTCCCGAAGTCTGAACAATGTATTTGGAATGATAAAGTTCTGGTAACACACTGCCATCTGTAACAATTACATCATGCAAAAGATTGTCCATAAGCTCTAGGCGAGAGGCAATTGTTCCCATGATGATGTATTCTTTTTGCCGATAGCGGGGATTAAGCTGTTCTAAAGCATACATTAAATCAGGAATAGTAGGATTTTCTTTTATCTTGGCTACTTTTGTAATGAGTTTAATCAACAATGCTTCCCCACCCGCCCAAAAGTTGAAGCACTGACTCATATGCCCTACAATACTTTGCCACCATTCAATTTGCGGAACATTGGGAGGTGGCACTAATGGATTAAAGCGCAACTCATTCCATCTTAATAAAAGAAAATCATCGTTCTGCTTTGCAATGTCTTCATATTCTGATTTAGGATCACTTATCTTAATTGATTTAATCCCCACCTTGACAGCCTCTTCAATCAAAATCTTAGTAAAATTAGTTTTTCCGCTGCCTGAAGTACCTGTGGCTAGAACGTGCTTTGAAAGTCTATCAATTCCATATCTGAAGTAAACATTATCGTCTCCAACCACTTGACCTAATTCAAGTTCACCTGTCAAATCTTCATATTTCGGAATTTCAAAAACATCACCAAACATAAATCCTACATCCATGTTTTGCAGTAAGTATTGATGCAGCATCGTAGCTTGCAAAGGATTCCACATCGCTGATAAGCGGAATAGTGATGTTTTAACAAAAGCATCATCCAACAAACCACCCTTATCAGCCATGTTCTTTAAGAACACAATTTCTTCTAAGATTGGGCTATCCATAAAGCAATAATACTCTATCCTAGTAAAAACCGTGCCAATCGTCTAAAAGTATGACTACTACAAATCATTATTCCATCTCCTGTAATATTTAGACAGTTATCACACAATTTTCTACCACACCATTCACAAATATATAGCTGACAGCGCGTACAAACAGTATGTCCATAGCTACACTCACCTAAAAACCCTTCTAAAGAATAAGCCATATGACCACAATCGAGCACTTTTCCAACCCTTTCTCTGTAAACATAAGGCATACCGTATTCATCTGTCCTTGTCATAGTTCCAACAGAGCTGAGGGTTTTTCTTCTGCCAATAATATCTTCAACAACATCTTTAGAAAGTTCATTGCCGGCTCCACCGTACAAATCCTGTTTAGCTGCATTCCGCATCAGCATCTCTTGAAATTCGCGGTCTTCTTTTCTAAATGCATTTTTCATAATGCACTCCTTTTATTAAAATAGAACTCCTTTTTATCGCTAAAAGCGCTTAATCTTCTAACTGAAGCAGATGTGGCATACCTTTTAGTATTGATATATCACTATCATCACCGTATCTGGATAGTCCGGGCAGTCGCATTGTGCGGGATATATTGCTTACTATTAAGCTTACTTCTTGAGCTGTACCTTCGATTTCTGCTTCTCTAGAATAGCGACGATAGTAGCCTGTTTTATAGTTGCCTATCTCAATAGACTCACTTAATCTTATCCTAGCCATAAGACCTCCATATTATTTTTTTATTAATTATGCTAATCATCATCACGCTCTATGTTTATTGTATGGCGCCAATAATCACCTGTAGACGGATTTTCCCAATATCTTGTATACCTCTGGTGGCTCCCTAATTTGAACTCGTTATGAAAGTATTTACTGATATCAACTTTTTCATCATCATCTGTATCATCATTATCACTTCCACCACTACTTCCAGCCAATCCAGTGGCTCCAAGCAATCCGATAAATGCTAATAGTTCTAGTATCATTTTTAACTCCTATTTATTGATTGCGATTTCTCTTCTTTTCATTTTTT